>OGLS01001781.1_pt1 | contig 11677 bp, 10 predicted proteins | sample 1572881 | NCBI WGS metagenome assembly OGLS01 (sample SAMEA2582013, study PRJEB24529) | metagenome | biome: Human gut stool | place: China | collected 2011
TTTTCCATGTGGTGCGCTTCCAGAATCTGCTCCCGGACTTCCTGAATCGTCAGTTCCGGCGCATCAATCTGTCTGCTGTCCATCACGGAAAAATCACTGTGATAGAGGGTATAATCCCAGCCGTCCTCGCAGGACTGGACAGCAAGATACCCCTTGCCGCCCAGCTCCCATGCGCCTTGCTCGTCCTGCGTCTGAATCTCAGGATAGGCGGTCGAGCCGGTGCGCTCCATCATCTCGCCGAACTGACAGATGTGATAGACGTTTCCGTACTCACCCAGATCAAAATGATAGTCGTCCAGATGCTCGACCCGTGCCGTGTAGCTGCTGCCGTCCGAGCGGTCAACCTGAATCACGCCATGATTCGGCACCCGGTAGAGATCATCGTAATGGCTGTTGATAAGCCGGACCTCATCTCTGGGAATCGTGGGATCATCCCAGATGCGCCGCCTGCGGACGCCGGACTGCGGGATGGTGTCGAGGTGCTGCAAGCTGACCTCCTGAATCGCCGTAGTCTCACTCATTTCAGTATTATTCTTATTAGTCTTATTTGCTTGCGGTTTTGGCTGTTCCAGAATTGCGATTTCGGCAGCACCAGAACTGCTGTTTTTGCAATTCTGTACTTGCGCTTTTGGCAGCCCAGACGAAAAATCCTTGACGTAGATCAGGCTGGGCCGGTCCAGACCACGGCGTTTGCGCTCGACGAGGTCGATGTCCTCTAGTTCCCGGAGCAGCTTGGTCGTTTTGTTGTCTGCGCAACACAACGCCCTCTTGACATCCTCTATCGTGAAGATAATGAACACCCGGTTCTGCTCGTCCAGCCAGCCGCTTTTCGCCGACAGGCTCATGCGGTCCAGCAGGATGCCGTACAGGGTCTTTGCATCGGTTGATAGATTTTGAAACCGCTGCTCCTGAAACAGCGCCTTTAGAATACGGAAGAACGAAAACAGCTCTCCGGCTTGTCCGTAGAAATAATCAAGTGTCATATGATTCTGTCAAGACTGGAAAAATAGCGCGGATACATCAACATCATTGAAAAATCCTCCTTATAGATAATTCGTGCAAATAAAAAAGCGCAACTTCGATTTGTGAAAATCGAAGTTGCGCGATGTAACTTAGCAGGGGAGAAAAGTCATTTGTCAGGGGCGGTTGACCACAGTAGAAACGAAACTTCTTGACATCAAACGAAACAGAATGAAAAAACGGATTCGGAAATTAGTGATATGACGTATATTGTGTGCCGTTTTGACCAATGTGCCCGCGAGTGGAGCACAATGGGGTTCAAGAGGCCGTGAGTTCGATTCTCGCCACTCGGACCATAAATCCAACGATTTCATGTTAGAAATCGTTGGATTTTTTTGCTTACGGGCTGGCCTCATTTGGTTTTGACCACAATGCCAAAGATTTTATCTGGTCCCATTCGTGCTGTTCCGTCCAATTTTCAGGCCGAAAACGTCTCGCTGAACAACTGGACCGCACTCTGCCGAATGGATTCCTGAACATGGAGATCATGCGCAGTCATCTCGGTGTCGGCATGGCCTACGATGCTCTGGATGGTTTGAATATCCACACCCAACGCCTGCATCGGCGATACAATTCCTTTTGTTTAATGGGCCTGTTTGACGGAGCATACAATCAAATTGTCATGTTTTTGGCAATACTGTCGATTGCGTCAAACAATTTTTCCCCCCAAAAAAAATTGGATTTTGGAGTGTTTTTCATTGACCGATTGCGGAATTAGCTGTAAAATTTAAAAAAGAATAGTGGTTGTAGGGTGGGGGTACTCTACGATCTGCTCGATCTTTAAGTATTATGATGTGGTATTGAACAAAACAGTGAGGATGGTAATATGATTGTTCGTGTCTGCCTGTTCCTTGGCGGTGCGGGCGGTGCAGGCAGCAGCACGGTGGCCATGGGCTGCGCGGCTGCGGTGGGATGATCGGGAAAACCTGCGATCCGATTCAAAGGAATGGATCGAGGTGTGGGCAAGGCTTTCGGGAGAAGCGGCACCGGAAGAATACGATCGGAAATTGGGGGATACACAGATGGCAGTTCTGAAAAACCTGATCGACCAGCTCCGCACCAGCGGATGGCTCAAATAAGGAGGGAATACCTGTGTCTACCGGACAGATTTTTTTGTGGTTGGAATCGTTGGCATGATCGTTTTGGCTGTTGCGGCAGTCGTTTCAGCATGGATCCTGCGCAGGCAGGAAAAAAAGCTGAAGGAACAGATCTGGAACGAGTATCAATAAAAATCAATCGATTAAGGGGTATGAAAAAATGCTGAAAAAACTTAGTGTAACGGCTGTTATTCTTGCAATGTCGGCTATGCTTCTGGTGCCGACTGCATACGCGGTGCAGCCAGTAGACGCACCGGAACGGGAAGAGGAAAACTGTATCAAGACATTATTGGAATTGCTGGCGGGCGACACAGAGAAAAACGAATCCGCCGGGCAGGAAAGTCTGTTCCGGAAAAACGGTTTTAAAATACAGGACGGCAGGCTATACCACTATACGGATGGCCAGCTGGATGTCTATCAGCCCGGTTTTGTGCAAATCGGAGACGCTGTGTACCATGTGTCGGCAGAAGGCAGCGCGATCGATCCTTATCCCGCTGGGTTTGTGGTGGTAGACGGCGTGCTGTGCCATGTGTCGGTGACCAGCGGTTCCTTTGATCTCTATCCCGCTGGCTTTGTGACGATTGACGGCAAGCTGTATCATGTTTCGAAGAATGGCTATTCCATCGATCGGTACGCCAATGGGCTGCACGAGATCGACGGAGGAATGTACTATGTCAAAGAGGATGGCTCGTTCCTGACGAACAGCGCGGTAGGATACCTTACTTTTGATGCGAATGGCCGCTATACCTCTGGCAATGCAACGCTGGACAGCTATGTGGATCAGGCACTGGCTGCGTGCACAAACTCTGGCATGACGAAGGCGCAAAAGCTGCGCGCCGCCTATTTGTATGTCCGGGATCACGGCGCATACCTTGCCCGTCCGCATCAGGCAAGAGGCACAACGGCTTGGGCAGAAGAGAGCGCTTTGTTCATGTTTGAACACAAAAAGGGCAACTGCTACTGCTTTGCAGGCCAGTTCCTTTATATGGCCCGGCGGCTGGGCTACAATGCCTATGTAGTGTCTGGCGGTGTGGGCCGCAAGGACTCGGACCATGCATGGGTCATGATCTGCGAGAACGGAGTCCCTTATATCTATGATGTGGAACTGGAGTGGGGCTATCGTGCCGGCAGATACGGCCATGCAGAATATAATATGTATAAAATGCCGCTGAATAAAACGGTGTTCAGCTACCAGTTTCCGTGATTGCTGAGGTAGCCGAAAAATGGTTTTTAGTTCCGTAATTTTCTTGTTTCTGTTTTTGCCCATCGTGCTGGGATTCTATTATCTTTTGCCCGGGCGGGAAGCAAAAAATCTCTGGCTCGTCGCAGCCAGTCTGCTGTTCTATGCCTTCAGCGGGCTGTGGTATGTTCTGCTGCTGCTGTTCTCTGTGTTCTGCAATTATCTGGCCGGTCTGTTCGTCTCCGGGCGAAAGAGCGTGCTTTATGCCACTGTGGCCGTTAATCTGGGAATCTTGGGTATTTTCAAGTATCTGACTTTTCTGGTACAGACGGTAGACCGGCTGCCGGGCGTGACGCTCCCGGTGCCTTCCATCGTTCTGCCGGTGGGTATCTCGTTCTTCACCTTTCAAGGGCTGAGTTATGTGATCGACGTATACCGGAATGAACGCCTGAAGAGCACCCATTTCCGGGATGTACTGCTGTACATTGCGCTGTTTCCACAGTTGGTGGCAGGACCGATCGTCCGCTATGAGGACGTGGCAGACGAGATCCATAGCCGCCGACATACGCTGGGGCAGCTGGCAAAAGGCCTGCGCCGGTTTATTGTGGGCCTGAGCAAGAAGCTGCTGATTGCCGATATCTGCGGCAATGTTGTAGCGCTGATCTACAACGCCGACCGCTCTGTGCTGGACAGCCGGACGGCTTGGCTGGCCGCAGTGTGCTATCTGATGCAGATCTATTTCGACTTCAGCGGGTACAGCGATATGGCCATCGGTCTGGGCTTGTGCTTTGGGTTCCACTTCAAGGAAAACTTCAATTATCCGTACATCTCGGCCAGTATTCAGGAATTCTGGCGCAGATGGCATATCTCCCTTTCTACCTGGTTCCGGGAATACCTGTATATCCCATTGGGCGGCAACCGGAAGGGCAAGGCAAAGACTTACTGGAACAAGCTGATCGTGTTTTTCTGCACGGGGCTGTGGCATGGTGCAAACTGGACCTTTATCGTCTGGGGCCTGTGGCATGGCTTCTTTATCGTGGCAGAGGACGTCGTTAAAAAGCTGTTCGGGCTGGAAAAACATGGAAAAGGCGGGCAGAACCCTGCGTGTGCGGTGCTGAAACATTTGTACACCCTGCTTGTGGTGCTGGTTGGCTTTGTGATCTTCCGTGCAGACAACATGGGGCAGGCCTTCTCAATGATAGGAGCCATGCTTTCCGGGGTCTCTGCCTCTGCGCAGACAGGGTTGCTGCTGGCGCAGTGTCTGACCCCGCTGACCCTGTTTGCACTGGCGGTTGGCCTTGTGGGCAGTACGCCGGTTTTGCCGCTGGTCTGCCGTAAAGCAGAGCAGCAGACCGGAAGCGTGTATGCATGCCTTCAGGCACTGAGTTATGCAGGGGTGCTGGCGCTTTTGCTGGTGGATATCCTGCATCTGTCGGCTGCATCCTATGTGCCTTTTATCTACTTCCAGTTCTGAGGTGGAAAAATGCAAGTGAAAAAATTAGGATATATCCTGTTTGTGGGGGTCATTGCCACAATTTGCATTTTGCCTGTGGCTGTGATGCCTTGGCAGACGGAAAAAGCGGTGGGCAATGAGCAGCTTGCATCCTTTCCTGAATTACGGAAAGAGGATGGCAGCTTCAATACCGGTATCCTGAATGAGTTTTCGGATTATTTTGCGGATCATTTCGGGTTCCGTCATGAGATGATCACCTTGAACGATCAGCTTACCGGAACCGTGCTCAAAACGCTGGACAGCAGCAGTGTGCTGTTGGGAAAAGACGATTGGCTGTTCTATAAAAGCACCCTTGCGGACTATACCGGCGCAGAACTCTTTACAGCACGGCAGAGTTACGCGGCCGCTCATGTACTGGGTCTGATGCAGGAATACTGCGAAGAGAACGGCATTGGGTTCTGCTTTACCATCGCACCCAATAAAAATTCCCTGTATGGCGGTCAGATGCCGGCACGGTATACGGCAGCCTCCGTACGGAACGCCCAACTGCTTCAGCAGCAGATGGAACAGCAGAATGTCCGGTATGTGGATCTGTTCAAAACACTGTCTGACCACGAAGAGCAGCTGTATTACCGTCGGGACAGCCACTGGAATATGCGGGGCGCACAGCTGGCAGCACAAACTTTGCTGAAAGAACTGAAAGGCTCTGAAGCGGAGTTTGATTCCCGCATCAATGGAAAAACATCCCCGCATACCGGCGACCTGTATGAGATGGTGTACCCTGCCGGAAAGGAGACGGAACAGGATACGGCATACGACTTTACCTATCAGTATGACGAAAAATTCCACTCGGCAGATGATATCACGATCCACACGGAAAATTCGGCGGCAGACGGAAGCATTTTTGTATACCGCGATTCCTTTGGTATCAATCTGCATCCTTTTCTGGCACAGAGCTACGGCAACGCCTGTTTCTCCCGGAATATGCCCTACCTTTTGACGGCTGTTACAGAAGAGCAGCCCGATGTGCTGCTGGCGGAACTGGTGGAACGCAACCTGAACTGGCTGCTGGAACGCGCCCCGGAAATGCCTGCTCCGGAACGCACGGCAGTCCCGGCAGCAGATACCGGTACAAGTGCGAAGGCACAACGGAAGGACAGCCGAATGGAGGGGACTTTCTGCCTGACAGGCGATCTGAGCGGACAGCGTGTGGATGACGACTCTCCGATCTACATTCTGGCAGAGACCGGAACCTACGAAGCCTCCCCCTGCGGAGAGGGAATACAGCCGTTTACGGCGTATCTTCCGCAGAATGTGCGGGAGCAGCACCTAAAAGCAGCATTTCTGTCGGACGGTGAATGGGTCTTTTGCGCCCTGGCCGACTGACTGAAAAAATAGAAAGAAGGAACAAACAAAATGAATGTAAACTATAAGATGATGGGTGTAGTGCTCTGCGGTGCGATGCTTCTGGCATCGGGATGCGGGGCAAAAGCAGAAACGACCGCTTCCTCGGCTGTGGAATCTGAATCGGTTTCCGTTGTGGCATTGGAGGCTGCTTCATCGGAGGCTGTGCCGGAAAGCGAGGCTGTCTCGGAGGCAGTTTCTGAAGCTTCTTCTGCGGTAAGCGAGGCGGCATCGGAGAAACCGGCCGAATCTAAGGCCGAGACCGCGGCAAAATCTAAGCCTGCAAAGCAGGAGATGGCTGCTTCCTCCAAAGAAGAAAAGACGGAGCCTGTGGAAAGCAAGCCCGTTACAGAGACTGCTCCGGCAGAAACTGCCAGCCTAGAAACTGCCCTGAAGTATGTGGGCAAAGACGTTTCCAAGCTGTATGCTGCTATTGGCAAGCCGAACAGTTCGGAGTATGCTTCCAGCTGCATTGGTGATGGCGAGGATGGCCTGCTGTATTACAACGGCTTTACTGTGACGACCTACCGTGAAAACGGTAAAGAGACGGTACAGGACGCCTATTAAACATGAAATTCGGCCTCTGGCATTCCACCGGGGGCTGAATCTTTATATGGGAAGATGAGAATGAAACGCCAGAAGATCAAACGATATCGGTTTAGCGTGACGCAGAATACGCGCAGAAGAAGGGCGGCAAGGCCGCTGAAAGCCGTCGGTGTAGTACTGGTGTGCCTATGTCTGCTCACAGGGGTCGCTTTTGGAGCTTACAAAGCGATCCAGAGTAAAACTACGGGGTGGCACGGCGAAGGACTGCATCGCTACTATATCTCGCCGACTACCGGCACCCGTGCGCAGGGGCTGTATGAGATCAACTATAAGCTCTACTATTTTGGCAGCAACAACTTTTTGAAGACCGGCTGGATCGAAGAGAACGGCTATGTCGGCTATGCCAACGCAGATGGAGCGCTCACCCAGGGCGAAGCGAAGATAGACGGAAAATACTACTATTTCCAACCGGAGACCGGCCAGTTGTACACCGGCTGGATCATGCTGGATGGAGTGCAGTACTGCTTTGACGAAACCGGACATCCGCGCACCGGTACTTATCAGGAGGACGGAAAGGTCTGGGAACTGGATAGCGATGGACGGGTCAAAAACCGACTGAACGGTTGGAAAAAAACGGACGGCGTCCTGAAATACTACGACAACAGCGGCGCACCGGCACAGGGCTGGACAGAGATCGATGAAAAGGATTATTTCTTTGTGGACGGTGTCAGTCAGGCCGGCTGGGTTGAAACGGATGCGGGCACGCGCTATTTGGACGGCAACGGAAATCAGATGACCGGGTGGTGTGTGATCGACGGCCAGCCCTATGCTTTTGGGACAAATGGAGAACCGAAGCAGGGATGGGATCGTTCCCATGAAAAAAGCTACTATTTTATCAATGGCGTCAGTCAGTCGGGCACATTCGGAGAAGGCGCACTTAGCAGCAACCTGAACGGCAGCGGCAGTGTTCAGCCGGTTGGGGATCAGGCATCGGAGGACGATCTTGCAGAGGATGCCGAGGGCGAACCGCCGGAGGAAGAACTGCTGGAAGCGCAGCCGACACAGACCGAAACAACGGAAGCGGGGCAGACTGCCCCGGCGGCACAACAGCCGACGCAGTCGCCGGAAGGATCGGCGGCAGAGCAGGAGACCGCATCGAAGGCACCGACAGCGCCGGAAACTCCGGCACAGGAACAACAGGAAGAAGGGACGGAAAATACATGAAAACAACAAGACGTGATTTTCTGTGCCTTTCGGCCATGGCATGCGCATGGCTTCTGACGGGCTGCCAGAACCCCACAGTGGAAGAGCGGGCTGTCAGCTGGCAGCAGCAGGAAGTCAGTGATCCGGTCTCTGAAACCGGACCGATGTGGAATGCAGCACTGGACGACAATGCGGTTCTGCGGGATGGCATCCGCGTTCCCCAGAACTTCGAACTGCCGTTGGAAGGTTCAACGGGCTTTGCAGGGGCGGCTGTGATGCTGCTGTACGAGAGACCGGATGGGACCAGTACGGTACTGCGCAGACTTGCAGCGGGAGATATGTTTTATATCCGGCAGGAGTCTGGCGCATATTGGCAGGTCTGCCTGCTGGACGGCACCGTGGGCTGGTTGGAAAATGAACTGTGTATGATCAATCTGCCCGATGTTCTGCCTTCCATCGTATACGAAAACCTCAATGCCAAGGCATCAATCTTTAAGACCTGCGGAAAGGATATTGAAGGCATTACGGGACAGAAACTGTATGACGGCCTGTTCTACAACCAGCGCCTTGGGCGGGATGAGTATCTAATGCCTATCAATTACGCTATGGCAAAAAAAATTGGTGCAGCGCAGAAAAACGCTTTGAAGGCGGGCGATTGCCTGAAGATCGTAGAGACATTCCGGCCCTATGAGGTGCAGATGCTGGTAAAGGATGCAGTGTACGCCAAGGCAAGGATGGACAAGGAACTGATGACGGCGCTGAACAAGGGCGCGTGGAATATCGGCTGGTTTATTGCAACGTCTCTTTCCAACCATCAGCGCGGTGTGGCAATGGACACGACCCTGCTGCGCATCACTGAGCAGACAGAGCACAGCATGGCGGGGTGTCCCTTTGTACAGGTGACCGGTGAGGAATACGCCATGCCCTCTGCCATGCACGAGCTGAGCAGTGCGGCGGCCTGCTTTACCGGCCCGGTAACTTCTAATTCGGCCACCGCATGGAAGCGGGCCACTGCATCGGCATCCATGACAGACGGTGCGCGGCGGCTGCAGGGGTACTGTACCAATGCAGGCATGACACCGCTGGCCTCGGAGTGGTGGCACTTTAACGATCTGGATGCACAGAATAAGGTGCGCATGACCTCTGGAAACGGAAAATTCTGGCTGGACGGCTGTGTCAGCTGGAAAATGTTTGAAGCATAACTTTGGGGTTGCGCTTTGGAGGAATACAAAATGTAGCAACTGAAAAAGCAAAAAAGCGGTTACGGCAGCGGATAAGATCGAGTTAGGACGGAAATATCTCAGCGAACTGAACTACACCGAGGCTGTGGCGTCTTTTACCGAGGCTATCGGCCTTGACCCGGAAAATATTCTGGCATACATGGGCCGTGCAGAGGCCTACGTTGCCTTGAAGCAGTACGACGATGCAAAGGCCGATTACACCACGGCCATTGAAAAGACTGCCGAGCAGCCCTACACGCGGGCAGAAGCCTATATCGGCCGTGCTGAGGTGAATGAACTGACGACTGCCAACGAGACCGCATGGGCAGACGTGAGCGAAGCCGAGAACGGCGCAGTCACCGCCGAAGCCCTAACTGCCGCCACCCCCACTGCGGAAGAAATCGGTGCGGTATCCCTGAGCAAGCTCTATGTCTACTACGGCAGCCACGAAAACCGCAGCCGTGAGGGCGAGGGCGTATGGTTCATCCTGAACCCCGGCAAAAAAGACCTGACCGCGTAAAGCCCCGCACCACCCGGAAATTGCGCAGCAGGTCATTCGGATCGAGGATGGGCAAACTCTGTTAGGAGGGCTGTATTATGAATACCACATTGCGGCGGGATGCGGATGAGATCATCTGTTCCAGCATTCAGGCGGTGCTGCCGGATAAAGCGGTGCGCCGGGCGCTGGAGAACTTTCAGCCGAGGGGCGGCAGAGTGCTGCTGGTGGCGGCGGGCAAGGCCGCCTGGCAGATGGCACATGCCGCCGTGGAGGCACTGGGGCGCATGGACGGCGGCGTGGTAGTGACCAAGTACGGCCATGTAAAGGGCGAAATCCCCGGCATAAGCTGTTATGAGGCGGGCCATCCCGTGCCGGATGCCAACGGCTTTGCAGCCACCGAAAAAGCCTTAGCGCTGGTGCAGGGGCTGACCGCAGAGGATACGGTGCTGTTTTTGCTTTCCGGCGGCGGCAGCGCCCTGTTTGAAAAGCCGCTTGTCTCCGGCGGGGAATTGCAGGACATTACCAATCAGCTCCTTGCCAGCGGAGCCGATATCGTGGAGATGAACACCATCCGCAAGCGGTTGTCCGCTGTCAAGGGCGGTCGGTTCGCACAGCACTGCGCGCCCGCAAGGGTGTTCAGCATCGTGCTCAGCGATATTCTGGGCGATCCGCTGGATATGATCGCCAGCGGCCCGGCGGTGCCGGATGGCTCCACCTGTGCGCAGGCTTTTGCCATTGCGGAAAAATACCGCCTGAACCTGTCAGAACAGGCAAAGGCGCTGCTGGCGCAGGAAACGCCGAAAGCCCTTGACAACGTGACCACGCAAATCACCGGCAGCGTCCGAGAGCTGTGCACCGCTGCCGCTAAAGCCTGCCGGGAGCTGGGCTATGCACCGCTGCTCCTCACCGACCGGCTCTGTTGCGAAGCCAAGGAGGCAGGCAGCTTTCTGGGTGCCATCGCCTGCACCCATGCGGGACAAGGAAAAAAGCTGGCCTTTATCGCGGGCGGGGAAACCGTGGTGCACCTGACCGGCAAAGGGCTGGGCGGACGCAATCAGGAGCTGGCGCTGGCCGCAGCCCCGGCACTGGCGGGACAGAACGCCGCAGTGTTCTCGGTGGGCAGTGACGGCACCGACGGCCCCACCGATGCCGCTGGTGGCTATGTGGACGGCGACACCGCCGCGGCACTGACGGCAAAGGGCTGGAACGTGTTCGACACCCTGCAAAACAACGATGCCTACCACGCCTTGCAGGCGGTGGAGGGGCTTATCATCACCGGTGCTACCGGTACCAACGTCAATGATGTTGCCGTGGTGCTGATTGGGGGAGAAACGCAGGCAGACGCCTGAAACTCTGTCTGCCCGGCGCACCCATAATGCTTGACCCCGCTTTGCCCGCTGTGTCCGGGCAGGCGGGGATTTTTTGTTGGAAGTACTTGACAGGTATTTTGTAAAGTGATATTATTTTGATATCATAAAGAAACACTTCCGACCCTGATAAGGAGGGACTTGTTATGGAAGAGAAAATTTTGAATACCCGCAAAAACGGCATGGCCGCGCTGCTGCTCACCCTGCTGGGCTATGTGGTGGCCATCGCCCTGTTCATTTACAGCATCACCCTGCTGAATGCAGACCGGATGCTTCTGGGCGTGCCGCTGCTGATTTTGTCTATTGCGTATTGGATCGCAGGCATTTTCCTGTTCTGCGGCCTTAAGGTGTTAAAGCCGCAGGAGGCGCTGGTGCTCACCCTGTTTGGTGATTACATCGGCACCCTGAAGGGACAGGGCTTTTACTGGGTAAACCCCTTCTGCACCGCCGTCAACCCCGCCGCCGGTACCCGTCTGAGCCAGAGCGGAGACGTGAACAGCAAGGAAAACAGCGTGGCTGCGCTGTTTGGCAATAACGGCCAGAATGCTCAGATGAGCGTCGAGTCCATGAGCAAAAAGATCTCGCTCAAGATGATGACCCTGAACAACTCCCGCCAGAAGATCAACGATTGTCTGGGCAACCCGGTGGAGATCGGCATTGCGGTCATCTGGCGCGTGACCGATACCGC
>OGLS01001788.1_pt1 | contig 11646 bp, 9 predicted proteins | sample 1572881 | NCBI WGS metagenome assembly OGLS01 (sample SAMEA2582013, study PRJEB24529) | metagenome | biome: Human gut stool | place: China | collected 2011
TTCCTGGATGGCTAAAGGTGCACAACCTACTGATACCGTTAAAAACCTTTTCAGCAAAGACGGCATCATGAAAAAATATGCTGAATCTAAAGCAAAATAAGAAATGAGGCGTGATTTGCATGAAAGAATTGGTAGAAGTCATGGCCAAGTCTCTAGTGAGTAATCCGTCTGCAGTAGTCGTGGAGGAGGAAACCACCGGAACATCAACGGTGCTTCGCCTCCATGTTGCTCCTGAAGATATGGGTAAAGTTATTGGAAAACAGGGCCGCATTGCTAAAGCAATCAGAACTGTCATGAAAGCTGTTGCAACCCGTGAGAATGTAAAAGTTGTCGTAGAGATTGTCTAAGACGTATAAGGATGGTAAACGATATGGATAAAATGTTTGTACGTGTTCCGGTTGCAATAAAAGCAAAAGTAACAGAAGATCTCAAGTTGAAAATTATTGGAGATGTCCAAAACACCATAAAAACGATTAATCTGGATATCGAGCACTTCGAATTCCAAGCCAAAAAAGCTCTTTCTCAGGCCGCCAGCGACCTGAGCGTACTTCCTTCACTGCGTGAGCAGATTGAAATGGAAAGAAACAAGATCAATGCCGCTAAAGCAGAAGCCGAAGATAAACTTAAACGCGCTGAAGCTTTGGAGATCGGTGCGGAGATCGGTCACGGTACACTTGAACGTACTGTCGAGATCACCATAGGCACTGATATCGACGCTCTGATGGGCGCCGAGATCCTCACTGAGGATGGCAAGATCATTGCTTTCCGCGAATGATATGGAAAAACAAGTAGTTATTGGCACTATTATCGCTCCGCACGGTGTGCGGGGCGATATTCGTATTCTGCCGCAGACAGATCATCCTGAACAATTTTTAGAGCTTTCCTCTTTGCTGCTCGAAGACGGCCGTTCGCTTCAGATCACCTCTGCCCGGTTCCATAAACGTATGGTACTGATGAAATGCAGGGGTGTGGAAACAATGAACGATGCCGAACTGCTGCGCGGCAAAAAGGTTTTAATCAACAGTGAAGATCTGCCTCAGCTTGAAGAAGGCGAATATTATGTAGCCGACCTGATCGGACTGCCCGTATTCGATACGGCAGGAACACAGCTCGGCACATTGAAAGACGTGCTCAGCACCGGCAGCAACGACGTTTACGTTATTGCTGTACCGGAAGGCAAGGATATCCTCGTCCCGGCCCTCAAAAAGCACGTTAAGGAAATAAATATTACAGACCGTAAGATCGTGGTCGAATTACCTGAATGGACAGATGCACCGTGAGATTTCTCTTTATTACCTTATTTCCTGAACAAATTGAACAAGCTGCCGGTCACAGCATTATCAAACGCGCCGTCGATGCGGGACTTGTAGAAGTCAGCTGCATCAATCCGCGCGATTTTGCAACTGACAGGCACCGTACAGTGGACGATACGCCCTTTGGCGGCGGTGCCGGCATGGTTTTGAAGCCAGAGCCGATGGTAGCGGCTATCCGCATGGCCAAACAGCAGCTGCCTGCAGCGAGGGTTATTGCCATGTGCCCGGGCGGGCGCACATTAAAGCAGGATATTGTTGAAGAATATGCCCGCAGCGGCCAGGATCTAATTCTGGTCTGCGGTCATTATGAAGGCTTCGATGAACGGATCTTCAACTGGGTCGATGAAAAACTTTCCATTGGCGACTATGTACTTACCGGCGGCGAACTGCCGGCACTGATAGTTATGGACGCTGTAGCGCGCTTTATACCGGGCGTGCTTGGAAAAATGGCCAGTGCCGTTGAAGACTCTTTCAGTACGGGACTGCTGGAATATCCTCAGTACACCCGGCCGGTGGAATTTGAAGGACTGGAAGTACCGGAAGTGCTGCGTAACGGCAATCACGCTCTGATCAATCGCTGGCGCCGTAAAGAAGCCCTTAAAGCGACTTATCTGCACAGGCCTGATCTGCTTGCAGAGCTTGGCAAAGAGGATGTGTTGCTGCTTAACGAAATCAAACAGGAACTCGCAGGTGATCATAATGGCTAACCTTTATCTGGGGCTGGTGCATTATCCTATTTACAATAAAAATATGCAGGTCATTGCTACTGCCGTCACTAACTTCGATATCCACGATATTTCGCGTACCGCTCGCACCTATGATGTCAAAAAATATTTTTTGATCCATCCGCTGGAGGTACAGGCTGAAATCATCAAAAGGATAACTGACTATTGGCAGCATGGTTACGGCAAAACCTATAATCCTGACCGCAGCAACGCGCTGGAACGTGTAACCTATACGTCCAGCATTGAGTCGGCTATTGCCGCGGTTACTGAAATAGAGGGTAAGGCGCCGGTTACGATTACTACCGATGCCCGCACCTATCCTAATACAGTGACCTATGGCTTTGTACGAAAGTTGCTGCACTGCGGTGATAAACCTCTGCTGCTGCTTTTTGGCACCGGCTTTGGTATGGAACAGGAAACAATGAACAGTTTTGATTATGTACTTGAACCTGTTTATGGTCCCTGCGACTATAATCACCTGTGTGTGCGCTCTGCGGCTGCGATTATTTTAGACCGGCTGGCCGGTGAGGCCTGGTGGGAAAAATAACTGTCAAAATGCTCAAAAAATAATTGCAACTAATTGAACAGTATGATATAATGTCATTTGTGTAAAACGGACGGTCCGCTGTGGTGTGTTCGCACATGAACGTCTATGATTCGAGGAGGAAATTATGAATATTATTGAAGTATTGGAACAAGAACAGCTTCGTTCCGACATCCCTGACTTCCGTGCAGGCGACACCGTAAAAGTTTATGTAAAAGTAGTCGAAGGTACTCGTGAACGCGTACAGATGTACGAAGGTGTAGTAATTGCACGCAGCGGCGCCGGCGTTCGTGAAATGTTCACCGTTCGTCGTATTTCTTACGGCGTAGGCGTTGAAAGAACATTCCCGATCCACAGCCCACGTTTGGAGAAAATCGAAGTTTCCCGTCGTGGTATCGTTCGCAGAGCAAAACTCTACTATCTGCGCAGCCTTACCGGTAAAGCTGCTCGTATTCGCGAACGCAGATAATCGGTATCAAATTACAGATCGTAAATCAAGAGACCCTTTCAGTTCAGCTGAAAGGGTCTTTTTGTATTTTAATCAAGATAAATTCTACCATAATGGATAAAAACAGCATTATCATATAGGTAAGTAAAAATGTGTATCTTACTTAATAGTTATTGAAAAGTAGCGGCTGAAATATCAATAGCATTGCCTTAATAATTGAGCAATTTGCAGTTGTCTAAATAAAAAAACAGACATTCACGTTTCGTGAATGTCTGTTTTTTTATTTGCCTGATCCTTAATGCGCCAAAAGCTGCCGCATTTTATCAAGTGCTTTTAGCCGGTGCTTAGTGACGTTGCGTACAGTGCAGCCCAGACGTCCTGCCACCTCGGTCGGCTTCAGGTCATCTAAAAACAGCAGCGTCAGTATTTTCCTCTGTTCTGCACTTAACTGCCGCAGCGCTTCCTGCAGTTCCAGTGAAAGTAAAAAACGTGCCAGCTCGTCCAGACGCTCACCTGCTGCACAGCCTGTCTCCAGCAGGGCGATTCCGGCTTCGCTGTCCGTATCTGTCTGGGCTTCGTTTTCCCAAATTCTGCCCTGCTTCTGCATCGCGTCAAAAACAGCAAAATGCACCTTACAGCGTGCCAGTCCGGGCCAGTTTTCAAAATCAGCGCCCTTATACTGCAAAACCAGCTCGATAAAGGCCAGAACGGCGATACCTTCTGCGTCTTTTCCCAGCGACCGGTAAAACATCTCACGGCGGGCCTCGCTTTTTAAAAGCGGCTTAAAATCCGCGCATAACTGCAGCAGTGCTGCTTTATCACCAGCCTGGGCGGCGGTTATCAATGCTTTCAATCTCTCTGCCTGTTCAGGTAAATTTTTTATAACGATCAGTTCTCTCTATAATTTTATGATACCCGGCTATACTGTAAAACGTCGCGCGCAACAACAAACAGTCTAAACTTTTTCGACGAAAATTAACACCCTATACAATCAGGTGTTAATTTTATGCCTTTACTGCTTAAAATAATGGCGGGAGGGATAGCATGCAAAAATATATAGGCCGGCAGCTGAAAACAGCGCGGCTAAATAAAAAGCTGACCCAGGAACAGATCGCTGAAGCAGTAGGCTTATCGGCCAAGCACTATGGCTGTATCGAACGCGGCGAGGTCAGCACAACTGTGGCCGTACTGACACGGTTGCAGCAGGTGCTGGAATTTGAAGTGTCTATAATGATCAAAATTTAGTCTGCTTTGGCAGGCTATTTTTTTTTCGATGTTTTCGCCGGGCTGCTGGTGAAGTACGTACACGCACTTGCGCTGCAGCGCAAGTGCCGCGGAGCGTAATAACGCGGCGCAGAAAAAAATTTAAAAATAGCCTTCTCGTGTCTTGTCGGGGGGGACATCTGTGATAAAATAACTAAAGAATTATATAAAATAGTTAAAAAATACAATATAAAACAAGTTAAATATGACTTTTGTTTTAAAATATTGATTTAAAAACAGCGTATTGAAGTCAGGCAAAAGCTTTGGTTCCTGCGGCGTAAGCCGAAGAAATATATTGTTCAACAAATTTTAAGGAGTTGATTTTGGTGTATTTGAAAACAAGTAATAAAAAACAGCTGGCAGCAGCAGTAACGCTGGCTGTAATGGGAATGGCATGGGTGGCTGTGCCGAGCCAGGTATGGGCGGCCGACGGCGGTTTTGGCGCCATAAATAATCCTATCAGTCTGGAAATTTACGCAGAGCAAAATAAGAGTGGCGGTAAACTGGATACTGCTCGTAAAAACTATGAAGGATCAAATGTTTATGTATCCCAATATCACTCTGCTTATACCGATAACGAAAAAATCTTCGCCAGCGGTGATATGACAGGTAAAACTATTTCTCTGAGCAATATGACAGTCCAGGCTGTTGTTGGGAAAGACGGTATAGGGCAAGCTGCCGATCTGGCACAGCATGCAACACAGGGTCAGGACGGCGGTTTTGGTTATGGCGCAGGGCTTGTTAATCAAAACGGCATGTCTAATGCTGTTATCGCAGTTGGTTCTGCTGAGATAAATGTTACCGGCGGTGCCAGCGGTTTGATAGTAGATGAAAAATATCAGCACGAAGGCGAACAGGGAGTGACTGGCAATGCAGCTATTGGCGGTACCGGCGGTGCCGGAGCTGCAGGCGGTAATGGCGGCGGCGCTAAAGCTATCGGTGTTGCGGCAGGCATTACAGATACTGCTGAAAGTATTACTGTAAACGGCAGCGCCAGCAAGAATATTCAGATTTCAGGTACTTCTTTAACTGTTAGTGCTACAGGCGAAGCCGGCGGACATGGCGGTTACGGAGGCAAGGGCGGCAGCGGTGCCGATGGTGCGGAACTTACGACGAAAAAGGCCGATAAAGGTGCAGATGGCGCCGATGGCACTGATGAAAATACCACGCCGGATAAAGCCGCTAATGGTGAAGATAAGGTAGAGCATGCGGCTAATGGTACGGTTACAGCAACTTATAACACTAGTATGCCTCCTGAGCAGACAGGCTGGGTATCTACTGCTGGTACAGCTGGTGCTAATGGCAACACTGGTACAGCTGGTGCTAATGGTAATAATGGCGGTGACGCTGCTGATGGCTCAGCAGGCAGTAATGGCTTAGCAGGCAGTACTGGTCTGGCAGGGGGAACCGGCGGCGCTGGAGCTAATGGCGGTAATGGCGGCAGCGCCACTGCTTACGGCCTGCATTTGAATACTATCAGCGGCGGCTCTGTAACATTGAATGCTTTAAATGTCAATGCCACGGGAGGAAATGGAACTGCCGGCGGTGAAGGCGGCAAAGGCGGAACAGGCGGTGTTGGCGGGTTAGGTCAAACCGGCGGTGACGGCGGCAATGGCGGCGTAGGCGGTGATGGAGCTAAAGGCGGCGCCGGCGGCGACGGCGGTAAAGGCCAGAGTGGCGGCAGAGGCGTTAGTTATGTTGCTAATCATGCTGGTTTTGGTGTTACTGCTACTGTCGGTGGAACAGGCGGTACAGGTGGTGCTGGCGGCCAAGGTGGTGACGGTGGCAATGCTGGTAACGGCGGAACCGGTGGAGCAGGTGGAACCGGCGGAGCAGGCGGAACTGGCGGAGCAGGCGGAACTGGCGGCCAAGGTGGTAACGGCGGCACTGGCGGACTTGCTGTTGCCCAGGGTCTGGTTGGCACTGCCAATACTGACCTGAATATTACGATAGGTACTATAACTGTAACTGCAACTGGCGGCGATGGCGCTAAAGCAGGCATCGGCGGAGCAGGCGGCGATGGTGGACAAGGCGGTATAGGCGGACAGGGCGGCACTGGCGGAACTGGTGGTGCGGCTGGTACTGCAGGTACTGCTGGTGAAAGCGGAGTTGGCGGAGCCGGCGGTGCTGGCGGGCAAGGTGGCGTGGACGCTAGCGGAGCCCGTATAACCAATGGTACTGATGGTGCTACCGGTGCTGGCGGTACTAAAGGTACAGACGGCACTGTAGGTATTGCAGGTGACGCGGGTAAAGGCGGTGACGCAGGTAAAGGCGGAACCGGCGGTGCAGGTGGTACAGCCGGTGCTGCAGGGACGAGCGGTGCTGGTAACAGCGCTGCTGCGACTGCTGTGAGCCTGACTGATACAGCAGGCGTCTTAAAAACAAGTTCTATTACCTCTAAAGCTACGGCCGGTAAAGGCGTAGGTAAATTTAATATTGCAAATGCTTATCTCGAAGGCGATTCTACCGGTGACCCGGGTGAACGTACGGCTGTAGATAATAATGCTGGTGCTGACGGAACTGACGGGGCTGCAGTAACAGAAACTGATAAAACTCAAGCGGGATATCAAAACGGAGCGGCTAATGCGGTTTCTAACGGCGGTGAAGGCGGCAAAGGCATCACTCCTGTCGGTACAGTGGATCAAAGTAATAACGGTGCTAAAGCTGAAGCTTTGGGACTTGTTACCAGCGGCGGTTCTTTGCACGTGCTTTCTGATAGTGGACTGACTATCAGCGCAGATGCGCAAGAAGGTTCTGCTTATGTTACTGCCAAAGCAGTTGTGTCTGCAAATTCAGTTAATGTGTACCAAGTTCAAAATGATTTAACAATCACTGCAACAGCAGTTGGCGATCAAGACAGAACAGAAACAGTTAGTGAAGTTGAATATACGTATTCGGGCTCCAGTACATCCACTCAAGCTACGGCTGTTGGGCTGGAACTGACAGGCGGCAGTATGGTGGCTGAAGTTGGAGGCACCGTGACTATAGAGGCAAGTACCGACTGGGCAGGTTCTAATACTGCTACAGGCATCAAAGCTGCTGAAGGTGCGGTTATTGCTGTTCATAGTGCCGGGGCTATGGATATCAGTGCCGAGGTAGTTGGTACTACTACTGAAGGAACTAAGCTCCTCAAAGGCGCCAATGGTATTTTGGCAAACGGCAGCACAATGTATTATGCTGCAGATAATGCTGCTATCACTGTCAGCGGTGGTAAGCATGCAAATGACCATGCGGCAGACATTGAAGGTGGGGTAACTACTTTTGATGCCGGTACGGGAACCGTTACCTTTAACGGCACTGCTGACTTCACAAACGGCACTTTGAATCTGAAATCTGATACAGACGTACAGACGAAGGAGAATAGTCTTGGTTCTCTCGATATCAGCGGTACTGCCATGAACCTGACAGATAATCTGGCAGCCTTGACTGTAGAGGATAAGACTACTCTTGCTGGCAGTACGGTCTACTTCTATGACGAAAATAATCAGGCAGAGAAATACAATACTGCTGATTACCGTACTATCACTACTAATGATCTGGATGCTTCCGATACTAACGAGCTCTTTATGCGTACCAATGCCAACGGCGTTTACGGTCAGTCGGCAGGCAACGACAAAATTACTTCCACTAATACTGTAACCGGCAGCGGTACCTATAATATCACTGTTTTTGACCAGGGGATGCGCAACGGCTATAACAATGCTGCCGGCGCTGATACTAAGGGACATTTGGACCAAGATGTCGTACTTATCGAAAATGTAGATAAAGACGGCACCTACAACATCAAAGAAATGAAATATGATAACGGCGTCTGGTCTTATGAATATGAGGGGAAAGCAGACATTGTCGATGATGGTCTGAACCTGACACAGGTCACTACCAGGGCTGCAACTCAATCCTCTGCCCAAATGGCGGCTCAGGATGCCAACAAGATCGCAGCCGGAGCGGCAGTGACTCTGTTCGGCGCTGATGAAACTTTGATGGAACGTCTGGGCGACGTCCGTAATTCTGCAGACGATAACGACGGCGTTTGGGCTAAATATGTCGGCGGCAAAATCAAAGTAGATGGACTGCAGGGCGATAACGATTATCAATATAACGGCTTTGCGGCAGGTTATGACCGTGAGGTCGGCAGTAACTGGCGTATCGGCCTGGCAGGACAATATGCTAAAGGTGATACCAGCCTGACTAATGGCGACGGTGAAATCAAAACCGCGGCAGGCGCTTTATATGGCACATGGACTGGCGATAAAGGTCATCATGTAGACATCATTGCCAAAGTTGGTAAAGTTGACAGTGAAACCAGCGCTTACGGCGGCACTATTGCCCAAAAACTGGACGGTGATTTTGGCAGTACAGCTATAAGCTTTGCTGTTGAATACGGCTATCGTCAGGATTTGAATGACGGCTGGTTCGTTGAACCTATGGTGCGTGCAAGCTACGTACATCTGGGCGGCGATGATTATACCGTAACCACTCGCGACAATACTATGAGCGTTACTAACGACAGCATGAACAGCATTGTTCTGCGCGGCGGCTTCCTGCTGGGCAAAAACTTTGCGGCAGACAGCAGCGTTTATCTGAAAGCGGCAGTACTGCACGACTTCGACGGCGACATCAATACACATGTCAGCGCTGACGGCAGAAGCGCCAGCTACAGTGACAGCATCGGCGGTACCGCTATCGAATATGGTATCGGCGTCAACCACAAATTTAATAAGGATTCCAGTATGTATCTGGATGTAGAACGTATCAGCGGCGGTGACGTAACTAAAAACTGGGGCGTCAATGTCGGCTTCCGTTACAGCTTCTAAAATCAGGATGGCAGCTTGAAAAATCTATAAAGAATATCCCTCATCATCCAAGTGGGGGATTTCTTTATAGTATTTCGTGAAAAAGAGGAGATAGATGTATGCAGAAATGCCGGAAGAAAGTAAAAAGCTGTTTGAAGCAGGTCAACAGCAATAAAGCATTAGCTGGGAAAGTACTGCAATCGTTGTTTACAGCAGGAGTAGTGTACGTTTGCATATTCGGGGGGGACAACGCGGCCTGGGCGCAAGACTATAATAGCCAATATGGTACTGATTTAGGCGGCGAGTACGAAAATGTCAGCGTGACCAATGAAAGTCTTGACGGAAACAGCAATGTAACGATCGGTGTTAGTAGATCTGTCGGTCTGACAGTAACTGATAAAGCCGTTGTGAAAATTGTTGAAACTGGTTCCAGCGTCAGGAGCAGCAGTATTTGCGGGATTGCTAATGATGGCAGCGGCACAGCATCATTGACGCTGAAAGACGCTGATATTGCTATCGTAGGCAGCAAAAGCAGTGTTATTGGCTTTGAAAGTACGGCCGGTCAGCATAAGAATACTGTTACTGGCGAGATGAATATCAGTGTCAGCAGTGCTGTGACATCCGGCACAAGTTCTGTACCCAAGGTCGTTGCCGGCATTGATGTGGAAGGTTATTACAGCAAAGCAAATAAAGCTGCCAATTCCCTTAAAGCCAAGAATGTCAAAATCAATCTGGGGCTTGCCGCAGGTGACAAAGCTACGGTAAATACAACAGGTGTTTTGACTAAGGGCAGTTATGGCAATTATATCGGTACAACCGAGATCGAAAATGCGGAGATCGTGATCAGCGGCAGCAACGGCCAGTCGAACGAAACTGTACGCGGCGTCTGGGCCACTCAGACTGATACCGGGAATAAACCTTCAGGAGCAGACATATCTTCTAAGCAGTCTTACAACAAGCTGACCGTTGTGACAGGAACTTATGCTTCCGATATGACAGCTTATACACCAAATGCTGTGCAGGGCGGCAGTGGGCTCTATGGCATCCAGGCCGATAATTACGCGGTTGTAAGCGTGAAGGAAGACCTGCTGATCGATATTGACCGTCAGGCCAGAAAATCGGGAGAAGAGAATAATGGTGTGACTGGTATTTATGGTTATGAGCACGGAAAGATAGATTTTAACAGAGCAGATATTACACTGCATAATGATTTGGATGCTTCTGTGACCGGTATTGAAGTAACGACAAATGCCGCTGTTACCGGCAAAGCCCTACAGTTGACAGTCAGTTCAGATACCGGCGCCGCTTTGGGTCTGCTGGCGCATAAATATATTGACGATACGGAAGGCAAAGGCCGGATAACGCTTGGTGAAACCGGCGGTGCAAATCTTATAAAAATTACTGCTGGCGGTGGGAATGCCAGGGCTGTTGTAGCTGATGCCGAGGGCGTTATTACTTTTAAAGAACAAACTGAACTGGCGGCTCAAAGTACTGACTACACAGAAACGGTTTCTGCTTTAAATGGCGGCAAGGTAGTTTTTGAAGATACTGCCGTAATAACTGCGACCGGTACAGGCTACGTTTACGGTGTCAGCACTTATTTTTATGATAGCTCGGTTACTGAAGATAGCTCGATTGATTTCCAAAAAGGAGTATACATCAATGCGGCAGGAGGTACGGCTATCTCTGCCGCGGGCAACAGCGATACCAGCGCTGAAGGTATTGTAACTATCAATCAGGGTTCAGCAGCCGGTGCTAATGAGGTTGTTATTTTCGGTGACATTGAAAGTGATATTAAAGGGGTGGTCAATGTTAACTTGAATACTGCCGGCTCTGTTTTTAACGGCAGCACAAGTTTGTATGATGACGGAGTTATTAAGCTTGCTGTTACGGACGGTGCAGCTTGGCGGCTTACAGGAACTTCGAGCGTTACCGATCTGAAAGCGGCTGCTGGCGGCAAAATCGATCTGAGCGGTGACCGGGGTGCGTTTAATACTCTTGCTATTCAAAAGCTTACTGGTACAGGCGGCAGTTTTATTGTTGATAACGACGGGACTGGCAGTGACAAAATAACCGTTGCCGCTTCTGATAAAGGCATTCATGGGATAACGATAAATAATATCAGTTCGCTGGTGGGGAAAGAGCTGAAGCCTGAAAATACTTTTATTACTGTTACCGGTGATGCTGACTTTGTGGGTGAAACTACTTATGGCGGCGGTATTTACGAATATACGCCGGTACTTGATTCTGCTGTGGCAGGCGGACAGAAGAACTGGTACGTCAGAGATTTGGACAGCAGGGTTGTTGGTGACGCACTGGCGGTAGCAGGGGCAAATGCACCTTTATATTATGCCTGGGTCAACGGCAATGGTAATCTGCACAGCCGCTTGGGTGCACTGCATCAGAACGCTGAGCAGGGAGCATGGGCACGCATCTTTGGGGGTAAGTTGGATGGAAACGGTTTCAGTGATAAATATCATACTTATCAGGTTGGTTATGATATAAAGGCGGGAAACTGGAAAGTCGGTGCGGCGTATGAATATACGCAGGGTAATGTTAA
>OGLS01001792.1_pt1 | contig 11613 bp, 9 predicted proteins | sample 1572881 | NCBI WGS metagenome assembly OGLS01 (sample SAMEA2582013, study PRJEB24529) | metagenome | biome: Human gut stool | place: China | collected 2011
TCATACTTCTTCTATAGCTTCCAAGATCCATACCTGACTTACATCTGTTAAATATAACCATATCTGTATACTTAACAGTCTCTGCAATTATTGATCTCATATTGTTCCACTGAAGATTGAATGCCGTAGCATCAATAAGTGTTATTGACTGGTATATCTCCCAGCCTCTTGGCTTAGCTGTTCCCATAAGAATGGCTGGATCCCACATACCATTATACTCAACAATTACTATCCAAGGGTCATACTCTTTATCAAGTTCATTAAGCTTAGCTTCTGTTAATTCTTCTTTTTCAAGAACCACCATATCCACGCCATTATCTTTTAAAAGCTTCTCACTGTATTCTTCTTCGCCTTCCTCACATACGATAAGGAGCTTATTCTTTGCCTCTGCGAACTGTCCCATTGCTATAGTATCGGAGATAAATCTTGTTTTACCACTGTCAAGCTGACCGTTAATCAAGAAAATCGGAATCTGATATTCCTCATTTGCCATATTTATCCTCATTTCCGCGCATTTGCGCTATCATTTCATTATAAATGCGTTGTAAAAATGTGTTCTTCTATTAAACACTGATTAAACTTCAAAAAGTTCCTTAAGTGCATCTTCCTTAAGTTCAGAACCGATTACACAGATTCTTCCTGTGAAATCAGCACTTCCCTCACGAATCTCATATTCTTCTGGTACAAGGTCGAAATACATCCATGTTCCATCTGTGCAAGGAAGCATACCCTTAGAACGGAGAACCTTACCATAATCTTCACTCTCAGAAAGCTTCTTTAATATGCTGTCAAGCTCTGCCTTCTCATACTTCTTAGGAGTCTCTGTTCCCCAGCTTGTAAATACGTCATCTGCATGGTGATGGTGATGATCATGCTCATGGTCATGATGATGTTCGTGCTCGTGGTCGTGATGATGCTCATGTTCCTCATCATGGTCATGATGATGCTCATGCTCGTGGTCGTGATGATGCTCATGCTCGTCATCATCATCATCATGATGTCCGCCGCAACAGCAGCACTCTCCATCTTCATGATGATGGTGGTGGTGCTCCTTCTCATGCTCCTCATAAGCCTTCTGCGCTGCCTCTGCAAGCATGTCTAATTCAAGGTTAGTAACATTCTCCATTGCACCAAGAATCTTAGTTCCGTCAATATCATCCCAAGGAGTTGTGATAATATGTGCATTAGGATTAACACTCTTAATAAGCTCAATAGCTGTCTTTAACTTCTCTTCAGAAACATTCTGTGTTCTGCTTAAAATAACAGTTCCTGCATGCTCAATCTGGTTATTAAAGAATTCACCAAAATTCTTCATATATACCTTAACCTTAGATGCATCTGCAACTGTTGAAGCACTGTTAAGAACGATTTCATTCTCAATGTGAAGGTCTTTAACCGCTTTGATAACATCTGAAAGCTTGCCTACTCCTGAAGGCTCAATAATAATTCTGTCTGGATGATACTTATCAACAACCTCCTTAAGAGAAGTTCCGAAATCACCAACAAGTGAACAGCAGATGCATCCTGAATTCATCTCTCTTATCTCAACACCAGAATCTTTAAGGAATCCTCCATCAATACCGATTTCACCGAACTCATTCTCAATAAGAACTACCTGCTCTCCCTTTAAGGCTTCCTTTAAAAGCTTACTTATAAGAGTTGTTTTACCTGCTCCCAAAAAGCCTGAAATTATATCTACTTTAGTCATCTTAATCAACCTTTCTGCAGTATATGACTGCTCTTTTATCTCATATTTTCAATTATACACTTCTTGTCAATCCCTATTTGAAAAGAAAATGTAAAATTTTATTAAAAATATTTAATCAGACAGAGATTCCCATGCTCTGTCTTAATTCATCTGCCTTCTCGCCAATCTTTCTTAACCTGTGGTTTACACCCGATTTACCAACCGGGGGGTCTAACAGCTCACCTAATCCCTGAAGACTCATGTCAGGATTCTCGAGTCTTAAAAGAGCAACCTGCATCAGACTGTCACTTAAACTGTCAAGCCCGACAGTATCTCTTATAAGTTCAATATCCTTAATCTGCTTGACCGCCGCTTCAATTGTCTTGTTAAGATTAGCAGTCTCACAGTTTACCTTTCTGTTGACATCATTACTGATTCCCTTAAGAATCATGACATTGTAAAGATTCATCTGTGATACAACCGCTCCCATAAGATTAAGCGTATCAGTAATATTATTGCCTTCTTTCATATACACTACAAAACTGTTTTTTCTTACAATAACCTTGGCATCGAGTCCGAAAAAACGCAGCATATCCATAAGAATATCAGCGTCCTCCTCATATTTGCACACAATCTCATAGTGATAGAACTTGTTCGGGTCACTTATAGAACCTCGTTCCATAAAAGCTCCTCTTATAAATGCTTTCTTACAGCAGTCCATCGCTACAATTCTTGCGTCAACAAACACCGGTTCAATCTGTGTAAACCGGTCGTCGCACCATTTTAATGTCTGCAATATCTTAGCAACATCACTCTGCCTGGTTATCCTTATAATAGTTTCCTTGCCATTCTTAACCATTTCATTCGTATCAGCATCCATCTTAATGCTAAATATTCTCAATAACAGGTCACTGAATTTCTCAACTGACAATTCGTTCTCTGTAACGAATTCCAGACATAATTCTCCATTATCTGTCTCGCTTACATTGCCAGACATTCCCATAAACGCAGCAAATTCCGCAATCTGGCAATGCCTCGCGGAATCTGTTTTCTTAACTAACTCTTCTTTTACTTCTGATGAAAATGACATACTTAACCTTTTCTCTTAGAATCTTTCTCAATATCTCTATGCTCAACCTTGCATCCATACTCAGTCCTGCTTATAAGCTTATAGATTTCATTAGCAAGAGTAACTGAACGATGCTTTCCTCCTGTACAGCCAATTGCAATAACAAGGCTGTTCTTTCCTTCCTTAACATAATTAGGCAGAAGGAACTTCAATAAATCATCTATCTTTTCCAGAAATTCTGTTGTCTCCGGAGCTTTCTTCACATAATCCTGTACAGGCTTATCATTACCGGTAAGGTGTTTAAGTTCTTCAATATAATATGGATTAGGCAGAAATCTCACATCAAACACAAGATCTGCGTCTGCAGGTATTCCATATTTGAAACCAAAAGAAAGAACTGTAACAAACAGATTCTTGAAATTCTTATCGTCAAAGAATATGCCCTCAAGCTCTGCCTTAAGTTCCCTTGTAAGCATCTGGCTTGTATCGATTATTACATCTGCTCTTTTCTTTAAGAACTTAAGCTCATCTCTTTCCAGCTTTATTACATTATCTATTCTGTCATGATCATCCATTGCAAGCGGATGTGTTCTTCGCGTTTCCTTGTATCGTTTTACAAGTACCTCATCACTTGATTCAAGAAACAGAATTGTATAGTTAAAATGCTTATTAAGCATATCATCAAGCACTGAATCCAGCTCAGCAAGTGCGTGACCACTTCTTATATCTACACCAATTGCTATGTTGCTATATCCGTCTTCTCCAGCATTGGCAAGCTCTGCAAACTTAGGAATCAGAGAGATTGGCATATTATCGACACAATAATATCCCTCATCTTCTAATACATTAAGTGCTGTAGATTTACCTGCACCTGACATACCTGTAACAATAATCATCTTCATCTTATCATCTTCTCTTTCTTATCTGTCCTTAATTACTGGTCTGTTTAATTATAACAAGCCTTAGAATCCAACCTTTACAACTTCCAGTTCCAGCCCGACACCGAACTTTTCCATAACTTCACTCTTAATATAATCCGTAAGCTCGCATACATCCTTCGCAGTTGCATCGCCCTTATTGACAACGAATCCGGCATGCTTCTCAGACACCTGTGCGCCACCTCTTGCACAACCCTTAAGACCTGCATCCTCAATAAGCTTTGCTGCAAAATATCCTTCCGGTCTTTTAAATGTGCTTCCGGCACTAGGATACTCAAGTGGCTGCTTCTGCCTTCTCTTAGCTGCCAGCTCTGATATATTATTTCTTATTATATCCGGTTCACCTTTTCTTAATTTCAAAGTTGCTTCAAGAACAATCATATTGCTTTTCGCTACAATACTTGTTCTGTATCCAAGCTCAAGTTCATCTGCTGAAAGCTCCCTGATAACACCTTCATCATCAATAACCTTTGCACTGACAAGAATATCCTTGAACTCCCCACCATAAGCACCTGCATTCATTCTTACAGCACCACCTATGCAACCCGGAATACCTGTTGCAAATTCAAATCCGGCAATTCCATTAGCAGCAAGCTGGTTGCCAAGTCTTGTAAGCTTCATACCTGCACTTGCTTTGACAAGCACTTCATCTGAATTATCATGTGAATCCTGAAGAAACTCATAATCTGAAAAACCATCGCCAAGCTCAACTACAACTCCCCTGAAGCCTTCATCACTCACAAGAATATTACTGCCATTTCCAATAACAATATATTTAATGTCCGATTTTTTCAAAAATGCGATAACATCTGCTATCTGCTTTTCTGCCTGTGGTGTTACATAATAATCTGCAGCACCTCCGATTCTGAATGTAGTATGTGTCTTCATTAGTTCACCTGTTCTTACATTCCCGGCACCAAGCATTGATATTAATGCTTCTGATAACATTTTATTATCCATATAATCTCACTATCCTTAATACTAATTTCCAAGAATAAGCTTTGCTGCTCCATACATTCCTGCATCATTACCAAGAGTAGCCTTAACTATCTTAGTCTGTCTGCTCGCATGGAACACACATTCCTTATAATACTTATCAATAAGATTGATAAAATATTCCCCTGCGGCAGAAACTCCGCCACCAATTACAAATACCTCCGGGTCAACCATTCCCGCTGCACATGCGAGTCCTTTTCCAAGATACCTGCATACATACTCTGTTACCTGTATAGCAAGGGCATCTCCTCCCTTAGCCTCGTCAAATATAACCTTTGCCGATATGTATGGCACACTTCTTAAAGATGAAGGCATGTCACTTTCTGCAAGCATACGGTTAGCCGTTCTTACAATTCCAGTTGCAGAAGCAACCTGCTCAAGACAGCCCTTCTTTCCACAGTTACAGCTCTCAGTCTCACCTTCAACAAGTGGAAGATGACCTATCTCACCTGCTGCACCGTTAAATCCATAAAGAGGCTTTCCATCAATAATAACTCCACCGCCTACACCGGTTCCAATTGTCACCATTACCATGCTGTTATATTCACTTCCACCGCCTACCCAGAATTCTCCGAGTGCTGCCATATTGGCATCATTACCAATCTTAACAGGAATACCTGTAAGCTCAGACAGTGCATTGGCTGCATTAAATACTCCCCAGCCCAAGTTGATACATTTGTTGACAGTTCCATCCTCAAGACATGCACCAGGAAGTCCCATTCCGATTCCTGCCACATCCTCTGTTGTCATATTCATATCTGCAAGAACGCCCTTGATATACTCACTTATATCAGGCAGAATCAGGCTTCCACCCTCATCCTTTCTTGTAGGAATCTCTTCTTTTCTTAACAGCTCACCTTCTTCAGAAAATGTACCACATTTGCAGGTTGTTCCTCCAACATCAATTCCAAATATAATCTTACTCATCGTCATCCTCCCCGCCTCTCATAAGATTTTCCTGTACTCTTCTGTATAATTCCTTCGCTGCATTATATCCCATCATCTTCTGTCTGTGGTTGACCGCTGCTGACTCAACAATTACAGCAAGATTACGTCCTGGTCTTACCGGTAGCGTATGGCACACAACCTTATTGCCAAGATATTCTATGTATTCTTCCTCAAGTCCAAGTCGGTCATACTCTCTGTCCTTGTTCCAATCCTCAAGCTTGATAACCATATCAATTTCCTGAGTTTCCTTAACACTTTCAACACCGAAAAGTGTCTTGACATCAATAATACCAATGCCTCTAAGCTCTATAAAATACTTGGTAACTCCCGGTGCGCTTCCAACCAGAGTCTCGTCACTGACCTTTCTGATTTCAACCGCATCGTCAGTTACAAGACGGTGTCCTCTCTTTATAAGTTCAAGCGCGGCCTCGCTCTTACCAATACCAGACTCACCTGTGATAAGTACACCTACACCATATACATCAACTAAAACACCATGGATTACGATACATGGTGCAAGCTGAACCTTCAGCCAGCGTATTACTTCTGCTGTAAATGAAGATGTTGCCTGGTCTGTCATAAGAAGAGGTATCTGATACTTAACCGCAAGTTCAATAATCTTAGGCTCTGGCTTTATACTCCTGCAGAATATAATACATGGAATATTACTTGACAAAAGCTGCATATATCTTTCATATCTCTCCTGCTCAGAAAGACTCGCAAGATAAGCATGCTCCACATTACCAATAATCTGTAATCTGTCATTATCAAACTGGTCATAAAAACCTGTAAGCTGCAAAGCCGGTCTGTTCACATCAGGCAGATTAAGCCAGATTCCTGACACATCTATCTGTGGTGTAAGATTAACAAGATTCATTTTCTGGATAACTTTAGATAACTTTACCCTCTCTTTACCATTATTCATATATTCTCTGCCTCCAAACTCATGTTTACGATTTCATATATCCTAAGTTTATCACAGACAAGCTCTAAATGCTATTATAAAAGTATTATCAATGAAAGAATTTGTATATATTCTCTGCCACATTTTCAGTAATACCATCAGCCTTCATAAGCTCATCCACTGATGCCTGCCGTATCTTTTCTATATCAAGAAAATGCTTCATAAGTGCCTTTCTTCTTACAGGTCCGATTCCTTCTATCGAATCAAGTACAGAAGATACCTGTGCCTTATCTCTTAAGCTTCTGTGATAAGTTATTGCAAATCTGTGTGCCTCATCCTGCACCCTTGTAATCAGCTTAAAGCCCTCGCTGTGCTTATCTATCGGTATCTCAATATTGTTATAATACAGACCTCTTGTGCTGTGGGTATCATCCTTTACCATACCGCACACAGGAATATTAAGTCCCAGTTCCTTAAGCACATCAAGTGCAATATTCACCTGGCCGCGTCCGCCATCCATCATAATAAGGTCTGGATATCTCGAAAATCCGTGACTATCCTCAAGTCCTTCCCGCTCACGCATACCCCTTGTAAAACGTCTTGTCAGAACCTCACGCATGCTCTTATAATCATCCGGCCCCTTTACTGTTCTTATCCTGAACTTGCGATAATCGTTCTTCTTTGGTTTTCCATCCTCGAAAACGACCATTGAGCCAACACTTTCAACGCCATTTGTATTAGATATATCGTAAGCCTCTGCTCTGTGAAGTGTCCCAAGTCCAAGCCAGCCGGCAATCTCTTTCATAGCTCCTGTTGTCCTGCTCTCCTCACGCTTAATCTTCTCCGCATCCTGTGTAAGAACAAGCTGGGCGTTCTTATATGCAAGCTCAACCATCTTTTCCTTGTCGCCCTTCTTAGGTGTGACAATACTTACCTTTCGACTCTTTCTTGCACTAAGCCACTGTGCTATAGTATCCGCATCCTCTATCTCGTACTGCACCATAATAATATTAGGTATAAATGGAGTTCCGCCGTAATACTGTTTCATAAATTCCGAAATTATGTCGCTCTTAGAGTCACCTTCGGCAACCTTCATATGAAAATGATCTCTTCCAAGAAGCTTGCCCTGCCTGATAAAGAACACCTGCACAACTGCGTCCTGACCGTCACTTGCACATGCAATGACATCTCTGTCATTAACATCATCTGCTGTAATCTTCTGCTTCTGTGCAACCTGCTTGACACTCATTAACAGGTCTCTGTATCTTGCAGCTTCCTCGTATTCCATCTTCTCAGACGCTTCCTGCATCTGCGTTGTAAGCCTGTCCATAATCTTCTTGTAATCACCATTTAAGAAAGCTACAACCTCATCAATTCTTCTTCTGTATTCCTCACCGCTTACATATCCCTGACATGGTGCATCACACTGTCCGATATGATAATTAAGACACGGCCTGTCCTTGCCCTCATCTTTAGGCAGATTTCTGTTACAGGTTCTTACCTTATACAGTTTGCATAGAAGTTCAATAGTGTCCTTGACTGCTGCCGCAGAAGTGTAAGGACCGAAATACTTACCTGCTCCATGTTTCATCTTTCTTGCAAAAAGTACCCTTGGATACGCTTCACCAACGGTAATCTTAATAAAAGGATAACTCTTGTCATCCTTTAGCATGGTATTGTACTTAGGCCTGTGCTCCTTGATAAGATTGCACTCCAAAACAAGCGCCTCAAGTTCAGAATCTGTGATAATATACTCAAAGTACTGAATATGTGACACCATCTGCACAATCTTGGCAGACTTATTCCTGCTGCTCTGGAAATACTGTCTTACACGATTCTTTAAAATCTTCGCCTTACCTATATATATTATATTGTCCCACTTATCATGCATAATATAAACTCCCGGTTTTGCCGGGAGTTTCTTAAGCTCTTCTTCTAAATTAAACATACTACAAGCTTCTTCAATCCTCTGGCTTTCTTAAGTGCGTAGCTTCGCACCTGTCTTATAGTATTTATTATCCCAGTTATGTCAGCTTTGTCAACACATTTTACATTACCAAATCTGACCGCAAGGATTGTCTGCACTGCTTTCTCAAGTCCCATATTCTTAAGATTCGCATCCTGTGCAGTTATTTCTAATATATATTCTTCATAATCAATTCCAGGTTCTCTCTTATATCCCAGACAAGCAAGAAGCTTTTCAAGATAAGAATACATTTTCATAAGCTTTACTTCATCTACTGAACTGCTTCTTAATAAATGTATTCTTGATACTATCCTGATTGCAGCCATTGCAATTAATATAAGAACCGCCAATATTGCTGTACATACTACAATCAGAACTGAATTAATATGTATCTCACCTGAGAAGCTGTCAGTATCAGAGACAGCTTCCTGCGCAGTACTTTCAGTACCCGGCTCATCTGTATCATCAACTGTCATATTTTCATCAACTGATGAATTACTATTGTCAGACTGGCTCTGTCTCTCACTTTCATCCTGTGTGGAACTTTGCTCAGTATCCTCAACTTCTCCATAGCCAGGTGTTGCATCAACAATAACCCATCCATATCCATCAATATATGCCTCAACCCATGCATGAGCTGCATTGTCGTAGACATCATATTTCATATACTTATTGCTCTGCCCGTCAGTATAATATGCGCCTGTATTGGTATTAACCGTATATCCTGCACAATACCTTGCCGGTATACCCGCACATCTTAATATAACTGCTGCCGAGGTAGCAAAATATGTACAATACCCTCTCTTGCTTTCTCTTAAGAAATACTCAACAACGCTCTTTCCCTCCGGCACTCTTCCTGGTTTAAGAGTATATGTATAATTATCTTTAAGATAAGATACTATTTTCTGTATATATTCAACCTTTTCATCTACTGTCTGTAAATTCCTCTTTCCAAACAGTTGTGCTACAACAATTCTGTCATCTTCAGATACATCAAGATACTGCCCGTGTGCATAGCTTTCATATGAATTAACGATAGCAGAGTTTCTGTATTTCTTCATAAGCTGCCCCATGCGGGAGTAATCCTCAAAGCTTCCCCGTGCTATACGGTAATCAAGTGACGAACCATATACATTGCCATCTTTACTTCTGAATGTCTGCTGATAATAGAAAAATCTGTCAGCAAGCAGTTGTTCGTCTTCATCAAGCGTATATATTTTTCGTTTCACAAGATTAAGTGCAAACTCGGACACAGCACTCTCATAAGAATACTGAGTTTCCCTTGTATCCGACCATCGCTGCCAGCTGTTATTCTTGAAATCCCTTCCCATAAATACCTTGGCATAGGCAATTCCGATATCAGACATTGTATTAAGCTCTCCTGCGTATACATTTCCATAGTAGACCTCGTCAACCTGTCCAACATCACCATTTCCTATTCCTACAGTCGCATTAACCTTCGCCTTATCATCCTCTGTCTCTGATTTATTTCCCTGAAGGTCTATGCCAAATCTGTCATAAACAACATCTGTTACCATATTTCTTGCATCATCAAAGAAAGAATTTCTCTTATATGTTTCCTGAGGAATAATAAATGCTAAAACTGCCGCTATAATTGCTGATATTATTACAGCCGTTTTGGCACCCTGGTTAGTTTTTATCTTCTTATTCCTTAGTGCCATTGAATCAAAGATAAAAAGAACACAGAAAATAATGCTTATGATATCAGGAACAATAACCGCCGCAATAAATACACTAAGCAGAGGCATAGTTATTGCCAGACTCACTAGCATATTAGGAAACACATTAACTTCCAAAGCTGCAAGGACTGCTATAATCATAACAACAACCACACATACGCATCTTACGGAAGCCGCACCAGCACTCTCTACCGTTAGTACATTACTGCTATCTACAGGTCCTGTAAAAGATGCCCTTGATATAAACACATTTATAAATGTTGTGATTCCATTAATAAAAGAGCCTATATTAATTACGAGATATACCACCGGCAAAACAGCCATTCCCATAATCCTTATAAGCCTTGCATTCTTTCCGTAACATGACAGCATCAATGTATACACAACACTGAATATCAGTGAAACAAATCCAATAAATCCCATATCTGCAAGCGGATATGTAATCGTCTCTATTATGGATGCTGCACCAAATGTTCCAAGAAATGTCACTATTATTCTAAGTATTAAGTTGTCTGTATGTATAAGCTGTCCCTTTTTCATTAATACCCTCTTGTCACATTATTATCAATTCTCTGTAATTATCACTGGTTCAGTCGTAATCTCCAGCCTGTCATCTTCATATAATGCCTGACATGCTTTATTGACCGTACCTTCACCACAACGTATATCCATAACCACTTTAACGGCCGCTTTCAAACTGGCATTATCATAGAACGTAACTCTTACAATATCTGCTTTAGCCATATCCCACACTATATACTGTCCAGTCAGTCCAGCCTCTGCACATGCCAGCCCCTGCGACATCATCTCAGCATATATTCGGCTCATTCTTGAAAGACGCCATGACTTTTCTCCTCTCCAGTCCGTGTCAACAACGATGAATACCGTCTTATTAATGTTCGTGCTGTACTCTTTAACAATAAAGTCATTCTCTGCAAGTATACTGCTTCTCTTCCAATGGATATTCCTTGGACTGTCTCCATCCCTGTATTCTCTGAGTTCACTGACTTCATCAGATGCACTCTTTACATACACCTCATTCTCTTCATCATAATAAGCATTAGCTCTGTCTGTTTCCATATATCTGTCAGTTGTTTCCTCCGGCATAACAGATACTTTAGTAACTCCTGCAAATTGTTTCTTCTTTCCAAAAAGTCCAAGATAGTCACATATTTCTATGGATTCAACCCCCACACATATATTACCGCAGTAATCCGCAGAAATGTCCGTAATTCCAGCACTCTTTCTTATGCCCTGTTTTATAGGCACATTTATCATGAATTCATCACCCGTATGGCAATACATATATTTTATGGTTATGCTGCCATTAACAAAAGCCAGATTACATACATTCTTCTTAACTATTCTTATCTTAATCCTGTTTCCCGCCTGTACAACATTCTTA
>OGLS01001800.1_pt1 | contig 11550 bp, 8 predicted proteins | sample 1572881 | NCBI WGS metagenome assembly OGLS01 (sample SAMEA2582013, study PRJEB24529) | metagenome | biome: Human gut stool | place: China | collected 2011
ATCACGACGTTTGACTGCTTTGAAAAGCTGGGTCGGTTCTAAAAACATCGGACAGGTATCGACACATTTTCCGCAGCGAACACAGGGATTTTCAGGCGGCAGCTTGGCCAGTTCAGACTGGTGATCAAAAAGCAGCAGCCCGCCAGTGCCCTTGAGAACAGGAAAATCAAGCGAATGCAGGGAAAAGCCCATCATCGGACCGCCGGAAATGATGCGGGCCGGATCGTTTTTCAGGCCCTGGGCACCCTGCTCGACAAGGTGGCTGTAAAGTGTCCCGATGCGGACACGATAATTACCCGGTTTGTGAACGGCGTTGCCGCTGACAGTGACGATACGCTCATAACAGGGCAGGTCGTCTTTAACTGCCAGAGCCGCCTGCATTGCAGTGGCTACATTATCGACGATTACGCCAACAGCCGAGGGAAGGGCTCTCTCAGGGACAACGCGGCCGGTAACGGCATAGATCAGATGGCGTTCGCTGCCCTGAGGATATTTTTCGGGACAGACAACGACGCTGATATTAGGATCGTCAGCAGTAAGCTGATTAAAAAGCTCGATAGCCCGTGGTTTATTATCTTCGATGGCAATGATGCCTTTGTTGGCTAAAGATGCTTTCAGGAAATATTTCAGGCCGCGAATTACTTCATCGGCATGTTCGAGAAGAATACGGTAGTCGGCGGTAATAAAGGGTTCACATTCGATACCGTTTAGGATAACTGTGTCAATGATGCGGCCGCTGCTCTGCGGCGCGTATTTGACATGTGTCGGGAAGGTTGCGCCGCCCATACCGACGATCCCTTTTTCTGCCAGAAGCTGTCTGATCTCATCAGGCGGAAGTACCAGGCCGCTTTCACGCGGTGTGATCGTGGGGTCGAGCGTGTCCTGGCCGTCATTTTTGATGACCATACAGGCCGCGACGGTGCCGTTGGGAAGAAAGCGTCTTTCGCTGCCAACGACCATGCCGCTGACACTGGCATGGATATTGCTGCTGACTGCTCCCTGGGCTTCGGCGATCTTTTGTCCAAGATATACCTTTTCGCCAGGCTGTACCAATGGTTTGGCAGGAGCTCCGATATGCATCGAGAGCGGCAGCACGACTTTCTCGGGTGCGGGGATAGCCTCGATCGGCAGTTCCGCAGTTAAATTTTTAGCAGCATCGATATGAGTGCCGCCTATAAAGGTATGTAGACGGGAAAACATGTTGTCACCTCGTTAAAAACAAATAGTGTATACTAATAAAGATTTAACATATATTATAAGGCGTAACTGCAGAAATAGCAATTGTTTCAGCAACATTTTCAAGTAATATTGCCAGGTATCAGAAAAATAGTAAAGAATGTAATAAAATGCAAGTCAACTATATTTGTTGTAAATACAATGCAGAGAAAAACGATTGTCTACAAAAAATGTGAAGTACCTGAAAAAAGTGCATTTTTCCTGATAATACACTGAATATTTGCTATAAATTTAACAAAAAAAGCAGATTTATTTTACACTTTAGCCATATTTTCTCAAAAAATTCACGAAAAACTACTGCGGAATACTGTAAAATAAGTTATAATAGGTATCGTAAAGTGTATTATAAGTTGCTTATTACGAGCTTAAAATCGCTTTACTGTAATCCTGGCAGTCATCAAGTTGAGTATTTTTGATACTGCCGGTACAATTTAGGATACCGGGAGGTATACATGTTTTTTGACTCTTATGACACTCCTGTCTTCCGTCCGCCCAGTGAAGCCCGCAGTTTTATCCTGCGTGTGACCCGCGGCTGCGCCCATAACAAATGTACTTACTGTAATATGTACAGAGGCGTGCCGTTTCAGGTACTGACTGAGGACGAGGTCGCCAGACAGATCGAGGCTGCTGCCGTTCACGGCAGAAATTCGGTTCGTAGAGTGTTTTTAGCCGACGGTGACGCTTTGGTACTGTCGACGCCGCGTCTTTTAAAAATTTTAGACGCGTTATATAAAACTTTTCCGAAGCTCCAGAGGGTAGCGGCTTATTCCGCTCCAAAGGATATCCTGCGTAAATCGCATGAAGAGCTGGTCGAGCTGCGCGAAGCAGGTTTGAAGCTGCTTTATTACGGCATGGAGACAGGTGATGATATTACCTTGCAGGCCGTGAAGAAAGGCGTCAGCGGCGAAGAGGCTGTTGAAGCAGGCCGGAAGGTTATTGCGGCAGGCATGAAGCTGTCGATGATGATTATTCTGGGCCTGGCGGGCAAACCAGGCAGCAAGCGCCATGCGGCGGAAACTGCCAAAGCGATCAATGCTATCAAGCCGACGATGCTGAGCGCGTTGTGTTTGATGCTGTACCGCGGCAGCGAGCTGCTGGATCAGTTTGAACGCGGAGAATTTGAACCGCTGCCACCACAGGGTTTAATGGAAGAATTGTATAGTATTTTAGCGGCTGTCGAACTGCCGGAAGATCATCCGTGCATTTTCCGCAGTAACCATGTTTCTAATTATGTTCAGCTGGCAGGGACACTGCCGAAAGACAAGGAGAGGCTGCTGGGCGAGATTGCCTGGAGCGCTTCCGAATTAGGTAAGATCAAGGACTGGGACGTTTATAACAATACGAGATATTGAGTGTGCAAGGAAGGGGATCGATGGTAATGAGGAAAATGACCGCATTGCTGACCTTTGTGCTGATAATCTGTCTGCTGCCTGCCGCAGCTTTTGCCAAAACCTTTAAAGAGGGTGACAAGGACTGGAAAATCATGGTCACTCAGCAGAAGCTGAAAACTTTGGGATATGCTACTGACCGTACCGATGGTAAGTTCAGTAAAGCAACTGCCGACAGTTTGAAAAACTTTCAGAAAAAGCATAAACTGAAAGCGAATGGACGCCTGGACGATAAAACCTATAAAAAGGTCACATGGGAAGCCTTTAAAAAGGAAGGAATTACCAATGTCAAGGGCAGGGATGTCGTGAAAACGGCTTCTAAATATAAAGAGGGACAACGCCTAAAGGCTTTGACTGCTCGGCCTATGTGCAGTATGTTTTTGGCAAGCACAGGGCGCAGTTGCCGCGTACTGCGGATGTGCAGGTCTTAGAGGGTGTTTTTGTCCTTAAAAACCAGCTGAAGGAAGGCGATCTGGTCTTTTTCTCGACTTATGAGCCGGGCGCATCTCATGGTGGAATTTATGCCGGAAAAGGCATGTTCTGGAATGCATCGACGTCTCGCGGCGTAGTACTCGATTCACTGGACAATACTTATTGGAAATCCCATTATTATGGGGCGCGCCGTATTCTTGTCGATAACGGTGAAGTGTAATATTCAACAGGTGCTTTTATGATATTTGATGAAATCGAGGAGGGGTCTGAATAATGATCCGTGAAAAACGTAACAAGGAAAAACTGGCTTCCTATTATCGTAAGTTTATGGAAGACGGTGTCATCGATCCGAACGTCCATCCCTGGGTGGCTGAGTCCTGGCAGCGCTGCCGGGCGATGAAACTGCCCCATGAAACGATGCCTAAGCTCAATAAACTGAGCCGTGAGGAGATCGTTGAACATCAGAAGACCCATGAGTTTATCGTAAAGTATGTCGACGGTTTGTATGAACAAAGCAAACAGCATTTCAATATTCATAATCTGAGCATGCTGCTGATCGATGAAGACGGTTATGTGATCAAAAATTATGCACTGCCCTTTTTTCAGAGAGTGATTGAAGATATCCAGGGGATGCGCGTACTGGAAGAGGACGTAGGTACCTCGAGCATCAGTATTGCGCGTGAGCATAATGTACCGTTTTTAATGTTTGGTCCGGAAATGTGGATCAAAGACAGTCATTCCGGCGATGCCTGCAGTGCGCCGATCTGTGTCAACGGTAAGATCCGCTACATTATTTCCTTCTTTTCGCTGGATCAGAACGATCTGCCTTATGACCTGCTGCTGTCGCTGCTTTTGACAATGAAATATTCTATCGAGCAGCATCTTTCCATGCTGGAATACTGGAGCATTTATCAGCTGATGATGAATGAACTGCCGGTGGCCGTGTACTGGATCGGTCAGGACGAGCAGCTGAAATACTGTAATAACAATGCGCAAAAGCGTCTGGATGGCAAAAAGAACCTGGAAGACGTATTTTTGAATTATGAGCATATTCCCATCAAAAAAGCCCTGCAGGGTGTACCAACGCATCGTCGTGAGATCACCTGGATCACGCAGGACCGTACCTATGAAGATATTACTACAGTCATGCCGATTAAAGTTGGCAGTGAGGTCGAAAGCGCTTTGGTGATGTCGATGTCGATCGAAGATCTGAAAACTACGATTGCCCATGCTACCGGCTACAGCTCCCGCTACAGTCTGTACAGCATGGTGGGCGAGACCAGTGAATTTTTGGCTTTGCAGCATAAAGCTTCGCGTATTGCCCGCAGCGATAATAATATCCTGCTTCAGGGCGAGCCGGGGACCGGCAAGCAGCGTTTGGCCCATGGTATCCACCAGGCCAGTCCGCGTGCGGCTGCACCGTTGATCGTTGTGAAGTGTTCGAATGCGCCGATCGAGGCGTTGGAAGAAGAATTTTTCGGCAGTGTAGACGGTGACCGTCAGCCAATGGCCGGTAAACTGGAGCTGGCACTGGGTGGTACGCTCTTCCTGGACGAGGTCGAAAAGCTGCCTGTGGAAATGGGCGATAAGCTGGCTGATGCCTTGAAAAATGGTTTGGTAAACCGTGAAACCGGTATTCGCAAGAAGTTAAACGTGCGTGTGATCGCCGCCTGCGATTCTAATTTAAAACGCTTGTCTGATAAGGGACTTTTCTCAAAAGCCTTATATGAGCTGGTATTGGATACGACAATGCGTGTTCCGCCTCTGCGCGAGCGCGTGAAAGATATTGAGGTCATCGCTTCCCATATTCTGGCTGAAATGTCGGCGCAGCATAATCTGCCGCCGAAACGTTTGTCGCCGGAAGCGCTGAATCTTTTGACAAGCTGCAGCTGGCCCGGTAATATCAAACAGCTGCAGGGAGTTATTGAGCAGGCATTCTTCCATACTCCCGGAGCGATCATCGAATCCGATAATATCAAGCTTCCTGGTGACCGGACGCTTGAAAAATCCTGGAAATATGATAAAGACGCTTTTATTGCGGCCTGGAAATCTGCCGGCGGTAATATCAGTAAACTGGCAGGAATGCTTGATGTCAGCCGTGTTACCCTGTACCGTTATTTGAAAAAATATGGACTTGGACCTAAAGTCGGCAAAGAGGATTAATAAAAATTCGAAAAATAAATAAAAAACAGAGTGCATTTGCACTCTGTTTTTTTTTTTGCAGTATTTAAAATAGTTATAAAGGCGCGCAGAGGAGACTGGACAATATCTTTTTTTAAATAACCAGGTTAAATTTAAGAAAAAAGAAAGTTTATGAAGTACAGTTTTATTGCCAAGTAAAATTTGAGCGATTATAATAAAGCCAACTTAAGTATGAAAGCAGGTGTTGACAATGTTCAAGAACAAATTAGCGGCCGTTATTATGGCTGTTTTCACAGCCATAACATTTTCTGTTGCGGCTCAAACGGCCGAAGCCAAACCGGTACGGCCAGCTCCGGGACAAGTACTGGTTCCGCCGCAGGTACGTGAAACTGCAGAACTGCAGAAGATCAGTAAACGTTTTGATATTGATGCGTCTGTTCTGCAGACGGAGTTTGACCGGGGCTGGGGTTTTAAAGAGCTGCGCCACGCTGCTCTGCTGTCACTGGCTTCCGGGAAAAATATCAATGAGATCCTGCGTCTGAAAGAAAACAACAGCTGGCCGAGGGTAGAATATTTAACGGGTATCACGCCCAACGATATTAAAGCGGCACGTGATAGAAATGATGCCCGTTATTTTGCCGCTGCACTTGGCTTGAAAGAAAAGGACATCCTTCCTTACCTGCGTCAGAATTACGCGCTGAATGATGTGCTGCATGCCGCACTGCTGGCACAAGCTTCTGGCAGCACGGCAGAGAGCATTTTGGCTGCTCATCGTCCGCCGACGCATGACTGGAGTTATGTGGCTTATGAATTGGATGTCAGTCGTGAAAAGTTAGATGCGATCAGGGAAAAAATAGCCAGCGTAAAATGAATTTATTGTTAAAATAGAAAAAGTCTGCTGCTGCCGCGGCAGGCTTTTTTTATTTGTACAGGGTATTGGCAGCAGGTGTAAAAGGTTTTTCTGGTTACAATACAATGGTAATTTTTTATAAAAATGATGATTAGAACTCTATTATGTTATATAATATAAATTGGATTTGTATTTAGATTTTACAAAGGCGGGTCAGTATGAGACTAAGAAAAAAACCATGGATCGAAGAAGCAATGCAGGATTTAAAAGGTGAATATGTTTTGATGCATGATTTGGAAAATTATAAAGGACGCTGGCAGGAACTGTTTCCCGGTAAGCGTTTATGTCTGGAGATTGGCTGCGGCAAAGGCCGCTTTATTATCGGGATGGCGGAGCTGCATCCGGAAAAGGCTTTTATTGGTGTGGAAACGCAACACGATATTGCTTATTATCCCGGTAAAACTGCCAAAGAAAATAAGATGGATAATATCAAGGTCATCTGCGCTAATGCAGAGCATATGGAGGACTGGTTCGAGCCGGGCGAGATCAAAGAATTATATTTGAATTTCAGCGATCCGTGGCCGAAAGCGCGTCACGCCAAACGCCGGCTGACGCATCGTAATTTCTTGGCGAAATATCAAAGACTTTTAGGAAAAGGCGGACACCTGCGTTTTAAAACGGATAACAGAGCGCTGTTCGATTTTTCAGTTGAGGAATTTAAGGAATTTGGCCTGGAGATCATTGCGTTGAGCTATGATCTGCATAACTCAGATTATGATAATGAAGTGCAGACGGAATATGAGCGTAAATTCAGCTCTTTGGGAACACCGATAAATTTTTGTGAAGTGGTATTTTAAGAGAGGCTGTTATGAAGAAACGATTTTTGATCTGGGATAATCCCAAGGATGCGATCATCAGCCTGACTTTACTGCTGATGCTCGTGGGCTGCATCAATGTGTTCAGCGCCAGCTTTGTCGAAGCGCGGGATATGTTTGAGGATGGTTATTATTATCTGAAGCGGTACTTGATTTTTGGCGCAGCCGGACTGATGCTGATGCTGTGGCTGGGATTTCGTGCGCCTTCGTATAAAACGTGGCTCAACGATTTTTGGCTGAAAGCCATCTATTTTGGTGTCGGCAGCCTGCTGCTTTTAGTAGATCTGATCGGTACGACTAATAAGGGTGCTCAGCGCTGGTTGTATGTGGGCGGAATTTCTATTCAGCCTTCAGAGCTGGCGAAGATTGCCGTGATCCTTCTGGGGGCAGCTCTGCTTGGTGAAATGCTGCGTAAGCGTCAGTCGATCAGTCTGCTGAATAAGGATACTGTCTGGCCTTTTGTGGGGACGGTGATCTACGGCATTCTGGTTTTGAAACAGCCGGATATGGGTACGGCGGCTATTATCGTAGCGCTGATGGTGGGTCTGTATATTTTGGCAGGTCTGCGTCTGCGTGAGGTAGTAGGCCTGTTGGGAATTTTAGGCGCAGTGGCGGTGGCAGGGGCGATCATGGCCCCTTATCGGCTGCAGCGTGTTAAAGTATGGCTGGACCCGTGGAGCGATGAGGCTAATACGGGCTATCAGATGGTACAGTCGCTGATGTCGATCGGCAGCGGCGGTCTGACAGGTTTGCCGTGGGGGCAGGGCAGCGGCAAGTTCTTTTATCTGCCTGAGGCGCATACAGATTTTGCATTTGCTATCTTTTGTCAGGAATGGGGACTGCTGGGTGCGGCGATCCTGATTTCGGTGTTTCTGTTACTGGCTGCGGCATTTTTTCGTATTGCTATGAATACTAAAGATGAACGGGGCTTTATTCTTGTTTCCGGCGTCAGCCTGCTTATCGTGGGACAGGCGGTTGCCAATATGGCAATGGTGTGCGGACTGCTGCCTGTAATCGGCGTGCCTTTGTCCTTTATCAGTTATGGCGGTACTTCGATGCTGATAACTCTGGCTTCGATCGGACTGGTGCTTTCAGTTTATCGCGACGAGTGTAAACGTGAAAAGCTGGAGCGGCTGTCGCCCGATACACGCAGGACGCAGATGCGTGTCGTTTCACCCGCTGAGGGGAGGTGGCAGCGCTGATGAAGAAGTTTTCGCTGCAAAACGGTAAAAAACGTTTTGCCATTATCGGCCTGCTGATCTTTTTTGGTTTTGGAACGGTGTTTCTGCGGCTGATCTGGCTGCAGGTCATTCAAAACGAAGAGCTGGCCAGACGTGCTGCCAATCAGGTTACCGGCAAGGTAACTAAATATTCGCCGCGCGGAGCCATTTTGGACTGCAACGGCGAGGAGCTGGCAGTCAGCATTATGTCTAAATCTCTGTATGTCGACCCGGTCGAGATGCAGGATAACCCGACGAAAAAGGGCGAGAAGCCGGAACGTGACGTCAAGCGGCTGGCCGCTGATTTGCTGGCCGGAGTGCTGCAGATGAAAGCAGACGAATTATATGCTGATTTTACAACAGAAGCACGCTTTATCTGGCTCAAACGAACGATGGAGCCTAAAGAAGCGGCAGAAGTAGAACGGATCATTCGTGAGAATAAGCTGCCGGGGCTGCATTTTTTAGAAGAAAGTAAACGCTATTATACAAAAAAATCAATGGCGGCTCAGGTGCTGGGTTTTGTCGGTACGGATGATAACGGTCTCAGCGGTATCGAGCTGGCTTTGGACTCGGTAGTCAAGGGTGCGGAAACACAGCAGCAGGAGGTCGTCGATGCGCTGGGGCGCCCCATGGGTGACAGCGGTTTCAATAAAGCCAGACCGCAGAAGATGGCTTCAGTCTATCTGACACTGGACAGCAAGATCCAGTTTGTGCTGGAGGATGCGCTGGATAAGGCGATGAAGGATACGAAAGCCGCCAGTGCGGCGGTCATCTTGATGGACCCGAATACGGGCGCGATTCTGGGCATGGCCAATCGGCCCAGTTTTGACCCTAATACTTTTTATAAATATCCGGCTACCAGCTGGACTAATCGCGCGGTTTCGACTATTTACGAACCGGGCTCGGTTTTCAAGCCGATTGTGGGCGTGATGGGACTGACGGAAAAAATTATTACGCCGACCACGATGATCAATGATACGGGCAGTATTCAGATAGCCGACCGTACGATACGCAATTGGGACGGGGAAGGCATGGGACTGGTACCGTTTCAGGATGTTATAAAATTTTCTATCAATACGGGTATGGTACAGCTGGGGATGCAGCTGGGCGCACAGCGGATGATCGATTACAGCAAGAAGTTCGGTTTCGGCAGTGTGACCGGTATAGAGCTGCCGGGTGAAGAAGAGGGTATCCTTTATAATCCGGATCATATGTATCAGCCGGATATTGCAACCATGTCTATCGGTCAGGGCATTGCCGTAACGCCGCTGCAGATGCTGCGTGCGATCTGCGCTATTGCTAACGGCGGCGAGCTTTTGCAGCCGTATATCATCGATAAGATCGTGATGCCGGATGGACGCGTTCTGCGCCAGGGGCAGAAAAAAGTGGTGCGCCGGGTGATGAGTGAGGAAGTTGCCGCACAGATGCGCGGAATGATGGAGCAGGTTGTCGCCGCCGGTGGTGGTAAAGCAGCAGGGATCAAAGGCTACCGTATTGCCGGTAAGACCGGTACCGCCGAAAAACTTGCGGAAACAGGCGGTTATGCAGCCGGTAAATATATTGCTTCTTTCGTGGGCTTTGTACCTGCTGATAAGCCGCAGTATGCGATGCTGATCATGCTGGATACGCCGCAGGGAGCTTTTTATGGTTCGCAGGTTTCGGCGCCGGTATTCCGCGATACATTGCAGCAGATCCTTGTAGCTAAGGGCATTCAGCCCAGCAGCAGTGAAGGACTGCCGTCATTTGAGCAGCATGTACGGAATAATCCCGCTGTTAATTCGACAGTGCCGCCTCCGGCTAAGATGCCGCAGATGGAGATACTGGCAGACGGTAAGATCAAACTGCCTGATTTCAGCGGGCTGGATATGCGGCAGACGGCTGAACTGATCCAGCAGGGACGTCTGGTACTGGTGCCGCATGGCAGCGGTCGGGCGCGTAAGCAGTCGCAGCCTCCGGGAACAGTAGTTGCCGAAGGTACGAAGCTGGAAATCTGGTTTGAATAAAAACATTTAAATGTATACATTAGGTTGCTGTCAGAGCAGCAGGAAAAAATCTGTTGGCACAGAAGATATACAAGATGGTTCACAGGTATAAGTGAAGAGGAGGGCGTTTATTTATGTTATCAGATATTGAAATTGCTCAGCAGGCCAAGATGCTGCCGATCACGGAGGTTGCCGCTAAGCTCGGCATCGGCGAAGAAGACATTGAAATGTATGGCCGTTACAAGGCTAAATTATCTATGGATCTGATCCGCCGCATGGAAGATAAACCGGCAGGCAAGCTGGTTTTGGTAACGGCTATTACGCCTACGCCGGCAGGCGAAGGCAAGTCGACTACTACCGTAGGACTGGCCCAGGGCCTGGCCAAAATTGATAAAAGCGTTATCGTAGCTTTGCGCGAGCCTTCTCTGGGACCCTGCATGGGCGTTAAGGGCGGCGCAGCCGGCGGCGGTTATTCTCAGGTTGTGCCGATGGAAGATATCAACCTGCATTTTACAGGTGATTTCCATGCGATTACATCTGCACACATGCTGCTTTCGGCAATGGTCGATAACCATGTGCAGCAGGGCAATGCTTTGAATATCGACCCGCGCCGGATCGTTTGGAAACGTGTTGTTGATATGAATGACCGCGAGCTGCGTAATATTGTTGTCGGACTGGGCGGAAAAGCGCATGGCGTACCGCGTCAGGACGGTTTTGATATTACCGTTGCTTCTGAGGTCATGGCTATTTTGTGCCTGGCCAGCAGTCTGCACGACCTAAAAGAACGTTTAAGCAAGATCATTGTTGCTTATGATTATAACGGCAAACCGGTTACCGCAGGGCAGATCAAAGCCCACGGCGCTATGGCTGCCCTTTTGAAGGATGCTGTGAAGCCTAATCTTGTGCAGACACTGGAAAATGTGCCGGCGATTATTCACGGCGGGCCGTTTGCCAATATCGCCCACGGCTGCAACAGCGTGATGGCAACTAAGACGGCTATGAAGCTGGCTGATTATACGATTACAGAAGCAGGCTTCGGCGCTGATCTGGGCGCTGAAAAATTCTTTGACATCAAATGCCGTTATGCCGGGTTGAAGCCGGATGCTGTTGTGCTGGTTGCTACAGTGCGCGCATTGAAGATGCATGGCGGGGTGCCGAAGACGGACTTGACTGCGCCGAATGTGGACGCTGTGAAAAAAGGTATCGTCAATCTGGAAAAACACATTGAAAATATTAAAAAATTCGGTCTGCCTCTGGTAGTAGCCATAAATATTTTTGCTCAGGATACACCGGAAGAGCTGGAAGCTGTACGTGCCCATTGTGCTGAACATGGCGTCAATGTTGCATTGTCCGATGTTTTTGCCAAAGGCGGCGCCGGCGGCGTGGAGCTGGCTAAGGAGGTTGTTGCGCTGGCAGAAAGCGGCA
>OGLS01001812.1_pt1 | contig 11436 bp, 9 predicted proteins | sample 1572881 | NCBI WGS metagenome assembly OGLS01 (sample SAMEA2582013, study PRJEB24529) | metagenome | biome: Human gut stool | place: China | collected 2011
ACAACCATTGCGGACACTACCTTTACACTGCATCGTTGTAGCAATAGCATCATCATGACCCGGATGACAATCCAGAATAATTTTTCTCTTTTCCATTGTTTATTTCCTCTGTTTCCAGTTGCGTTATTTTTTCTACAGCAAAGAAAATTCGACCGGGCCGATGATTGAATCTTAACAACAGCGTACGTATGCTAAATATGAGAAATCTCATAGCGGATAAACATCGTGAAAGAAATCCACAATAATGATCTTAAGCAGCAATTGATGAGTGAATCCGCGTTTAAGGATTGCTTTTTAACGGATGTTTCAGCCGATACGCGGCTGTTTCATTTTTTAGCGCGTGACTACATTGTGCAGGAAGGGCAACAGCCGTCCTGGCTGTTTTACCTGACGCGAGGCCGCGCCAGGCTTTACGCCACGCTAGCTAATGGTCGCGTGTCGCTGATCGATTTCTTTGCCGCCCCCTGTTTTATTGGCGAGATTGAGTTAATCGATAAAGACCATGAACCGCGTGCGGTGCAGGCTATTGAAGAGTGTTGGTGCCTTGCGCTCCCTATGAAACATTACCGTCCGCTGTTATTAAACGACACGCTATTTTTACGAAAACTCTGCGTCACCTTAAGTCATAAAAATTATCGTAATATTGTTTCTTTAACTCAGAATCAATCATTTCCGTTAGTGAATCGCCTGGCAGCATTTATATTACTCTCGCAGGAAGGTGATCTTTATCACGAAAAGCATACGCAAGCGGCAGAGTATTTAGGCGTTTCTTATCGACATCTTTTATATGTTCTCGCGCAGTTCATTCACGACGGTTTATTAATTAAAAGCAAGAAAGGGTATCTCATTAAAAACAGAAAGCAGTTGTCAGGACTGGCGCTGGAGATGGACCCGGAGAATAAATTCTCCGGGATGATGCAGTAAAAATTATTTTCAATAGCGCGATTGCCGGATGCAACGCTTAATACGTTTTATCCGGTCTACAAATCGAGCATTACGCCAGACCAATAAAGAACCCGGCAATAGTCGCACTCATCAGGTTGGAAAGCGTTGCTGCTGCCAGCGCCCGTAAACCAAGCTGGGCGATTTCCGGCGCGCGTTTTGGCGAAATAGCCGAAAATGCGCCAACGACAACACCGATAGAACCAAAGTTAGCAAAACCACAAAGCGCAAAGGAGATAATCGCAATGGTTTTCACTTCCAGCGTGCCGCCCGTTTGCAGGTATGGGGAGAAACTCAGGTAAGCGACGAATTCGTTAATCGCCAGTTTCTGCCCAATCAGGCTACCCGCAAGATTGGCATCACTCCAGTCCACACCCATGATCCACGCCAGCGGTGCCAGCACATAGCCAAAAATACTTTCCAGAGAGGCATTGGCGAAACCAAACCAGCCGCCAATTCCGCCGATAATGCCGTTGATCAGCGCAATAATTGCGACAAACGCCATTACCACCGTCGCCACACCAGCGGCGATTTTTAGCCCGGTCATCGCACCGCTCGCCGCCGCTTCGATAAAGCTTTTTGGCGGCGTTTCGCTGAACGACAGATTTTCAAATGTGACCTGCGAAGGCTCGGTTGCCGGGCTAAGAATACGTGCAAACAAAATCCCCCCAGGGATCGCCATCAGCGATGCCGCTAACAGGTAGTCAATTGGTACGCCCATTCCGGCATAACCAATCATCATCGAACCAGCAATGGACGCCATCCCGCTACAAATTGCGGTAAACAACTCGTTGCGATTCATGCGATCGATAAACGGTTTAACGATCGCCGGGATCTCATTTTGCCCGAGGAAAATAGTAGTAACCGCAACAAAAGATTCGATTTTGCTGATGTTGAGGGCTTTCTGGAAAATGCTGCCAAGGATGCGAATCAGCAGCCCCATCACGCCAATGTAGTACAGCAGACTGATGAGCGCAGTAACGAAAATAATCGCCGGAAGTACGCGAAAGGCGAAGATAAAACCCGCACCGTCAAACAGGACATCCATTTTCGGCCCAACCAGCGAACCAAAAATGAAGGCGCTACCGGCATCACTGTAAGACATCACTTTATGAACGCCTAATGCCGCCTGTTCTACTGCCCATTTTCCCGGTGGGAAGTAGAGCATGATGCCACCAATAGCGATTTGCAGCAGCAGTGCGGCTCCAACCGTGCGCAAACTGATGCTCTTTTTATTCACTGACAACAGAAATGCTATTGCCAGTAACACCACCATCCCCACAACACTTCTCATTATATCCATAATGATTTTCCCTTCATGCCGGTAAACCCGGCGTCAGCGCCAGGTTTTGGTATGCTTGATGAGTACGGGCGACGGCTTTCTGCCCGTCAGAAATTAACCCGCGAGACGCTGATATTCTTTGGCAATTTCGCTCGCCAGAATGGCGTTGTTGAACACCAGCTGGATGTTGGATTTCAGGCTGTCACCGCCGGTCAGTTCAGCAACGTGCGCCAGCAGGAATGGCGTACTTTCTTTACCAATGACTCCCTGAGCTTCAGCTTCAGCTACCGCCTGATCGATCGCCGCATTGATAGTGTGTTCCGGCATAGCAAACTGTTCCGGGATCGGGTTCGCTACCACGAGGCCACCGTTCAGACCGCTTTGCCATTTCACCGCCATTGCACGGGCAATTTCGCTGGCGCTGTCGAGACGAATGCTGACGTCAAACGGGCTGGTGCGGCAGAAAAACGCAGGCAGCGCTTTAGTCTGATAGCCAATTAACGGCACACCGAAGGTTTCTAAATACTCAGTGGTTAATCCTAAATCGAGAATAGATTTCGCCCCGGCACAAACAACGGTGACATTAGTATTTGCCAGTTCTTGCAAATCGGCAGAAATATCGAAGGTATGTTCCGCCCCGCGATGCACACCACCAATTCCCCCGGTGGCAAATACTTTAATTCCGGCAAGCGCCGCAATAATCATCGTTGAAGCCACAGTGGTTGCGCCATTTTTTCCGGCGGCAACAACAAAAGGTAAATCGCGACGACTAACTTTGGTCACGTTATGCCCTTCACGACCCAGTAATTCAATTTCTTCTTTGCTTAACCCCACTTTCATCACGCCGCCAATAATGGCGATCGTGGCAGGTACAGCGCCCTGTTTACGAATAGTTTCTTCAACTTCAATTGCGGTCTGGGCATTTTGTGGGAACGGCATCCCGTGAGAAATAATGGTCGATTCCAGCGCCACAACCGGTTTTTTGTTTTTTAAAGCGTCCTGCACTTCCGGGGAAATTTGTAATAATTCAGGGGAAATTTTTAATTCAGACATTCTGCGTTCTCCACTAACGATATAACGTTGGCAATCGATAAATCGGGGTTATTGGTGTATTCACAGGAGAGCGCCATTGACGAACATCCCTGTGCGAAACGAACAGATTCGGCAAACGGCATTCCGTCTACCCAACACGAAGCAAGTCCCGCCATCATGGCATCGCCCGCTCCGGTAACATTAATAACATTGGTTTTGATCGGCGCAGACCAGCCACTTTCACCGCTGATATCGCTGTAATAAACGCCGTCGCCGCCCATGCTCAATACCAGTCGGTTCAGGCCATGTTGATGGAACCAGGCAGCAACTTTTGCCACATCTTCACGCCCTGACAGCGCAATCCCACTCAGGGTTTCCGCTTCAAGGCGGTTTGGCTTGAGAGTGTGGATCTGATTTAGACGGTCGCGCACTTTGACACATTTCCATGCCGAAACCGGATCGACAAATACGGGTACGTTGGCGGCATTATCCAGAATCCATGCCAGTGCCTCTTTACTGATATTACAGTCCGCGACAATGACCTTTGCCCTCTGAATAAATTCACCGTGCTGTGCGAGATATTCAGCTGTAATAGCGTTGCTAATATTCATGTCATTTATAGCAACCAGCATTTCACCGGTATTATCGAGTAATGATAAATAACTCGACGTATTTTCTCCCGGCACAATCAGGCATTTATCGACATAAACGCCAGATTGATTGGTTTGCGTTAGCAGCGATTGACCATAAAAATCACTGCCTACGGCGCTCAGTAGCCAGGCTTTGTTACCCAGCAACGCCAGGTTTTGTGCAATATTGCGCCCTACTCCACCAGGCGTAAATTTTATTTTACCTGGATTTGAATCCGCATAATTTAATGATTCATGTGAATATCCGGCGACATCAATATTCGCCGAACCTATAATTACGACATAATCCTTTTCGCGCATAGCACGTCCTCTGGTAAAAAATTACCAACCCTGTCAATCCACAAGAATATAGATACTGCAAAGACGGTTTAAACATGTGTTCATATTTAAACATGTGCTCATAGTATGCATGTTTTACGTAAAGTAAATTACCGCCAGAGAGGCAAAATGGGCAGATTTGAGCAGGCTCACAAAATGCGATTAAATGCCTGAATTACAAAAGCGAGGAATTTGTGACGGGATGCACAGAACAGAACAATAAAAAAGGGCAGAAAATAATCTGCCCTTGAGGAAATAACCTGAGTGTTTGATGAACGTTTGAAGTTTCTACTGAAAGATAAAACCATTTAAATTCATAAAATTACATTCACAAACCGGTCATTCTCTTTGCGCTCATCAAATGTTACAGGACAGGAAATTTCTGCCCTGTAACACACCTTTTATTACGCTGCTTTCGCTACTGCGTCCACTTCCGGACGTTTCAGGAAGGCATAGGCCAAACCCGCCACCAGCGTACCGGCAATAATTGCTACCAGGTAACCCAATACCGGCGTAATAGCGCCAGGGATCAGCAGAACAAACAGACCACCGTGCGGTGCCATCAGTTTCGCACCAATCGCCATTGAGATTGCGCCAGTCAGCGCCCCACCCACGATACAGCACGGCAGCACACGCATCGGATCACGAGCAGCAAACGGAATTGCACCTTCCGAAATGAAGCACAGTCCCAATACCAGAGCGGCTTTGCCACCTTCCTGCTGCGCTTTGTCGAATTTGCGACGCGCCACCATTGTTGCCAGACCCATTGCCAGCGGTGGCACCATACCTGCCGCCATAATCGCCGCCATCGGGCCATAGGTTTGAGTACTCAGCAGACCCACACCGAATGCGTACGCTGCTTTGTTTACCGGACCGCCCATGTCAGTACACATCATGCCACCGAGGATCGCCCCCAGCAGAACCGCATTCGCAGTCCCCATGGTCTGCAGCCAGTGAGTCAGCCCTTCGAGAATGCCAGCAACTGGTTTACCGATCAGGTAGATCATCGCCAGACCGACCACCAGACTGGAAATTAGCGGAATGATCAGGATCGGTTTCAGCGCCTCCATACTCTGTGGCAGTTTCAATTGCGTACTGATTAACTTCGCAATGTAACCAGCCAGGAAGCCCGCAATAATACCACCAATGAAGCCAGAACCGGTGCTGACCGCCAGCATACCGCCAATCAGACCCGGAGTGAGGCCCGGACGATCGGCAATGGAAAAGGCAATATAACCTGCCAGTACCGGCACCATCAGCGCAAAGGCTGAACCACCACCAATCTGCATCAGCGCCGCAGCCAACGTACCCGGCTCTTTAAACGCTTCGATACCAAAAGCAAAAGAAAGCGCGATACACAGACCACCTGCAACGACCATCGGCAGCATGTAAGAAACGCCCGTCAGCAAGTGACGGTATGCGCCTGCCCTCTCTTTCTTACTTTCAGTGGTCGCCGTTTGAGCTTTGCCCGCCGGTTCATACGGCGTTGCTTCAGCAACCGCTTTATCCAGTTCCTGCGCGGTTTTCTTCAGCGCCAGACCGGTAGAGGTACGATACATCGGTTTACCAGCAAATTTCGCCAGATCCACTTCGATATCTGCCGCCACAATCACCAGATCCGCTGCTGCGACTTCTTCGGGAGTGATTGCATTACCCGCGCCAACAGAACCACGGGTTTCAACTTTCACCCACCAGCCACGTTTTTTCGCTTCGGTTTCAATGGCTTCAGCCGCCATAAAGGTGTGTGCTACGCCAGTCGGGCAAGCAGTCACCGCAACTACGCGTTTCGGACCGCTGGCGGCAACTGGTGCTGTCGCAGCGACCGGCGCAGTGTAAGGTTTCGCATGGCCTTTGGCTTCACTCAGGAACAGCTCAGGGTGCGCAACTGCCCGGGAAATATCGCCCAGCCAGACATTTTTACCGTTCAGCGCGCTGTCGTTCGGGATGGAATCACCGAGAACAATCGCCATTTCAGCGTCGTTCGGATTGTCGATGATTTCCAGTTTTGCTTTTCGCGCCGCCGCGCCCAGCAGGGTCTTCGCCATATAGGCGCGTGCCTGACCGAGATTAGCGTCAATAATCAGCAGCGTTTTCATTATGCCTCTCCTGCTGTCAGTTAAAAGGTTGTAAGTCGACGCGCGCCATCATTGCGGCCAACTGCGGACGATCGGTAATACCCACATTGCTTTGACTTACCGCCAGGGCTGCAACAGCTGTCGCCAGACGCAGTGTGTGTTCACTGGATTCACGCATCAGCAAGCCATAAATCAGGCCACCAACCATAGAATCCCCTGCGCCAACGGTGCTTACGACATCGACTGACGGTGGTTTGGCGATCCATTCGCCGGAGGCATTAACCCAAAGCGCGCCTTCGGCACCCAGTGAAATAACAACATGCGCGATGCCTTGTTCACGTAGCGCATGTGCAGCTTCAATCACATCTTTCATTTCAGGCAGTTTACGGCCTGCCCAGATTTCCAGCTCGCGGCGGTTAGGTTTCACCAGCCACGGTGCCGCTTTCAAACCTGCTACTAACGCTTCACGGCTACTATCAAAGATAATGCAAGGACACTGACTACGCAGGCGAGTCATCCAGTCGGTGAACGCTTCCGGGCTGACGCCTGACGGTAAGCTTCCGCTGACACAGACCATATCGAACTGACCGAGCCAGCTCAGAGAATCAGTCACAAAGCGTTCCCAGTCGGCGGGGGTGACTTCAAAACCCGAGAAGTTGAAGTCGGTCACTTCGCCGTCTTTTTCCGTCAGCTTAACGTTAATTCGGGTGCGCCCCTGTACAACCTGGAAACGGTTGGCAATGCCCAGCTCGCTGAACAGTTGCTGAAAACCATCCTGATTGTCTTTACCCAGGAAGCCGCCAACGGTGACATCAATTCCCAGGTCTTTTAATACTTTGGCCACGTTGATGCCTTTACCCGCCGCATGCAGACCGGTGGTTTTCACCAGGTTCACTTCGCCGCGTTCAATTTCCGGGCAGAAACCAACAAGGTCATAAGCCGGATTAAGGGTGATAGTAGCAACACGTCTGCTCATTATGCGCCCTCCCCAAGACCAGCAGCGATAGCGTCGCCGATTGCTTTCAGCGCCTGTTCAGCATCTGCACCCTGGGCGGTAAAGCGTAGGCGATGACCTTTCTTAACGCCAAGTGCCACAACTTTCATCAGACTACGTCCGTTTGCCGGTTTGCCGGTACCATCAAGGTTTGTCACGGTAATATCACTGTTAAATTGTTTAATGGTATTGACCAGCATGGTACCTGGACGAGCATGCAGGCCGTGTTCATTGCGCACCACAAACTCCGCGCTTAACACGTCGTCGGTCGGCGCATCATCGCTGGTCAGCAGCGCCAGCAACGTTGCCGCATCCGCTTTCAGCAAGCGGTCAGCTTTATTGTCGAGCAATAAATCAGCGAGACGCTTAAGAACCGCGATGGGCTGATCGTCATTCATCGCCACACTCACCAGCATGGCTGCCGTTTCGCCGTCCACATCAAAAGCATTTGCCGCACGGCTTACCGCAATCGCGCTACGCAGATTGCCTTCGGCGCTATCGCTCAGCCAGATACCCTGTCCGAGATTCAGCGGTTGTTCATTGATGGCTTTGGTGACGAAAGTGGCGTCAACTGCCCCCGCCTCTTTCAGACGCGCAGCGTTCAGCGCCTGAAGAGTCAGCAGATCGCTGGCGACGATATCCAGTGTCAGCATTTCGTTGTCGAGCTTCAGCTGCTCACTCTGCTTTTCGCCCATCAGTAATGCGCGAAGTTCTTCTGCTGTTGTTGCTGACTTCAGTTGTTCAGCAACGGAATCATCGCTCAGTACGTGGGTCAGCTGGCGTAGCAGGCCCAGATGTTCATCCGAGCTGGCAGCAATACCGATTGCCACGTACGCTACCTGACCGTCACCCCAGGTGACGCCTTCCGGGAACTGAAATACCTGAACGCCGGTTTTCAGCACCTGATCGCGGGTGTCGGTAGTGCCGTGTGGAATAGCAATACCATTGCCGAGGAACGTTGAGGTTTGCTGTTCGCGCGCCAGCATGCCATTGACGTAGCCTTCTGCTACATTACCGGCCTGCACCAGCGCCGCAGCGACCTGGCGAATCGCCTCTTCTTTGTCTCCGGCCTTTTCGCCCGGATGGATGTCCTGTACGGATAACTGGAACATAGTTCTCCTCTCTTGCTGAATTGAAACGATTCAGCCTCTATGAGAAAAAAAGCGCCAACCTGGCTTAGGGTTAAAGACAAGATCGCGCTGAAACGTTTCAAGAAAGCATAATACTTCTGTTTCAGCACGCAAGGAAAGCCGTAAAGTTATGAGCAAAAGTTTGATGTGCTGCACAATTTTTTGCCATTTTTCCTAATTGCTGATGGGAAAATCCGTTATCAGCAATTTCATTTCAGCAGCGTCAGCAGCCAATCAGCAACAGTGAAATGGCATTTTGACTATTCGTGGCGCTTTTGATTTCGCTGTCTGTTTATTTTCTGACAAGCAGCGTAAACTCCGCGTCTTCCTCTTCCAGTGATCGACCAGCATGCATAACTCCCCCGCAGTCTCCAGCGCGAAATCGTTTGACCTGACCTCGACGGCGTTTTTAATCGTTGCCTTTCTCACCGGTATTGCGGGCGCTCTGCAAACCCCGACACTCAGTATTTTTCTTACCGATGAAGTACATGCCCGTCCGGCGATGGTGGGATTCTTCTTTACCGGCAGCGCTGTCATTGGGATTCTGGTAAGTCAGTTTCTCGCCGGGCGCTCTGATAAGCGCGGCGATCGCAAATCGCTGATTGTCTTTTGCTGCCTGTTAGGCGTGCTGGCCTGCACCCTTTTTGCCTGGAATCGCAACTACTTTGTTTTGCTATTCGTTGGCGTCTTTCTTAGCAGCTTTGGCTCGACCGCTAACCCGCAAATTTTTGCCCTTGCCCGTGAACATGCCGACAAAACCGGACGTGAGGCGGTGATGTTCAGCTCTTTTTTACGCGCTCAGGTTTCACTGGCATGGGTCATTGGCCCACCGCTGGCTTATGCCTTAGCGATGGGTTTCAGCTTTACGGTAATGTATCTGAGCGCAGCGGTAGCGTTTATTGTTTGCGGTGTGATGGTGTGGCTGTTTTTACCGTCGATGCAAAAAGAGCTTCCGCTGGCGACCGGCACGATCGAAGCGCCGCGCCGTAACCGTCGCGATACGCTGCTGCTGTTTGTCATTTGTACATTGATGTGGGGCTCGAACAGCCTGTACATCATCAACATGCCGCTATTTATTATCAACGAACTGCATCTTCCCGAGAAACTGGCCGGTGTGATGATGGGGACCGCCGCCGGGCTGGAAATCCCGACGATGTTGATTGCCGGATATTTCGCCAAACGTCTGGGTAAGCGTTTCTTAATGCGCGTTGCTGCCGTGGGTGGCGTCTGTTTTTACGCAGGAATGCTGATGGCGCATTCACCTGTCATTCTGTTGGGCTTGCAGCTGCTAAATGCTATTTTTATTGGCATTCTGGGCGGCATCGGGATGCTCTATTTTCAGGATCTGATGCCCGGTCAGGCGGGTTCAGCCACCACGCTCTATACCAACACTTCGCGCGTGGGCTGGATCATCGCAGGATCAGTGGCGGGCATCGTCGCCGAGATCTGGAATTATCACGCTGTGTTCTGGTTTGCGATGGTGATGATTATCGCCACTCTGTTTTGCTTACTGCGGATTAAAGATGTTTAAGGCGCGGTCAGCATTTCCAGATCGATAAGCCAGGTCATGGCCTGCTGACGCGAGTTACCGCACATTTCAGCGCTGGCTTGTAAGCCTGCACAGACTTTCGGTCGCAGTGGCGAGGTGAAAATTTTACAGCGTTGCTGTTCATCAAGCTGAATGCAGGGCGTATTGGCGGGCTTGCCATCTGGCATACCGGGAATAGGGCTGGAAATTGAAGGGGCAGTGCAACACGCCCCGCAACCCGGACGGCATTCCATACGTTGTTCTCTTAAGGTTAACCACCGGATTGATGAGCGCGCACAGTACCACCTTTTTTGCACCAGCAAAAGTGCGAATACCACTTGCCCGAAAGGCCCGTCGCGAGTACTTTGTCGCGATATTTTTGACATTTTCGACTACAGGAATTTTTCGATGCCAAGAGCGAACGAAATTAAAAAAGGTATGGTACTGAATTACAACGGCAAACTGCTGCTGGTTAAGGATATTGATATTCAGTCGCCCACTGCCCGCGGTGCCGCTACGCTGTACAAAATGCGTTTTTCTGATGTCCGTACCGGGCTGAAAGTAGAAGAGCGTTTCAAAGGTGATGATATCGTTGACACCGTGACGCTGACCCGCCGTTACGTTGACTTCTCCTATGTCGATGGCAACGAATATGTCTTTATGGATAAAGAAGACTATACCCCGTATACCTTCACCAAAGATCAGATTGAAGAAGAGTTGCTGTTTATGCCAGAGGGCGGCATGCCGGACATGCAGGTGCTGACCTGGGACGGTCAACTGCTGGCGCTTGAGCTGCCGCAGACCGTTGATCTGGAAATCGTTGAAACCGCACCAGGCATCAAAGGGGCATCTGCCAGCGCCCGTAACAAACCGGCGACATTGAGCACTGGTCTGGTGATTCAGGTACCAGAATACTTAAGCCCGGGCGAAAAAATTCGTATCCATATCGAAGAACGCCGTTATATGGGGCGTGCTGACTAACTTCAGCCGCATGCAGAAAAGGGATAGCTCAGGCTGTCCCTTTTTTAATTTATTATACCAATCTTCTATTTTGCGCTTCCTGAACACCTTACGCCCTCAATTTTCACTCGTTGATTGATCGCCCTCACACTTCATCGCATTAACAATCCAGACCAATTTCAATTGCTGTCATATAACTTTACACTGTTGTTGTTAATTAATCGTTACTAAGACGTGACTCCTATGAATACAATCGCCTCCGTTACGCTCCCGCATCATGTACACGCTCCACGCTATGATCGCCAGCAGTTGCAATCACGTATCGTTCATTTTGGCTTTGGAGCCTTTCACCGCGCTCATCAGGCGTTACTGACCGATCGTGTGCTGAATGCCCAGGGCGGCGACTGGGGGATCTGTGAAATCAGCTTGTTCAGCGGTGATCAACTGATGAGCCAGCTCCGCGCACAGAACCATTTATATACCGTGCTGGAGAAAGGTGCGGACGGCAATCAGGTGATAATTGTC
>OGLS01001818.1_pt1 | contig 11417 bp, 6 predicted proteins | sample 1572881 | NCBI WGS metagenome assembly OGLS01 (sample SAMEA2582013, study PRJEB24529) | metagenome | biome: Human gut stool | place: China | collected 2011
AATGACATCATTCGGGGAGAACGTGGTGGGGCTCGTGCCGTTCACGACACCCTTCTCGAACGCCCAGTTGACCGCATCGACAGACCAGCTGTCGGTCACATCGGTGAAGGGACTGGACTTGGCAGCCTTCGGAGAACCGGCCTGACGGTAGAGCATCGTCACAAGCTGTGCGCGCGTGGTCGTGCCGTTCGGCGCGATGGTCGTCGCGCTCGTGCCGTTCAGGATGCCGTTCTGGATGCAGTAATCCAGGCCCTTATGCGCCCAGTTGGTGTAGGCGGGCATATCGGTGAAGTGAGCGCCCGGGCAGACATGTGCACCGGTCGAGCTGCTCACCGGGATGCTGTTGAGCATCTTGGCCAGCTCGAAGAACTTTTCCTGCAGCATGGCGTGCGTGGACTTCTGCATCTGGCCGACCATGTTGATGTGGTCGGTGTTGTCGATCTTCTCGATGTAGTTCCAGACGCCCATCTTGGTGCCGGCCTTGAAGGTCATCTTGCCGTCAGCGCCGACGCCGTAGTTTTCATTGTACTTATCCGTGGAATTCTCGTGCGGACGGATCGCGGAGCGGACGGAGACGATGCCGTCATTCTCCCACCAGTCCGGCGTGATGTTCACATGGCCGACCGCGTAGTTGACGTGTCTGCCCATGTAGGTGCTGCTCTTGACCATCATCGGGTTCATGCTGGCATTCGGCAGATAGTGGCCGGTCAGCGGTTCACGATGGGTGTTCGAGCAGGCGACGGAGAAGTAATAGATATCATCCTGCGCCTTGGCATAGCCGTTGAGCACGGCTGCGCCGTCGACGTCAAGGTCATAGACGCTCAGGTCGTTGGTGTGCTGCGTCCAGATCTTGCTGTTGATCACACGGTTGAAGTAGCTGGAGTAAGACTCGTTGGGCTGGCGCACCAGACCCCACTGATCGAGCTTGAAGTCCAGGCCGAAGTTGTTCTCATTGACATTGGTGCCGGTAACCGCGCCGATGATGCCCATGGCATACTGGGCCAGATCGCCGATGTTCTGATAGACCTTCGTGTCATACTGGCTGCCGTCGTGCGGCGTGCAGAGCGTCGTGATGCTCTCGATCCAGTGGCGGCACTCGCCGGTGAACAGCGGGCTGATATCACCGCCGCGGCTGGCATTGCGCTCATCGGCATCGCCGTTTTCCAGCAGCTGTGCGAGCATACGGATCGTCTCGCCGCCCATGCTGTGGCCGACCAGATGCACTTTCAGCTCACTGTCGGGGTTATTCAGCTCCGGCAGAACGCCCGGGAACGTGCGGCCATAGCGCGCATGGCCGTTGGTGGCGGAGTGGTATGCGCCGTAGTCGACCGTGCCGCCGACGAGGTAGGCATACAGCTCACAGGCGCGGTCCCAGTTGCTGGCGACGGGGCCGATGGACGGGGTGTAGACCTCGTAGCCGGCGTCATTGAGAATGTCGCGCAGGCTGCTGAAGCCGCCCCAGTAGTTCAGGCCGAGCACTTCCGTGCCGCCCCAACCGAACAGGCCGTGCACCAGCACGATCGGATAGTGGTTGCCGCTCGCCGACAGGAGCTCCGGCAGATCCGCGTCCGTCAGTTCGTCAGCAGAGGTCGCACGATCGGACTCGAAGTCCGTCGTATCGGCAACGCTTGCTGCGAAACCGGGCATGCAAAGCACCATCGCCAGAACCAGAACGGTGGCGAGCACTCTGCTCCACGTTTTCTTCATGAAAAATCCCTCCAATAGATTTGGGACAGCATCGAAATCTGTCCCCTTTTTATGGTTACACTATATTGCCGCTGCGAGAAATGCACAATCCCCACTGCGGTACAAATGTAACACTTTTGCACATTTCCCAGCGCTTGATGAAACACACGTCACCATTGTGTGCGCCCAGATACAGAATGCGTATGGACAAAAAAAGCCTGCCGTCCGTGGGATACGGACAGCAGGCTTTGCACTGCGGGATCAGATCATAATGCCGCGCTTTTTGGCCTCGAAGGTCAGCTCGTCGCGGAAGTCGGGGTGCGCGATGGCGATCAGCTGGCGAGCACGCTCGCCAAGGCTGCGGCCGCGCAGATGCGCCACGCCGTACTCGGTGACGATGTAGTCGACATCGTTCTTGCTCGTCGTAACGACGGCGCCCGGGGTGAGGATGGACTTGATCTTGCTGATCGTGCCGCCCTTGGCCGTGGACGTGAAGGCGATGAAGCTCTTGCCGCCGCGGGACTGGCAGGCGCCGCGGACATAGTCGATCTGGCCGCCGGAGCCGGACATGTGCTTCGTGCCGACCGACTCGGCGCAGACCTGGCCGAAGAGGTCAACCTCGACCGCGGCGTTGATGGAGATCATGTTGTCGTTCTGGCAGATGACGTCCGGATCGTTGACGTATTCGACCGGCAGGATCTCGACGGCCGGGTTATCGTCGATATAGTCATAAATGCGCTGCGAACCGAAGGCAAACGTCGTGACGGTCTTGCCGCGGTGGATCTGCTTTTTGCTGTTGTTGACCGCGCCGCACTCGATGAGCTCGACCATGGAGTCGGTGAACATCTCGGTGTGGATGCCGAGGTCGTGCTTGGCCTTGAGCGCCATGCCGGTCGCGTCCGGGATCGCGCCGATGCCGAGCTGCAGGCACGCGCCGTCCGGAATGCGCTCGGCGATGAGGCCGCCGATCGTCTTGCTCACCTCGTCGAGCTGGACCGGCGGCAGGACCGGCAGATCGTGGTTATACTCCACGATGGCGTCGACCTGCGAAATGTGGATCAGCGAGCCGCACAGGCCGCGTGGCTGGCGGTCGTTGACCTCGAGGAAGATACGCTTGGTCTTGTCGAGCATGGCGTCGATATACGAACCGTTGAGCGCCAGGCTGAAGTAGCCGTGGCGGTCCATCGGCGCGACCTCGACGCACACGGCGTCATAGTCGTACTCCGTGCGGATGCGGGTCGGGAAATCGCGGTAATATGCCGGGATGATATCGGCATAGCCGGCGTTGACCGCCTTGCGCGCCGCGCTGCTGGAAAACCAGCTGTAGCCGGTCATCTTGCCGGCCAGCGTGGGGTCGGTATAAAACTCGAACGGGTACGCATCGAGCAGGGCCTGCACCTTCACGCCCGTAATATCGCTGTTGCGGATGCGCTCCGCGATTGCGGTCATGATGGCCGGTGTCTGCGAGGTCGCCGTATCCATGCCGAGCAGCCAGCCGGACTGCACCTGCTGGGCAATCTTATCCGGCGTCGTCAGCTTTTCCTGATACATCTTCTGATAGTCTGTCATAATTTGCTCTCCTAAAACAAAAAATATGAACACATGGGTATAAATAATATACACGATTCGAAAACGTAATTCAAGAGGGCGCGCGTCCGTTTTGCGATCCTTGCAAAAAATCCGTCACATTTTCAGGAAAATGAGAGGTTTTCTCACGTGAGAAAGTATGATATGATATTGTGAGATTTGTTTGAATTCTTAAATGAATGGATCTTTATCCTCTATTTTTCATGCGGCTCTCATTTCTTCCGGTTACAATGAGCAATGTCGCATCATGCGGCGGGACGCTCCTGCCAATTCAAAAAACAAGGAATGATACGACAACATGACGATCACGATTGTCTGTGATATTCTGGGCGAAGAAAACAATGGCACCACGATTGCCTGCATGAACCTCATCCGCTTCCTGCGCGCGCAGGGGCACACGGTGCGCGTGGTCTGTGCCGATCAGGACAAGGCCGGCAACGAGTGCTTTTACGTCGTACCGGAGCTGAACCTCTACCTGCTCAACCCGATCGTGGAGCGCAACGGCGTGACGCTGCCGCGCCTGGACCGCTCCCTGCTCGAGGACGCGATCCGCGACTGCGACGTCGTGCACACGACGTTCGTGCTGCAGCTGTCGCACACGGCGGTGAAAATCGCCAAGGCGTATAACAAGCCCATCACCTCCAGCTTCCACTGCCAGGCCGAGAACGTCACGGCGCACTTTCTGTGCAAGGATCTCGATGCGATCAACCGCGGCGTCTACCGCGCCTGCTACCAGATGGTGTATCAGTATTCGGACATCATCCATTACCCGACGCAGTTCATCCGCGACACGTTTGAGGCCGTCGTCGGCCCGACGAACGGCCGCGTGATCTCCAACGGCGTCAACAGCATGTTCACGCCCGGCCCGGCCAAGCGCCCGGCGGGACTGGAAGGCAAGTTCCTCATCGTCTCGACCGGCCGCCTGTCGAGCGAAAAGAATCAGGAGATCCTCATCAAGGCCATCGGCCGCTCGGCCCACCGCGAGCAGATCCACCTGATCCTCGCCGGTGAAGGGCCGCGTGAAGAGCATTACCGTCATCTGGCCGAAAAATACGGCGTCGACATGGAGATCGCGTTTTTCTCACGGCAGGACCTGCTGAATCTGCTGCGCTGCGCCGACCTCTACTGTCACCCCGCCGAGGTGGAGATCGAGTCCATCGCCTGTCTGGAGGCCATCGCCTGCGGGCTGGTGCCGGTCATCGCCAACTCCCCGAAGAGTGCGGCCAAGTCATTCGCGCTCGACGAGAAATCTCTATTTAAAAATAAGGACCCCGAGGATATGGCCGCCAAGATCGACTACTGGGTCGAGCACCCGGCCGAGCGCGCGGACTACAGCCGGAAATATCTCGAGAGCGGCACGCAGTTTGAACAGCAGAGCTGCATGCGCCAGATGGAGCAGATGCTCTTTGACGCCGTCGCCCTGCGCGGTGAGCCGGCATGAGCCGCAAGACCATCTATTATCACGACCCGCTGCACGACGACTTCGCGCCGACGAACGGGCACATCCGGCCGAAGCCGATCGGCGCCGACTTTCCTTATGAGCACCCCAGCCCGGTCTGGCAGGCGCTCGCGTTCGTCGTCTACCGGCTGATCATGACGCCGTTTCTGTTTTTGTACTGCAAGCTCGTTTTCGGCCTGCGGATCGAAAACCGCAAAGCGCTGCGCGAGCTGCCCGGCGGCTATTTTCTCTACGGTAACCACACGAACACGCTGGCGGATGCCTTCATCCCGACGTTGCTGGCGTTCCCGCGCCGCGCAAACATCGTCACCGCGGCGGACACAGTCTCCATTCCGGGTGTGCGCAACATCGTGCAGATGCTCGGGGCCGTCCCGCTGGCCGACACGATCGACGGCACGCGGCAGTTTCTGGCCGCGATCCACCGGCGGCTCGAGCGCCGCCAGGCCGTCATGATCTACCCGGAGGCGCACATCTGGCCATATTATAATGGTATCCGCCCGTTCCCGGACACAGCGTTTGCCTATCCGGTGCGCGAGCAGGTGCCCGCCGTCGGCGTGGTGGTCGTCTACCGGCAGCGGAAGCTGCTGCGGTTTCTGCCGCCGTGCATCACCGTCGTTGTCGGCGAGCCGGTCTACCCGGACGCATCCCTGCCGCCGCGCAGCGCCCGCCGGGCCCTGCATCAAAAAGTCTATACATTCATGTGCGATACTGTCGCCCGGCGGCACAGCTATGCGCACATCGAATATCTCCCCGCACAGGACACACAACCGGCCGCGCAATGACCGCGCCGCACGACCAGAAAGGTGGGATCCCGCTTGGCACATTTGACTGAAGCCGCCATCCAGGATGCGTTCCTGAAGCTGCTGTCCGAGCAGCCGTTTGACAAGATCACCGTAACGCAGCTCGTGGAAGAATGCCAGATCACACGCCGGACGTTTTATTATCATTACTCCGACCTGTATGAGCTGCTCGATACCATCCTGCGCCGCGAGACCGAGCGCGCGCTCGATGAATTTGAGACGACCGGCAGTTGGGAAGAGTGCATGATCACCGCCTCCCGCTTCGCGCGTGAGCACAAGCGCGCCGTGTACCACATCTACACCTCCTCGCACCGTCTGGAGCTGGAAAAGCATGTGGACCGCATTTCCGGGGAAATGATGCGCAGCTATGTGGAGGCACAGGCCCACGGCTTGCGCGTGAGCGAGGCGGACAAAAAGCTCGTGTGCGACCTCTACCGCTTCGGCATCACGGACATTTTCTACGAATGGCTCGAAAACGGGATGAAAGAGGATCTCGAGGCGCAGATCCGCCGCCTGAGTCTGCTGTTCACCGGCAACATCCGCGCCTCCCTGTCCCGGGTGCAGATCCCGGCCGAATCGTAACCATCCCCGGCGGGCACAGCAGCGTGTCCGCCGGGTCCATTTCACCAGAAAAGGAGATTTGTCATGCCGATTCTCGATCATCTTGAGCCGCGCGCTGACTTTTTCGAGCAGCTGTGCGCCATCCCACACGGCTCCGGCAACACGAAAGCCATCAGCGATTACCTTGTTCGCTTCGCAGCCGAACATCAGCTGCGCTGCATTCAGGACGCGCACAACAATGTCATCATCTTCGCACCCGGCACGCCGGGGTATGAATCCGCCGCCCCGGTCATCCTGCAGGGGCACATGGACATGGTCTGCGAGACTGCGCCGGACTGCACGAAGGACATGGCCCGCGAGGGGCTCGACCTCTTCGTGGACGGCGATACGATCGGCGCACGCGGCACAACGCTCGGCGGGGACGACGGCATCGCCGTGGCCATGGCGCTGGCGATCCTGGATGCGGACGACATCCCCCATCCCCCGCTCGAGGTCGTCATCACCGTCGACGAGGAGACCGGCATGCTCGGCGCAGCCGCACTGGACGCCTCCGTGCTGAAGGGGCGCACGATGCTCAACCTCGACTCCGAGGACGAGGGCGTGCTTACCGTCAGCTGCGCCGGCGGCAACGTGTCCGTGTGCACGCTGCCGGTCACGCGCGCGCCGTTTTCCGGCACAGCGCTGACCGTGACGGTCGGCGGTCTGCTCGGCGGCCACTCGGGCGCAGAGATCGACAAGGGCCGCGGCAACGCGAACCTCCTCATGGGCCGCGTGCTGTACGCCGTCGGCGCGCGCACGCCGCTGCGGCTCGTCTCCGTCGCCGGCGGCCTGAAGGATAACGCCATCCCGCGCGAGAGCCGGGCCGTCATCGCCGTGGCCGATGCAGCCGCCGCGCAGGCGGCGATCGCGGACATGGACGCCGCGCTCCGGCACGAATACGCGGCCGCCGACCCGGATGTGTCCGTGCGCGTTGACGCAGCCCAGGCGCAGCAGCCGCCGATGGACGAGGCGTCCACGCAGCGCGCCGTGTGCATGCTCTGCTGCCTGCCGAACGGCATTCAGGCCATGAGCCGGGACATTCCGGGTCTCGTGCAGACGTCGCTGAATCTCGGCATCCTGACGACGGATGCGGACACCGTGCAGGCGTCGTTCTGCGTGCGCAGCAGCGTGTCCACGCAAAAGGAGATGCTCGTCGCACGCCTGCGCTGCCTGATGGCGCAGCTCGGCGGCACGGTGGCCGTCTCGGGCGACTACCCCGCGTGGGAATACCGCAAGGACTCGCCTCTGCGCGAGCGCATGGTCGCGGTCTTCCGCGAACAGTACGGCCGCGACCCGAAGGTGGAAGCCATCCATGCCGGCGTCGAGTGCGGACTGTTTGCCGGAAAGCTGCCAGGGCTCGACTGCGTGTCCTTCGGCCCGGATCTGACGGAGATCCACACCTGCCGCGAGCGGATGCACATTGCCTCCGTGCAGCGCGTCTGGCGCTACACGCTCGAGGTGCTGCGCCGCTGCAAATAAGCGAACATGCAAAAACCGCCCTGCACCGATCGGTGCAGGGCGGTTTTTCTGTTGGGATGTTACTTGCGCAGTTCGTGCTCGTCGCTGCGCTTGCGTGCGGCCACGGCCACGATGCCGGACAGCGCGACGAGCGCAATCATGTTCGGCAGCACCATGAGCTGGTTGAACATATCCGTCAGCTCCCACACCAGATCGTTGCTCATCATGGTGCCCATCAGGATGAACACCAGGGCGATGAGGGTGTAGATCACGGTGCAGGCCTTGGGGTTCTTCTTGCCGAAAAGCCAGATGGCGTTGATCTTGCCGAAGAGATTCCAGCTCAGGACCGTGGAGAAGGCAAAGAAGAACAGGCAGATAGCCACGAACTTGGCGCCCAGGCCGGCACCCATCACGGAGCCGAAGGCGGTCTGGGCCAGGTTGGTCTTGCTGAGGGTGGAGGTCACATCGCCCACATAGCCGCCCGCCAGAGGGCCGTCAGCAGTGTAGAGGGTGCAGATGATGACCAGCGCGTTGAGGGTCAGCACCACGAAGGTGTCGATGAACACGCCGATCATCGCCACAACGCCCTGCTCGTGAGGATCCTTCACGTTGGCCTGAGCGTGGGCATGGGGGGTAGAGCCCATACCGGCCTCGTTGGAGAACAGACCACGCTTGGCGCCCTGAGAGATGGCCTGCTTGATGGCGTAGCCGAAAGAACCGCCCACGATGGCCTGAGGCTCAAAGGCGTACTTGAAGATCATGCCGAAGGTGGCGGGGACGTACCGGATGCGGAAGATCAGGATGACCAGACCGCCCAGCAGGAAGATCGCCGCCATAATGGGGACGATTTTTTCCGTAACGGCGGCCAGCCGCTGAACGCCGCCCAGGAAAATGATGCCGCAGATGATGACCAGCGCCACGCCCACGATCCAGGAGGGGATGCCGAAAGCGGTCTGGAAGCACTCTCCGATGGAGTTGGACTGCACCATGCAGCCCATGAAGCCCAGAGCCAGAATGATGGCGACTGCGAACAGGGTCGCCAGGAATTTGCCGAAGCCGCCCTTGAACGCGGTGGTGATGTAATAGACAGGGCCGCCGTGGATGGTGCCGTCTGCTGCCTTGATCCGCGTCTTGATGGCCAGTGTGGCTTCAGCGTAGATGGTGGCCATGCCGAAGAAGGCGATGACCCACATCCAGAAGATGGCGCCGGGGCCGCCGGTCAGGATGGCACCGGATGCGCCTACGATGTTGCCGGTGCCCACCTGAGCGGCAATGGCGGTGGCCAATGCCTGAAAGGAGCTCATGCCGCTGTCATGCTTTTTGCCGTTGAGGGTCAGATTGCCGAAGACTCTGCGCATACCCTCGCCGAAGCAGCGGACCTGAATGAAGCGGGTCTTGATGCTGTACCACAGGCCGACAGCCACCAGCAGAAAGACCAGAATGTAGTTGGACAGGTACGTGTTGACGCTGCATACAGCGGGATAAAGCGCAGCGTCCAGTTTTGCGACGATCGATTCCATAGTTTTTTCCTCCTGCACACGGTTTCACCGACGGCGGGATCTTTGCCGCGGTGATAAAAAAACGGAGCGGCTGGCAATGCAGCCGCTCCGAAGAACGCAGTACAGGAGATCGACGCAGCCCCGCCGCAAACGGTGAAGCCTGCGGCCTGCCTGACGGATCTCTCCGCCCTGCCTGCCGCTGCGTCAGATCACTCTGTCCTTTTACCTGAGAGATTCAGCGGTCATGCCGCCTTTCACCTTCGGTACCCGGTGAGCCGGGATTCTCCAGAGCCGCATCCACCCATAGTCCTGTCCGCACGGCGGACACCTGAGAGTTTTACTCCTTCGGTAGACTTACGTCGTTTTCCTATGGGCTTCCATTGCCGGTATTCCGTTGTTGAAGATAGCCGTATCCTATCATATGCGCCGCGGAATGTCAACTGTCCGCGCATGGTGGAATGCCTGAAATATTTGAGGTTTTCCAGAGAAATTTGTGCATACGGGAGAAAAAAGCGGTCCCTCTTTTCGGAAGGACCGCTTTTCGGTATGCAGCTGATCAGAAATCTGCGCTGCCCACAGTGCGGGGATGCAGCTCCACGTCACGGATGTTGTTCACACCGGTGAGATACATCACCATCCGCTCGAAGCCCAGGCCATAGCCTGCGTGACGGCAGGAGCCGTAGCGCCGCAGGTCGCAGTAATACTTGTAATCCTCCGGATTCATGCCCAGCTCTTTAATGCGGGCTTCCAGCACATCCAGACGCTCCTCACGCTGGCTGCCGCCGATGATCTCGCCGATGCCGGGCACCAGGCAGTCCGCCGCGGCCACGGTTTTGCCGTCATCGTTCAGGCGCATATAGAAAGCCTTAATGTCCTTGGGATAGTCGGTGACGAATACGGGACGCTTGAAGATGTGTTCCGTCAGGTAGCGCTCATGCTCGGTCTGCAGGTCGATACCCCACTCCACGGGATAGTCGAACTTCTCGCCGCTCTTTTTCAGCAGGTCCACCGCTTCCGTGTAGCTCACCCGGCCGAAGTCGGAGGAAGCCACGTGCTCCAGCCGCTCCCGCAGGCCCTTATCCACGAACTGGTTGAAGAAGTCCATCTCCTGAGGGCACTGCTCCATCACATAGCGGATGATATACTTGATCATGTCCTCGGCGGTATCCATATAGCCGTTCAGATCGGTGAAGGCCATCTCAGGCTCCACCATCCAGAACTCAGCGGCGTGACGCTGGGTGTTGGAATTCTCCGCACGGAAGGTAGGACCAAAGGTGTAGACATTGCCGAAGGCCATGGCAAAGTTCTCGGCGTTCAGCTGGCCGGACACCGTCAGGCTGGTCTTCTTGCCGAAGAAGTCCTGGCTGTAGTCCACCTGCCCGTCCTCCGTCTTGGGGACGTTGTTCAGGTCCAGCGTGGTCACCTGGAACATCTCGCCGGCGCCCTCGCAGTCGCTGGCGGTGATGATGGGGGTCTGGGCGTAGACAAAGCCGCGGTCCTGGAAGAACTTGTGGATGGCGTAGGCTGCCGCGCTCCGCACCCGGAAGGTAGCGGAGAACAGGTTCGTCCGGGGACGCAGGTGCTGGATAGTCCGAAGGAACTCTACGCTGTGGCGCTTTTTCTGCAGGGGATAGTCCGGAGTGGAGATGCCCTCCACGGCGATCTCGGTGGCCTTCAACTCCAGAGGCTGCTTGGCATCCGGCGTCAGGGCCACAACGCCGGTGACGATCAGAGCCGCGCCTACGTTCTGGGCGGCGATGTCCTTATAGTTAGAGAGGGCCTCTGCCTCCATCACCACCTGAAGATTGCGGAAGCAGGAGCCGTCGTTGAGCTCAATGAAGCCGAAGGTTTTCATATCCCGGATGGTGCGGGCCCAGCCGCACACGGTGATCTCCTTGCCGCCCAGCTGTTCCTGATCGGCAAAGATGGCTGCGATTTTCATGCGATCCATCTTGATCTCTCCTTGTTGTACAGATAGTTTATTATTATATGCCGGTTTTCCGGGCTTTGCAAGGCCTTATTGCAGCTTTTGCTGCCGCATCCACACATCCATCACCAGGCTGTGGGGCAGAAGCTTCGTCAGTGCCGTCTGGAACCGGGCCACGAAGCCGAACTGGCTCACGTCCCTGCCCCGCCTGGCGTCCCGCCAGGCCCGCTGCACCAGCTGCTCCGGCTCATACATGGCCACATACTTCTTCACCACGGATTCGCCGCCGCCGTCGCCGGTCTTCTTGCCGCCCAGACTGATGACGACAGTCAGAGCGATAATGCCCAGAATGTCATCGATTACGGCAGCACCCAGAATGGCATTGCCGGCACGGGAGTTCA
>OGLS01001829.1_pt1 | contig 11370 bp, 8 predicted proteins | sample 1572881 | NCBI WGS metagenome assembly OGLS01 (sample SAMEA2582013, study PRJEB24529) | metagenome | biome: Human gut stool | place: China | collected 2011
ATTCTAAGAAGACAGGTGGTATCACAATTTCTCACTTAAGATTTGGTGATAACCCAATTAAGAGTCCATATTACATCAATCAGGCTGACTTCGTAGCATGTCATAACCCAGCATATGTTACACAGGGTATGAAGATGGTACAGGATGTTAAGCCAGGCGGAGTATTCATGATCAACTGCCAGTGGACAGATGAAGAATTAGGACATCATCTTAACGCTGAAGCTAAGAAGTACATTTATGATAACAAGATTCAGCTTTACACAATCAATGCCATTGATAAGGCTATCGAAATCGGTATGGGTAAGAGAACTAACACAATCTTACAGTCTGCTTTCTTTAAGTTAGCTGATGTAATGCCTATCGATGATGCTATTAAGTTCATGAAGGAAGCTGCTAAGAAGTCTTACTCTAAGAAGGGTGATGCTGTAGTAGAGATGAACTACAAGGCTATTGATGCCGGTGTAGATGCTATACATAAGGTAGAAGTTCCAGATTCTTGGGCTAATCCAGAAGCTGATGCTCCTAAGGAAGCTAAGACAGGACGTCCAGAAGTTGTTAAGTTAGTTAACGATCTTCTTGAGCCAATCTCTAAGATGGATGGTGACAGCCTTCCAGTTTCAGCATTCAAGGATTGCGCTGATGGTCAGTTCGAAACAGGTGCTTCTGCATACGAGAAGAGAGGAACAGCCGTTATGGTTCCTGAGTGGGATCCAGCAGCCTGCATTCAGTGTAACAGCTGTGCATTTGTTTGTTCACATGCAACAATCAGACCATTTATTCTTTCAGCTGATGAAGTTACAGCAGCTCCAGCAAACATCAAGCTTGCAGATTCTAAGCATGCTGTAGATACAACTATGAAGTATACAATGTCTGTATCTCCTTTAGATTGTATGGGATGTGGCGAGTGTGTTACTGTATGTCCTAAGGCAGGAGAAGCTATTAAGATGGTTCCACAGGAATCTCAGTCAGCTGAGCAGCCTGTATTTGATTACCTCGTTGCTAACGTTGGTAAGAAGGAAATCAAGCCAGCACTTGTTGAAACTCCAATCGGTTCTCAGTACAACCAGCCATTACTTGAATTCTCAGGTTCATGTGCAGGATGCGCAGAGACATCATATGCTAGATTAATTACACAGTTATTCGGTGAGCAGATGTACATTTCTAATGCTACAGGTTGTTCTTCTATCTGGGGTAACCCAGCTGCTACTTCACCATATACAGTAAACAAGGATTCTAAGAAGGGTCCAGCTTGGTGTAACTCATTATTCGAGGATAATGCTGAGCATGGTTTAGGTATGTATATTGGTCAGAAGTACATCAGAGAGCAGGCTATCGAGATGATCGAAGAGATGGCTGCATCTGATAAGGCATCTGCTGAGTTCAAGGCAGCAGCAGCTAAGTACATCGAGACTAAGGATGATACTAAGGCTAACACACCAGCTACAGAAGCTCTTGTTGCAGAGTTAGAGAAGGCAGCTGCAGATGGTTGTCCAACAGCTCCACAGGTATTAGCTAAGAAGGATTACCTTGCTAAGAAGTCTGTATGGATCTTCGGTGGTGATGGATGGGCTTACGATATCGGTTACGGCGGATTAGACCACGTACTTGCTTCTGGTGAGAACGTTAACGTTATGGTATTCGATACAGAAATGTATTCTAACACAGGTGGACAGGCTTCTAAGGCTTCTAACATCGGTGAGGTTTGCCAGTTCGCTGCAGCAGGTAAGGAAATCGGAAAGAAGAGCCTTTCTGAAATCGCTATGCAGTATGGTTATGTATATGTAGCTCAGATTGCTCTTGGTGCTAACATGGCTCAGGCTCTTAAGGTAATCAAGGAGGCAGAGGCTTACAACGGACCATCACTTATCATTGGTTACGCTCCTTGCGAACTTCACGGTATCGCTAAGGGTGGTATGAACCACTGCCAGGATGAGATGAAGAAGGCTGTTAAGGCTGGATACTGGAATCTCTTCTCATTCAACCCAGCTCTTAAGGCTGAAGGAAAGAATCCATTCACACTTACATCTAAGGAAGGTGATGGATCATATCAGGAATTCCTTAATAACGAGGCTCGTTATACAAGACTTGTTAAGCCATTCCCAGAAAGAGCTGAGAGACTCTTCGCTAAGTCTGAAGAAGTTGCTAAGGAAAGATATGAGCACCTTCAGAAGTTAGTTGAACTTTACAAGTAATTTAATATACAGCTTGAATAAAGTGTATGATTGCTCCCGCAGGGCTTGTCCCTGTGGGAGTTTTTTCTTTTTGTGAGTGGAATTAAGTATTGATATATAAAATATGTATGTAAATGTGCAAACTATTCTGGAAAGTGTTTCGTATATATAAATAGAAAGGGAAAGCGGAGAGTGACATGGAAAAAGTACAAAAGGAGGGGCGTATGAAAAGAAAAAATATTAAAATAATAGCAGGAATTGTTTTATTATTAGCATTTGCGGGAATTGGTGCATATGTAATAATCAGTACTTCAAAACAGGTGGTCAATATTGACCTTAGTGGATATGATAAGATGACAATAATGTGCGGAGGTAATGGTAAAGAGATAACACCAGATGAGGAACAGAGGACACAGATTATTGAACTGGTTAAAAACATGAATCTTACCGCAAAAAAGTTTCCACGTACTAATGGCTGGAGTTATAGAATAACTTATTATAAAGATGGAATAGCCAATAATATTGTGCTTGCAGGCAGGGTAGAATGGAATGGAGCAGAATATAAGACAGACGAAGATTCGTATAACAGGCTGATTGAATACATAGATATTTTGTATAAATAACTTGATAATCAAACTAATATATATTATAATTCGAGAATCAAATAATTGGAGGCTCAAATTGGATAACAAGATATTAGACAGGAAAAGATTGATTACAAGTATTATTTTTAAGGCAGTATCACTGATTGCTTCGGTGTATGGACTCATGTTTACAATTGACAGCATTATGTCATTCACATTTTTTACAACACTTTCTAATGTGGCACTTGATATTGTGCTGGTGGTATTTATTGTGTTGGACATGATATTGCTTGTTACGGGAAAAGATTATAAGAATAATAGATTATATATGCTCAAGTTTCTTATGACGCTCTCAATTACACTGACATGTCTGGTGTATATGATTATTCTTGGACCTACGTCAGATGATGGTCTTATTGGTGCTTATCTTCATAATCACGCAGGAAGCCTTGGCGTACATCTGATTGGACCAGTATTTGCAATAGCAGATTTTCTTATATTTGATAAAGGATTTAAAGCAAGAAAGATATATGCAATATACGCGGTTATACCACCGCTTTGCTATGTGGGTTTTGTATACATACTTGCAGTACTTGGGGTTAGGTGGTATGACACAATGACGGCACCATACAACTTTCTTAATTATAATGTGCCAACAGGCTGGTTTGGATGGGATTTAAGCCAGATGGGTTCAGAGTCGCTAGGAATAGGTGTTGTATATATGATTGTGGTTCTGCTGCTTATATTTATTGGAATAGGGCTTTTATATCTGACGATTAACGGTGCTGGCAAGAGCATTGAAACGCAGAATACAGAGCTTGTAAGTGAATAAAATGTTAATAAATGTCCGGGATGTGTTTTTTTATTATAAAATGCATCCCGGGCTTATTTATTTGTTAGCTGGAGAGGTCATAGTGGACAACAAAATGACAAGCTAATGAACCTACGAAATGATGAAGTTGACGACTTTTAGTAGGTTTATATTTTTTTAAACATTGAAAAAATTGTCAAAAGTGAAGCCAGAAGATTAAAAATTAGCAGGTCCACTCACATTTCTTTGCTTTTTCAATAAGTAAGGATGTGGTATAATGTGCGTTAGCATTGAGCTGTGCCGTATGCAGCAGGCAAGCAGTGCTGTGCTGGCACAAAGCACGGAATGCATGATGCATACGATAGGGCGAAAGCCCGCATGTCAGGGGAAGCGAAGCTTGCCCTGACATGCACGGCGGACAGCCGGGGTGCAAGCAGCAGGCAAGCAGTGGTGTGTTTGCCCTGACATGCACGGCGAAACGAGGAAATATAGAAAACAGGAGAAGATTATGAAAGAGAATCTTAAGAAGCTGGCTAAATACTACAAGCCGTATTTAGGCACATTTATACTTGATATGATACTGGCAATGATGTCAGCAGCGGTGGCACTTGTGATACCACTTGTTGTAAGGTTCATTACATCAAAGGTTGCATATATGAGTGCCAATGAAGCACTTTCAAGAATTATGATTATTGTTGGAGTACTTTTTGTGCTTGTACTGATACAGTGGGGCTGCAACTACTATATATCTAATTATGGACATGTAATGGGCGCAAAGATTGAGTACGATATGAGGGCAGAGATATTCAATCATTATCAGAAGCTGTCATATTCATTCTATGATGACCAGAAGGTTGGACAGTTATTGTCAAGAATAACATCGGATTTGTTCGATATTACAGAACTTTTGCATCATGGACCTGAGAATATAACTATTTCACTGATTAAGATAATTGGTGCATTATGCATATTAAGTTCGATTGATTTAAGACTTACGATTGCCGCATTTGTGCTGATTCCGTTCATGCTTGTATTTGCGTATGTGCTTAACAAGCGCATGAAGAGGGCATTTAAGAGAAACAGGGTAAGAATAGGTGAGATAAATGCACAGATAGAGGACAATCTGTCTGGAATAAGGGTTGTCAAGTCATTTGCAAATGAAGATATTGAATGTGAGAAATTTAAGAAAGGCAATGATTTATTCCTTGAATCTAAGAGAGACAGCTATCATTATATGGGAATGTACAATGCGGGACTTACTGCATTTACAACAATGATAAATGTAATCGTAATCGCAGCAGGCGGTATTGGAATTGCAAAGGGCTGGGTAAATATTACGGATTTCGTTACATTTTTACTGTATATAAATATTTTTACGGAGCCAGTTAAGGTGCTTATTGATTTCACAGAGCAGTTCCAGAATGGCTATTCGGGTTACGAAAGATTCTTAGAGATTCTTTCAGTAGAGCCGGAAATAGCTGATAAGCCTGACGCAAAGGAACTTACTGATGTGAAGGGTGCAATAACATTTGAAAATGTGTCCTTCAGATATAAGGACGGCGTGGACGAGGTGCTTTCCGGGGTTAATCTGTCAGTAAGACCGGGAGAATATGTTGCACTTGCAGGTCCTTCGGGAGTAGGAAAGACAACACTCTGCTCGCTTATTCCAAGATTTTATGAGGTGACGGGCGGTTCGATTAAGATTGATGGAACAGATATCAAAGATGTTACACTTAAAAGCCTGCGTGACCATATTGGAGTTGTACAGCAGGATGTGTATCTGTTTATGGGTACAATTAAAGAAAATATAAGATATGGAAAGCCTGATGCTACAGACGAAGAAGTAATTCAGGCGGCAAAGCTTGCAAATGCGCACGATTTTATTATGAGCTTTGAGAACGGATACGACACAGATATCGGACAGCGCGGAGTCAAATTGTCAGGTGGTCAGAAGCAGAGACTGTCAATTGCAAGAGTATTCTTAAAGAATCCGCCAATTCTTATATTTGATGAGGCGACATCGGCACTTGATAATGAGAGTGAGCAGATTGTACAGGAATCACTTGAGAAGCTTGCAAAGAATAGAACCACATTTGTAATAGCACACAGACTTACAACTATTGAAAATGCGGAGGAAATCCTGATGCTTACTGATGAGGGCATCAAGGAGAGAGGAACTCACGAGGAGCTTATGAAGCTTGATGGTGAGTATGCAAGAATGGTTAAGATACATAGCAGAACATAACATATCAGTTTACAATGTTTATATGTAATGTTATTATATAGGAAATGTTGGAAGGAAGATGATAATCATGGACAGAACAAGAAGATTAAGAATGAATGCGACATTAAGAGATATGGTAAGAGAGAATCATGTAAGGGTGGATGAGCTTATATACCCTGTATTTGTTACGGAGGAGAACGATGTAATACAGGAAGTACCATCAATGCCGGGAATATGTCAGTATTCGCTTGACCATGTTCTTGAAGAAATCGGACGTGCTGTAGAGGTTGGAATTAAGGGAATTCTGCTTTTTGGAATACCTGTACAGAAAGATGAGGTCGGAAGTGAGGCATATGACGAGGAAGGTGTTGTGTGCAGGGCAATCCGCCTTATTAAGGATGCTTATCCAGAGCTTGTTATCATGGCTGATGTGTGCCTGTGTGAGTACACATCACATGGACACTGCGGACTTGTAAAAGATGGCGTTATATTAAATGATGAGACACTGCCGCTTCTTGCAAAGGCGTCAGTTGCTTATGCAAAAGCGGGGGCAGATATAATTGCACCGAGTGACATGATGGATAAGAGAGTTGAGGCAATCAGAAATGCACTTGATGAGGCAGGACTGGTTAATATTCCTATATGTTCATACAGTGCCAAATTTGCATCAGGATATTACGGACCGTTCAGGGATGCCGCACATTCAGCACCGGGATTTGGTGACAGAAAGACATATCAGATGGACCCGGCTAATGGAAAAGAAGCGTTAAGGGAAGTTGAAGAAGACATATTAGAAGGTGCAGACATGATTATTGCAAAGCCGGTACTCGGATATATGGACGTTATGAAAGAGATAGCGCTTAACTTCAATATTCCAATTGTCGCTTACAATGTAAGCGGTGAGTATGCGATGGTTAAGGCAGCAGCAATGAATGGCTGGATTGATGAGAAGAAGATTGTAATGGAGAATATGACTGGCTTTAAGAGAGCCGGAGCTAAGATGATAATAACATATCATGCTATAGATGTGGCAAAATGGTTAAAGGAAGAGTAACATTTTTAGCAGTATTAAATTAAGCAGGAGGAGCTGGTTTTATGAATGAAGAGATGTCAAAGGATTTATATGAGAGAGCAGTAAAACATATGCCGGGTGGTGTAAACAGTCCTGTCAGGGCATACAAGGCAGTTGACAGAGTGCCAAGATTCATAGCTTCTGCCAAGGGAGACAGAATTACTGATGTAGATGGGAATGAAATGATTGACTACATATGTTCATGGGGACCGGGAATATTAGGCCATGCACATGACAGAGTAATTGCAAAGGTTAAGGAAGCTGCGGAAGCAGGCCTTACATATGGTGCGCCAACCAAGAGAGAAGTTGAGATGGCAGAGCTTATATATGAGCTTATTCCTACAATGGAGGTGAGCCGTCTTGTAAGTTCAGGAACAGAAGCTGTTATGAGTGCAATCCGTGTGGCAAGAGGCTACACCGGAAGAGACAAGATAATTAAGTTCAGAGGCTGTTATCATGGACATTCTGATGGACTTTTAGTAAAAGCCGGTTCAGCAGCACTTACAACATCAGTTCCGGACAGTGCAGGAGTTCCTGCTGATTACACTAAGAATACACTTGTAGCAGAATACAATGACTGTGATTCTGTGAAGGAGCTTTTTGATAACAATAAAGACGAAATAGCTGCTGTAATAGTTGAACCTGTTGCAGCTAACATGGGAGTTGTGCTTCCAAGACATGGATTTCTTGAATTCTTAAGAGATATAACTAAGGAGAATGGAAGTCTTCTTATATTTGATGAGGTAATAACAGGCTTCAGACTTTCAATTGGCGGAGCACAGGAGTACTTTAACATAAAGCCAGACCTTACAACTCTTGGAAAAATTGTAGGTGGGGGTATGCCAGTCGGAGCATATGGCGGACGAGCTGACATTATGCGTATGGTAAGTCCTGACGGCCCTGTATATCAGGCAGGAACATTGTCAGGCAATCCAATTGCAACAGCAGCAGGCTTAGAGACTTTAAGAATCTTAAGAGATAATAAGGATATATACGACAGACTTGAGACTAAGACAAAGCGTATTGCTGACAGTGTAAGAAAATGTGGAGCCGGAAGGGTATCAGTTAATCAGATTGGTTCACTTATGAGCATATTCTTTACACCAGATGCAGTAGAAGATTATGACAGTGCAGTAAAGTCAGACACTAAGAAGTATGCAGAATACTTTGGATATATGCTTGATAACGGAATATACATTGCACCATCACAGTTTGAGGCAATGTTCGTATCAGATGCACACACTAATGAAGACATCAACCGTACAATAGAGGTTATGGAAGAATTCTTCAAAAAATAATTCGTATAATAAGTGAGAATACAGATGCAGTTAGGATATGTAGGAATTAATTATAAGAATACAGACCTTTCAGTAAGGGATAAAATTACATTCACAGACAGCGGAATAGCAGACTTTATGCAACAGGCAGAGGAAGCAGGTGTGAACCAGTGCATGTGCCTTTCAACATGCAACAGATGCGAAGTGTTTTATCTGTATGAGGATGAAACATTTGTACAAGTAATGTCCGATTTATTCAATGATTATTTTGGACTTACTGATATTAAATTAACCGGAGTCAAATGTGGTAAAGAAGCACTGGTATATCTGTTTTGCATAGCCGCCGGACTTGAAAGCATGGTGCTTGGAGAGGATCAGATACTAGGTCAGTTAAAGGATGCGGCAGACCTTTCAAGAACGCTTGGACACAGCGGGAAAGAGCTTAATTATATAGTAAGAGAAGCGGTAAGCTGTGCAAAGCGGATTAAGACAGAGTACAAGGTAAGTGAAAAACCGGTATCTGTATGTTATGTCGGTATTCAGGAGTTAGACAGAGTATGTGGCATATCGGGAAAGCACGCACTTGTTATAGGAAGCGGCAAAACCGCGGCTCTTGCCATAAGATATCTGGCAGAATATGGCGCTGATGTAACAGTGTGTTCAAGAACTTATCAGCATGCGAAGGCGTTGCTTAAGGAGTTTTCACAGATTGAGGTTATTGCATATGATAAGAAAACAGAAGCACTTAAAAGCAGTGATATAGTTGTCTCAGCGACTTCATCACCTCATCTGGTTATTAGAGCTTCTGAATTATCAGAGGGTAAAAAGATGACACTTCTTGATCTTGCTGCACCAAGAGATATAGAAAAATCTGCAGGTGACATTTGTGGAGTTACTCTTATTGACCTTGACAGGATAGGTGGGATTGTGAAGTCTAATCAGAACGAGAGGGCACATTTGCTAAAGGAAAGCCAGTGCGTGATTGATGAGTATATAGCGGAAACAAAGAAATGGCTCACATCAAGCAGAATGGATACAACTATCCAGTCACTTGGCAAAAAATGTGATGAGATAGTACAGGACAGCTATGATTATCTTAACCGCAAGATTGACCTTTCAGACCATGACAGGGTAATCTTAAAGAAGATTCTTAAGTCGTCATTACACAGATTGTTAAAAGAACCGATTGAAGAATTGAAAAATGTGGAAGAAAATGAACAGCAGCAGTATAAAGATATGGTTGAGAGACTGTTTGGCTTGTAGGGAGGATTATGCATTACAGAATAGGAACGAGAGGTTCGAAGCTGGCACTTGTCCAGTCGGAATATGTTAAGAGAAGAATGGAAGAGGCGTATCCTGAGGATACATTTGAACTTGTTATAATTAAGACAACAGGCGACAAGGTTACGGATAAGCCGCTTGCTGCGATTGGAACTAAGGGGCTTTTTGTAAAGGAGATTGAGGAAGCGCTTCTTTCAGGCAGCATTGATATGGCGGTTCACAGCATGAAGGATATGCCGGCTGAATGTGAGACTGGACTTACATTTGCAAAGGCATGGAAACGAGAGGATTGCAGAGATGTACTTATATTAAAGACTGCAGGAAGTTTTTCAGAACTTCCTTCCGGTGCGGTTATAGGTACTGGTAGCCTCAGGCGTGCATGCCAGCTTGCAATGCTGCGTCCTGATATCCGGTTTACTGCTATCAGGGGAAATGTTGATACAAGAATTAACAAACTTAGGGACGATTCATACGGACTTGACGGAATTGTGCTTGCGGCAGCAGGGCTTAACAGACTTGGCAGGTCATCTGAGATAACAGAGTACCTTGACCCGGAGGTTGTTATTCCCGCACCGGCACAGGGAGTTCTTGCGATTGAGGCTGCAGAGGTGAATACAGAACTTCTTGATAAGATAAATGCTTTGTCAGATGATAATTCTGATAGAGAAGCTGTGGCTGAAAGAACATTTTTAAGATTAACAGGTGGCGGTTGTCATGCCCCGGTTGGCGCACATTGTGTAACCAAGGAAAATGGTGACCTTCGAATGGTTGTGTTATTTGGCAATGATGATTGCAGCAGGATTCTTAGAATTGAAGTTACAGGAACTGACAGTGAGGCGGTTGGCCACGAAGCAGCCCGTATGCTAGGATTGGAGTAGATTGTGGGTAAATACATATATACATATATTGAAAACGGACAGATGTACGATAAAAGCCCTTCCCTTGCAGAATTACTTGCAAAGGAGGGGCTTTCCTGCGAAAAAATAGTAACTGGCAGGATTGAATACATAAAGGTTAAAGATTTTGAGACACAGATAAAAGATGCACAGTGGCTTGTGTTTACAAGTAAAAATGCTGTGGCTGGGTTTGCTTATAATGTGGGGGAGATGGCTTGTGAAGGCGAGCCGGATTGTGATGGTGTGTTGAATGGAGACAGTGTTGAAGCTTTTGCTGTGAGAAGCGGGTTTCCTGACGGTATTAAGATTGCGGTAGTCGGTAATAAAACTAAAGAAGCTCTAAGAATGGCATGCGGTTTTGAGACAGACTTTGTATCATATAAATCTACAGGCTTGGAACTTGGAAGGAGTCTGATGAATATTGCAGCCGGCAAGATTGTATATCTGTGTGCAGAGATAACAAGCGGCTCACTTGAAGAAGCTATGAATGAGTATGAAAACTTAATTAAGATTCCAGTATATAGGAATGAACCTGTGGATTATGATGGTATGGAATACGACAGCATGAATTGCGGAGATATTGATGGGATAATTGTTACAAGTGGCAGCAGCGGGGAGCGTATAAAATGGCTGATTGACAGACTTGATGATGTTTTGGTGTACAGCATTGGCCAAGCTTGCAGTAAGAAGCTTATGGAATCTGGAATTGTGAAAGAACGTATAGTTGAGGCAGAAAAGCATACATATGACGGACTGGTGGAAGCTGTCAGATGCAGAGCCGATGAAAAACCAATGAATGATATATGATAAAAATACAATAAGTATATTTACAATATAACATAACTGTGATAGCATATGTATATAAATGTGCATATTTATTAATTCAGAGGAGGAAGAAACACTGGTGTTGTATATTTTATGGAGAAAGATAATAAAGATTATTATGACGCAGCTATGCGTCAGATTAAAGGAGATTCATGGAGCCTGAGTGCATATGGATATCTTAAGAGTAATGAAGAATGGATTGGAAGATATGAGGATTTTCTGAAGGGAA
>OGLS01001837.1_pt1 | contig 11299 bp, 9 predicted proteins | sample 1572881 | NCBI WGS metagenome assembly OGLS01 (sample SAMEA2582013, study PRJEB24529) | metagenome | biome: Human gut stool | place: China | collected 2011
CGAAACAAAAAGCGTGTCGTTGCGAAGCGCGAAAGACGTTGCCGTTCAAGAGGCGAAAAGGAGAACGCCATGAAGGTCCTCAGCCTGCTCCCCCGTTCCCGGTTTACGGAATCCGGTATGGCCCTGCCGGAAAGCCTTTCCCTGCATTTTTTGCCTCCAAACGGCAGCCACGTCCTGATCGCGGCGGCTGAGAGCGCGCAGGCGCTTTTGCTCCCGCCGTCCCAGCCCTATGTGGATGCCTTCTGCCTCGAACGGATGCCCTCCATCCGCTTCATCCAGACCACGGGCGCGGGCTTTGATTCCGTTGACCACCTCACGGCGGCGGAACTCGGCATTCCGGTATCGAATTCGCCGAACATGAACGCGTCCTCGGTGGCCGAATACGTGATAGCCGCCATTGTGAACCTCCAGCGCGGCCTTGCATGGGCCGACGGGGAAATCCGCCGCGGGCGTTATGCGGCTTCGCGTGCCGAGCTTCTGGAGCAGGGCGGCCTTGAGCTGCGCGGATGCCGGATCGGGCTGCTCGGGCTCGGCAACATCGGGCGCGCGGTCGTTCCGCTCGCCAAGGCTTTTGGGTGTTCCGTCGCCGCTTGCGACGCCTTCTGGCCTGAAGAGTTCGCGGCTGAAAACGGGGTCGAGCGTATGGATGTGGCGGAGCTGTTCGCCGAGTGCGACGTGGTTTCCCTGCATTGCCCGCTCAACGGCAGTACCCGCAACCTTGTGGATTACAACCTGCTTTCGACCATGAAGCCCCATGCCCTGCTGATCAACGCGGCCCGGAGCGGTGTGGTGGTGGAAGCGGATCTCGCCCGCATCCTCGCGGAAGGGCGGATACGCGGCGCGGCGCTCGACTGCTTTGCGGATGACGGGCGCGCCGAAAATCCTTTCTTGTCCATTCCCGCCGAACGCGTCCTGCTGACGCCGCATCTCGCGGGCGTAACCCGCGCCGCGTTCGGGCGGATGCTCTCTCAGGCGCTGGAAAATGGCCGTGAGAACCATTGTTTAACCTTTTGTGGCGAACCGCTGCAACAGGCACAAGTGCTTTACGCACTGTGGCTTGGCGCGAATCTGCAGGCCAAAATTTCGCGCAGTTTCGAGCCACTGGAAAACGCGCTGGCCCATGTAAAAAACATTATTGCGACGCCTGCCGTTTAGCAGGCATTTTTTATCACCAGACGACCGGGAGCCTTTATGTCATCTGAAAAACTGTATTCCCCACTGAAAGTGGGCGCGATCACGGCGGCAAACCGTATTTTTATGGCACCGCTGACGCGTCTGCGCAGTATTGAACCGGGTGACATTCCTACCCCGTTGATGGCGGAATACTATCGCCAACGTGCCAGTGCCGGTTTGATTATTAGTGAAGCCACGCAAATTTCTGCCCAGGCAAAAGGATATGCAGGTGCGCCTGGCATCCATAGTCCGGAGCAAATTGCCGCATGGAAAAAAATCACCGCTGGCGTTCATGCTGAAAATGGTCATATGGCCGTGCAGCTGTGGCACACCGGACGCATTTCTCACGCCAGCCTGCAACCTGGCGGTCAGGCACCGGTAGCGCCTTCAGCACTTAGCGCGGGAACACGTACTTCTCTGCGCGATGAAAATGGTCAGGCGATCCGTGTTGAAACATCCATGCCGCGTGCGCTTGAACTGGAAGAGATTCCAGGTATCGTCAATGATTTCCGTCAGGCCATTGCTAACGCGCGTGAAGCCGGTTTTGATCTGGTAGAGCTCCACTCTGCTCACGGTTATTTGCTGCATCAGTTCCTTTCTCCTTCTTCAAACCATCGTACCGATCAGTACGGCGGCAGCGTGGAAAATCGCGCACGTTTGGTACTGGAAGTGGTCGATGCCGGGATTGAAGAATGGGGTGCCGATCGCATTGGCATTCGCGTTTCACCAATCGGTACTTTCCAGAACACAGATAACGGCCCGAATGAAGAAGCCGATGCACTGTATCTGATTGAACAACTGGGTAAACGCGGCATTGCTTATCTGCATATGTCAGAACCAGATTGGGCGGGGGGTGAACCGTATACTGATGCGTTCCGCGAAAAAGTACGCGCCCGTTTCCACGGTCCGATTATCGGCGCAGGTGCATACACAGTAGAAAAAGCTGAAACGCTGATCGGCAAAGGGTTAATTGATGCGGTGGCATTTGGTCGTGACTGGATTGCGAACCCGGATCTGGTCGCCCGCTTGCAGCGCAAAGCTGAGCTTAACCCACAGCGTGCCGAAAGTTTCTACGGTGGCGGCGCGGAAGGCTATACCGATTACCCGACGTTGTAATCCAACATTGCGAGCGGCGTAAAGCCGCCGCTATACTAAAACAACATTTTGAATCTGTTAGCCATTTTGAGGATAAAAAGATGCGTCTTCTTCATACCATGCTGCGCGTTGGCGATTTGCAACGCTCCATCGATTTTTATACCAAAGTGCTGGGCATGAAACTGCTGCGTACCAGCGAAAACCCGGAATACAAATACTCACTGGCGTTTGTTGGCTACGGCCCGGAAACCGAAGAAGCGGTGATTGAACTGACCTACAACTGGGGCGTGGATAAATACGAACTCGGCACTGCTTATGGTCACATCGCGCTTAGCGTAGATAACGCCGCTGAAGCGTGCGAAAAAATCCGTCAAAACGGGGGTAACGTGACCCGTGAAGCGGGTCCGGTAAAAGGCGGTACTACGGTTATCGCGTTTGTGGAAGATCCGGACGGTTACAAAATTGAGTTAATCGAAGAGAAAGACGCCGGTCGCGGTCTGGGCAACTAATCTCCTGCCGGGCGTGAACTCATCGCGCCCGCATCTTTACTGCATCGACAAGTAATATTTGTCATAATGCGCGCTGCAATTTATCCGTATTAAGAGAATCAGATGTCCGATAACGCTCAACTTACCGGTCTGTGCGACCGTTTTCGTGGTTTTTATCCTGTTGTGATCGATGTTGAAACAGCCGGATTTAACGCCAAAACCGATGCGCTGCTTGAGATTGCCGCCATCACCCTGAAAATGGATGAACAAGGCTGGCTGATGCCGGACACCACATTACATTTCCACGTCGAACCATTTGTCGGCGCAAATTTGCAACCAGAAGCCCTCGCCTTCAACGGCATTGACCCGAACGATCCCGATCGCGGCGCGGTCAGCGAATACGAGGCGCTGCACGAAATTTTTAAAGTTGTACGTAAAGGTATTAAAGCGAGCGGCTGTAACCGCGCCATTATGGTGGCGCACAATGCCAATTTTGATCACAGCTTTATGATGGCCGCCGCAGAACGCGCCTCACTGAAACGTAACCCGTTCCACCCTTTCGCCACTTTTGACACTGCTGCACTGGCCGGGCTGGCACTCGGACAAACCGTATTGTCAAAGGCTTGCCAGACCGCTGGCATGGACTTCGACAGCACCCAGGCGCACTCCGCGCTGTACGACACCGAACGCACTGCTGTGCTGTTTTGTGAAATCGTCAACCGCTGGAAACGTCTGGGAGGCTGGCCGCTATCTGCCGCCGAAGAGGTGTAATCGAGTCGATGCCTGATGACATGCAATGATTCAGGCATCTATAGTGAGGCTATTCCACGCATCCTGCATGATATTCACGGGGAATAGCGTTAATGGCAGATAATCCAGACCCTTCATCGCTCCTGCCGGACGTGTTTTCACCGGCGACCCGCGACTGGTTTCTTCGCGCCTTTAAACAGCCGACCGCTGTCCAGCCGCAAACCTGGCATGTGGCGGCGCGAAGCGAACATGCGCTGGTGATTGCACCGACCGGCTCCGGGAAAACGCTGGCAGCATTTCTCTACGCCCTCGATCGGCTCTTCCGCGAAGGCGGCGAAGATACCCGCGAGGCGCATAAGCGTAAAACCTCACGCATCCTCTATATTTCACCGATAAAAGCCCTGGGCACCGACGTTCAGCGCAACTTGCAGATCCCGTTGAAGGGTATTGCCGATGAACGGCGGCGGCGCGGCGAAACGGAAGTCAATCTTCGCGTAGGGATCCGTACTGGCGATACGCCTGCACAGGAACGCAGCAAACTCACCCGTAATCCGCCGGATATTCTGATCACCACACCCGAATCACTCTATCTGATGCTGACCTCCCGCGCGCGCGAAACGCTACGCGGCGTCGAAACGGTAATTATTGATGAAGTCCACGCGGTAGCGGGCAGTAAACGTGGTGCGCATCTGGCGTTAAGTCTGGAGCGGCTCGATGCGCTGCTCCACACCTCAGCACAGCGAATTGGCCTTTCTGCCACTGTGCGCTCAGCCAGCGATGTGGCAGCATTTCTTGGTGGCGATCGCCCGGTTACGGTAGTCAACCCGCCCGCAATGCGCCATCCGCAGATACGAATTGTCGTACCGGTCGCCAATATGGATGATGTCTCATCGGTCGCCAGCGGCACCGGCGAAGACAGCCATGCCGGCCGGGAAGGCTCCATCTGGCCATATATTGAAACGGGTATCCTTGATGAAGTGTTGCGCCATCGCTCGACCATTGTCTTTACTAATTCGCGGGGGCTGGCGGAAAAACTGACGGCACGATTAAATGAGCTTTACGCCGCACGCTTACAGCGTTCCCCGTCTATCGCCGTTGATGCGGCCCATTTCGAGTCGACCTCCGGCGCAACCTCTAACCGTGTACAAAGTAGCGACGTTTTTATTGCCCGCTCACACCACGGCTCCGTCTCTAAAGAACAACGAGCAATCACCGAACAGGCGCTGAAATCGGGTGAATTACGCTGCGTGGTCGCAACCTCCAGTCTTGAACTGGGGATTGATATGGGCGCGGTGGATCTGGTGATTCAGGTGGCAACGCCGCTTTCTGTTGCCAGTGGGTTACAACGCATTGGTCGCGCCGGACATCAGGTTGGCGGTGTACCCGGCGTGATTTAGTCGATTCCGCAGTCATTGTAGAGTGTATGTTCGCAGGCAGGCTGGAAAACCTGACACCACCGCATAATCCTCTCGACGTCCTTGCGCAGCAAACCGTTGCCGCCGCGGCGATGGATGCATTACAGGTAGACGAATGGTACTCCCGCGTACGCCGTGCCGCACCGTGGAAAGATCTGCCAAGACGTGTTTTTGACGCCACGCTGGATATGCTTTCCGGGCGCTATCCCTCTGGCGATTTTTCTGCTTTTCGCCCCAAACTGGTCTGGAACAGGGAGACCGGGATATTGACCGCCCGACCTGGCGCTCAATTGTTGGCGGTTACCAGCGGCGGCACCATTCCGGATCGTGGCATGTATAGCGTGTTATTACCCGAAGGTGAAGAAAAGGCCGGTTCGCGGCGGGTGGGTGAACTGGATGAGGAGATGGTATATGAGTCGCGGGTGAACGACATTATCACTCTCGGCGCTACCTCATGGCGGATCCAGCAAATCACCCGCGATCAGGTGGTTGTGACTCCTGCTCCGGGTCGTTCTGCCCGGCTCCCCTTCTGGCGTGGTGAAGGTAACGGACGTCCGGCTGAATTAGGCGAGATGATCGGCGATTTTCTTCATTTGCTGGCGGATGGCGCGTTCTTTTCCGGGACTATTCCCCCGTGGCTGGCAGAAGAAAATACGATCGCCAATATTCAGGGGTTGATTGAGGAGCAGCGCAACGCGACGGGCATCGTTCCGGGGAGTCGCCATCTGGTCCTCGAACGGTGCCGTGATGAAATTGGTGACTGGCGTATTATTTTGCACTCTCCCTATGGAAGACGGGTGCATGAACCCTGGGCGGTGGCGATTGCCGGGCGAATACATGCGCTATGGGGCGCTGACGCGTCGGTGGTCGCCAGTGATGACGGCATTGTTGCACGTATTCCTGACACCGATGGTAAATTGCCCGATGCCGCGATTTTTTTGTTTGAACCAGAAAAGTTGCTGCAAATTGTCCGCGAGGCGGTAGGCAGCTCGGCACTTTTCGCCGCCCGTTTTCGCGAATGCGCCGCGCGGGCATTATTAATGCCGGGGCGCACTCCGGGCCATCGCACCCCGCTTTGGCAACAACGGCTGCGCGCCAGTCAGTTGCTGGAAATCGCTCAGGGATATCTCGAAACCCTACGCGAATGTCTGCAAGATGTTTATGATCTTCCCGCACTGGAACGTTTGATGCGTCGCCTGAACGGTGGCGAAATTCAAATATCCGATGTAACGACCACTACGCCCTCGCCTTTCGCCACAAGTTTATTGTTCGGCTATGTCGCGGAATTTATGTACCAGAGCGACGCCCCGCTGGCAGAGCGCCGGGCATCCGTACTGTCGCTGGACAGCGAGTTACTGCGCAATCTACTCGGACAGGTCGATCCGGGGGAATTACTCGACCCGCAGGTCATTCGCCAGGTGGAAGAAGAGTTGCAACGACTGGCTCCTGGCAGAAGAGCGAAAGGTGAAGAAGGATTGTTCGACCTGCTGCGCGAACTGGGGCCAATGACCGTTGAAGACCTGGCGCAACGGCATACAGGCAGCAGTGAAGAGGTTGCGTCGTATCTGGAAAATCTTCTTGCAGTAAAACGAATCTTCCCAGCGATGATTAGCGGACAGGAGCGTCTTGCCTGTATGGATGATGCCGCCAGGCTGCGTGATGCCCTCGGCGTACGACTACCAGAGTCATTGCCAGAGATTTATTTACATAGAGTCAGTTACCCGCTTCGCGACCTCTTTCTGCGCTATCTCCGGGCTCATGCTCTGGTCACGGCTGGACAACTGGCTCATGAGTTTAGTCTCGGTATTGCCATTGTCGAAGAGCAGCTTCAGCAACTGCGTGAACAGGGTCTGGTGATGAATCTGCAACAAGACATCTGGGTGAGCGATGAAGTATTTCGTCGTCTGCGTTTGCGCTCGCTGCAAGCCGCCAGAGAAGCGACGCGTCCCGTTGCAGCCACGACCTATGCGCGATTGCTGCTGGAACGTCAGGGCGTATTACCCGCCACCGATGGTAGCCCGGCGCTCTTTGCCTCAACATCGCCAGGCGTTTATGAGGGCGTAGATGGCGTGATGCGGGTGATCGAACAGCTTGCCGGAGTCGGTTTACCCGCCTCACTCTGGGAAAGCCAGATCCTGCCTGCCCGCGTACGCGACTATTCGTCAGAAATGCTCGATGAATTACTGGCAACCGGTGCGGTTATCTGGTCGGGGCAAAAAAAACTGGGTGAAGATGACGGCCTGGTGGCACTGCATCTACAGGAATATGCTGCAGAATCGTTCACTCCCGCCGAAGCGGATCAGGCGAATCGTTCGGCGCTGCAACAAGCGATAGTCGCTGTTCTGGCTGACGGAGGAGCCTGGTTTGCACAACAAATCAGCCAACGGATACGCGACAAAATCGGCGAATCGGTTGATCTCTCTGCCCTGCAAGAGGCGTTATGGGCGCTGGTCTGGCAAGGCGTCATCACCAGCGACATTTGGGCACCGTTACGCGCCCTCACCCGCAGCAGTTCCAACGCACGCACCTCAACTCGCCGCAGTCACCGGGCTCGTCGTGGACGTCCTGTCTATGCGCAACCCGTCTCGCCGCGGGTATCTTACAACACACCAAATCTGGCTGGACGCTGGTCGTTATTGCAGGTGGAGCCACTAAACGATACCGAAAGGATGCTGGCGCTGGCGGAAAATATGCTCGACCGCTACGGCATCATCAGTCGTCAGGCGGTGATAGCCGAAAATATCCCTGGCGGGTTTCCATCGATGCAAACGCTTTGTCGAAGTATGGAAGACTCCGGGCGAATTATGCGAGGTCGTTTTGTAGAAGGTCTGACTATTGACCGATTGCGCGATCTGGCGACACAAGCCACGCAAACGCGCCACTATACACCAGTGGCGCTCTCTGCCAACGATCCGGCTAATGTGTGGGGAAATCTTCTGCCCTGGCCTGCACATCCGGCAACGCTGGTTCCAACGCGTCGGGCGGGTGCGCTGGTGGTCGTTTCTGGCGGCAAATTGTTACTCTATCTGGCGCAAGGTGGCAAAAAAATGCTGGTCTGGCAGGAAAAAGATGAATCGCTCCACCCAAAGGTTTTCCGCTCTCTGTCTACCGCACTGCGTCGCGAACCACGGCTGCGCTTTACGCTAACAGAAGTGAATGATCTACCGGTCCGGCAAACGCCGATGTTTACGCTGCTGCGTGAGGCGGGATTTTCAAGTTCGCCACAAGGGCTGGATTGGGGATAGAGAAAGGACTGACGGATGCCCGTTCGCATCCGTCAGTATTGCAGGACGGATTATTCCGCGTCCGGCTCTTCAGACTTGTATTTAGCGGCAGTTTCTTTGATCAGCTGCTGCAGTTCGCCACGCTGATACATTTCGATCACGATATCACAACCGCCGACCAGCTCGCCGTCAACCCACAGTTGCGGGAAGGTCGGCCAGTTAGCATATTTCGGCAGTTCCGCACGAATGTCCGGATTCTGCAGAATATCAACATAGGCAAAACGTTCGCCACATGCGGCAAGCGCCTGGACTGCCTGGGCAGAGAAACCGCAGCTCGGCAGTTTCGGTGAACCTTTCATGTACAGCAGGATCGGGTTTTCAGCAATCTGGCGTTGGATTTTTTCGATAGTGGTGCTCATTGTCTTGCTTCCTCAAACTTCTTTACGGCAGTAATCTGACATTGTAGCGGGTCAGTGCGGCATCGGAAAATAACATTTTCATCACGCTTTTGCTATTTTATCCCTTTGCTCTATTTGTTGCATTTCAAATATTCGTTTCTTCTCTGATGCCGGCAAACTGGCGTATTTATAACCATTTTTAGCTTTCACTGCTGCATTTTTTTGCGCTCGCCAACGAAACGTATTTTTTAACAATAAAAGCTATTAACTTTCTCTTCTTCTATGCATTAGAATCATCAAGTTTTGTAAATCAGACGCAGGCATGATAGACCTGCCTTAACAGAGGGACGCTCAGTGGCGCGGATAAACCGTATTTCGATCACGCTCTGTGCTTTACTTTTTACCACCCTGCCTTTAACGCCTATGGCCCATGCTTCAAAGCAAGCCAGGGAGAGTTCTGCTACCACTCATATCACCAAAAAAGCAGATAAAAAGAAAAGCACGGCAACCACCAAAAAGACCCAGAAAACAGCGAAAAAAGCCGCCAGTAAAAGTACGACCAAAAGCAAAACCGCTTCTTCCGTTAAAAAATCTTCCATTACCGCTTCTAAAAACGCCAAAACTCGCAGCAAACACGCCGTCAATAAAACGGCCTCAGCCAGCTTTACCGAAAAGTGTACCAAACGTAAGGGCTATAAATCGCATTGTGTGAAAGTCAAAAATGCCGCGTCAGGAACTCTTGCCGACGCGCACAAAGCGAAGGTGCAAAAAGCTACGAAAGTGGCAATGAATAAACTGATGCAGCAAATTGGTAAGCCATATCGTTGGGGTGGCAGCTCACCGCGTACCGGTTTTGATTGCAGCGGCCTGGTTTATTACGCTTATAAAGATTTGGTGAAAATTCGTATTCCGCGTACGGCGAATGAAATGTATCACCTGCGTGATGCAGCGCCAATCGAACGTAGTGAACTGAAAAACGGCGACCTGGTCTTTTTCCGTACTCAGGGACGCGGCACAGCCGATCATGTCGGCGTGTATGTCGGCAACGGCAAATTTATTCAGTCACCGCGCACAGGTCAGGAAATTCAAATCACTTCTCTCAGTGAAGACTACTGGCAGCGCCACTATGTTGGCGCTCGTCGGGTAATGACCCCAAAAACACTTCGCTAAAACTTTTCCCTGTTGTTACGGCAACAGGGTAAGTTCATCTTTTGTCTCACCTTTTAATTTGCTACCCTATCCATACGCACAATAAGGCTATTGTACGTATGCAAATTAATAATAAAGGAGAGTAGCAATGTCATTCGAATTACCTGCACTACCATATGCTAAAGATGCTCTGGCACCGCACATTTCTGCGGAAACCATCGAGTATCACTACGGCAAGCACCATCAGACTTATGTCACTAACCTGAACAACCTGATTAAAGGTACCGCGTTTGAAGGTAAATCACTGGAAGAGATTATTCGCAGCTCTGAAGGTGGCGTATTCAACAACGCAGCTCAGGTCTGGAACCATACTTTCTACTGGAACTGCCTGGCACCGAACGCCGGTGGCGAACCGACTGGAAAAGTCGCTGAAGCTATCGCCGCATCTTTTGGCAGCTTTGCCGATTTCAAAGCGCAGTTTACTGATGCAGCGATCAAAAACTTTGGTTCTGGCTGGACCTGGCTGGTGAAAAACAGCGATGGCAAACTGGCTATCGTTTCAACCTCTAACGCGGGTACTCCGCTGACCACCGATGCGACTCCGCTGCTGACCGTTGATGTCTGGGAACACGCTTATTACATCGACTATCGCAATGCACGTCCTGGCTATCTGGAGCACTTCTGGGCGCTGGTGAACTGGGAATTCGTAGCGAAAAATCTCGCTGCATAATAACTGATGGCAAATGCAGCATTGCCTGAAGCGCTACGCTTATCAGGCCTACGCGGATCATCGATGTAGGTCGGATAAGGCACTCGCCGCATCCGACAAGCGCTGCATGATACGACGCCTAACGCGTCTTTTCATGTCAACGCGGATGAGTCGTTAACACCGCATCCGGCAAGATAAATCGCACGTTGTCAGCAACTGTAACGCAGAAGGTTATCCTTCTGCGTTTTTGTTTAATTAGCTGTTAGCAACGCAAACTGTTTCAGGTTGTTTTCTGGCTGACATAAACACCAGCAATAATGCCAGTCCCGCGACAATCGCTCCCATCACCGGCACAAAGCTGTATCCCAGCCCAGCGGAAATTACCGCACCACCAGCAGCTGCTCCCAGCGCATTTTCAAGATTAAAGGCACCAATATTGACTGATGAAGACAGACCTGGCGCTTCACTGGGGACACGCATCACGCGCATCTGTAACGGCGGTACGACCGCAAAGGTTGCTGCGCCCCACACCACCATGCTAATAGCTGCGCCGAACTCATTGCGGGCCAGGAACGGGATTGCCAGCATAATCACCATCAACAACAACAAAAAGCCTTTCAACGTGCCGTTAACTGAACGATCTGCCAGTTTGCCGCCGAGATAGTTACCGATAGAGAATCCGACACCAATCAGCACCAGCATTGCCGTGACGAACACCGGTGTTGCGTGGGTAATACTTTGCAGTACCGGAGAGATATAGGTGTAGAGAGTAAACATTGCACCAGCTCCCAGTACCGTCGTCAGCAATGCAGACAGCACCTGCGGACGCATTAATACCGCCAGCTCTTTTTTCACTTCAGGTCGTGCCCCTGCACCACCTTTAGGTAATGAGAAGAAC
>OGLS01001838.1_pt1 | contig 11297 bp, 10 predicted proteins | sample 1572881 | NCBI WGS metagenome assembly OGLS01 (sample SAMEA2582013, study PRJEB24529) | metagenome | biome: Human gut stool | place: China | collected 2011
AGTTGGTTCGTTGTAGTCAGCACACCAGCCTGCACGGGCCACATCAAAAGTACCCTGGTGACGGGTGTCGAGGAACGTTTTCCACTCCTGGTTAACCAGTTTGACGTTTACACCAATGTTTTTCTTCCACAATGAAGAGGCAGCAATCGCCAGCTTTTTATGCAGATCGGAGGTGTTATACAGCAGGTTGATGGTCAACGGTTTGTCTGCGGTATAACCCGCTTCAGCCAGCAGTTTTTTCGCTTCTTCGTTACGTTTTTCCTGGCTCCAGCCAAACCATTCTGGCTGAGTCAATTTTGCGCCATCAGTATACGGTGGAGTGTAACCATAGGCGGGCATGTCGCCCTGCGCTTTCACTTTATTAACAATGATATCGCGGTCCATACCTAGTTTCAGTGCGGTACGCACACGCACATCGTTGAATGGCGGTTTCTGGTTGTTAATTTCGTAATAGTAAGTGCACAGGTATGGATCAACGTGAACTTCGTCCGGGATCTCTTTTTTCAGCTTCTGGAACAATTCGATCGGCATGTTGTTATACGTCATGTCGATTTCACCACTACGGTAGCGGTTGACATCGGTAACTTCAGAAGCAATAGGCAAATAGGTTACCTGGTTAATAACGGTTTTCGCGTTGTTCCAGTAGGTCGGGCTGCGTTCAAGAACGATTCGTTCGTTTACGACCCAATCTTTTAAGGTATAGGCACCGTTGGTGACGATATTACCAGGCTGGGTCCATTTTTCGCCGAATTTCTCGATAGCGGCTTTTGGCACCGGTGAAGTTGATGGGTGAACAAGTAATTTATAGAAGTACGGAACGGGTTCACTTAAGGTGACTTCTAATGTGTGATCATCAATAGCTTTCACGCCGAGATCGGTAATCGGTTTTTTCCCTTCAAGAATTTCATCAATACCGGCGATATGCCCATATTGCAGATAACTGGCATACGGAGAAGCAGTGTTCGGATCAACAGAACGTTGCCAGCTATACACAAAGTCTTGTGCTGTGACTGGCGTGCCATCAGACCATTTCGCATCTTTACGCAAATGGAAGGTACACTCTTTCCCTACACGACGCTCTTCCGATCTAATGGAAGGTCCAGACTTTCGCGTCTTTATTATCCCAGGATTCAGCGACGCCAGGTGCTGGATGACCGTCAAGATCGCTGACCAGTAAGCCTTCAAACAGGTCTCGGCTGATATTAGACTCCGGAACACCTTCAATTTTGTGCGGATCTAATGACTGAACTTCTGAACCATTGTTACGTACCAGTGTTTGTTTTTCCGCCAGTGTGACGCCTGCGGGTACATCAGCTGCCAGCGCGACATTCCCTGCCATTAGCGCAGCCAGAACGCCAGCTGCTACTAAACTTCTCTTGGTGATGTTGGTCATTGTTTTTTGGACTCCCTCATTATAATTACTGGTATTAACCAGCATGTGTAATCCCGGATTGGGACCCTGCACAGGCTCGGAGACTTTCTGCTGTCAGGTTACTTTATCGTTACGTATTACTATCACCGACTTTATTTATTCTGGTGATTCAGACGATCACCTTATGTCGATTCGTACTGTGTCTCCCCTGTCGAGACACATTATTCTTTCGCGACGCTCTTTAATTGTTAATTATTCTCATTACCAATAAAGAATCGTCTGGCGGTTGCCCGGAAAGTACCAAATGCGGTTCTTACTCGCCAATACATTTTGCAAAATTGTTAAGCAATTCTCTTTTATTGACCGTATCAGAATCTATAGCTTGCATCCATGCCTTAACAAACATCTTTCAATTCAATCAAATAGAGATTGGCTAAGCATGTCTATCTTTTCTGATTACAGTTCCAGTAGTGAAATGCACAATAATTTAACAATTGATTATTATTTAGCACTTTCCTCTACCAAAGGCAGTGGAATTACTAATATCATTTCAATTATTCTTCAGCAAGCCCAGGATTATGATGTGGCGAAAATAACATGATGGTGAGGAGAAGCAGTTAAGGAAATCCTTATAACTAACTGTAATTTGAGAAGAATATTTTTACCTATTCCTTTTGCTTTTGATAACTGCGCGGGAACAAAGTAAAAATAATGACGAAGTAAACGGAGCATAGCAGCTCCGTTTCATTTGAAAGGAATTAATTAAGCAGGCCGGGGAAAATCCCCTTAATACCAGTAACGATAAATTCAATCCCCAATGCCATCAGCAATAGCCCCATAATACGCGTAATCACGTTGATGCCGGTCTGGCGTAAAACCCGTACCAGCCACGGTGCCATGCGGAACAATCCCCAACAACATAAAGCGAACAATGCAATAGCCACAAAGAAACCAAACAGATAGCTAATGCTGTGATAACGCGTACCCCAGACGATGGTAGAACTGATCGCCCCTGGCCCCGCCATCAACGGCAACGCCAGTGGCACCACACCAATGCTTTCACGTACCGCGGTTTCTGATTTTTCTTGCTTGTTCTGTTTATCCTCGCCAAGCTTGCCGCTGATCATCGACATCGCTATTGTCACCACCAGGATACCCCCGGCGATACGGAACGAATCAATTGATATACCAAAAAGTTGTAGAATCGTGTCGCCGAGAAAAAGCGAGATCCACAAGATAATGGCCACAGACAGGTTGGCTGTAAGGTTAGTTTTGTTTCGCGCTGCCGCTGTCTGATAACTGGTCATGCTGATAAAGACGGGAATAATCCCTACCGGGTTGACCAGCGCAAATAACCCGATGAAAAATTTGAAGTAAACGGGAAAATCAAAAAGGGTCTGAATCACGGTTAGCTCCGAAGCAAAAGCCGGATAATGTTAGCCATAAATAAGGTTGAAAAGACGCGCTGACAATACGCCTTTTGACAGCATTTTTCACCTCCTAACTACTTAAAATTGCTATCATTCGTTATTGTTATCTAGTTGTGCAAAGCATGCTAATGTAGCCACCAAATCATACTACAATTTATTAACTGTTAGCTATAATGGCGAAAAGCGATGCTGAAAGGTGTCAGCTTTGCAAAAATTTGATTTGGATCACGTAATCAGTACCCAGAAGTGAGTAATCTTGCTTACGCCACCTGGAAGTGACGCATTAGAGATAATAACTCTAATGTTTAAACTCTTTTAGTAAATCACAGTGAGTGTGAGCGCGAGTAAGCTTTTGATTTTCATCGGTTAAGCAAATCATCACCGCACTGACTATACTCTCGTATTCGAGCAGATGATTTACTAAAAAAGTTTAACATTATCAGGAGAGCATTATGGCTGTTACTAATGTCGCTGAACTTAACGCACTCGTAGAGCGTGTAAAAAAAGCCCAGCGTGAATATGCCAGTTTCACTCAAGAGCAAGTAGACAAAATCTTCCGCGCCGCCGCTCTGGCTGCTGCAGATGCTCGAATCCCACTCGCGAAAATGGCCGTTGCCGAATCCGGCATGGGTATCGTCGAAGATAAAGTGATCAAAAACCACTTTGCTTCTGAATATATCTACAACGCCTATAAAGATGAAAAAACCTGTGGTGTTCTGTCTGAAGACGACACTTTTGGTACCATCACTATCGCTGAACCAATCGGTATTATTTGCGGTATCGTTCCGACCACTAACCCGACTTCAACTGCTATCTTCAAATCGCTGATCAGTCTGAAGACCCGTAACGCCATTATCTTCTCCCCGCACCCGCGTGCAAAAGATGCCACCAACAAAGCGGCTGATATCGTTCTGCAGGCTGCTATCGCTGCCGGTGCTCCGAAAGATCTGATCGGCTGGATCGATCAACCTTCTGTTGAACTGTCTAACGCACTGATGCACCACCCAGACATCAACCTGATCCTCGCGACTGGTGGTCCGGGCATGGTTAAAGCCGCATACAGCTCCGGTAAACCAGCTATCGGTGTAGGCGCGGGTAACACTCCAGTTGTTATTGATGAAACTGCTGATATCAAACGTGCAGTTGCATCTGTACTGATGTCCAAAACCTTCGACAACGGCGTAATCTGTGCTTCTGAACAGTCTGTTGTTGTTGTTGACTCTGTTTATGACGCAGTACGTGAACGTTTCGCAACCCACGGCGGCTATCTGTTGCAGGGTAAAGAGCTGAAAGCTGTTCAGGACGTTATCCTGAAAAACGGTGCGCTGAACGCGGCTATCGTAGGTCAGCCAGCCTATAAAATTGCTGAACTGGCAGGCTTCTCTGTACCAGAAAACACAAAGATTCTGATCGGTGAAGTGACCGTTGTTGATGAAAGCGAACCGTTCGCACATGAAAAACTGTCCCCGACTCTGGCAATGTACCGCGCTAAAGATTTCGAAGACGCGGTAGAAAAAGCAGAGAAACTGGTTGCTATGGGTGGTATCGGTCATACCTCTTGCCTGTACACTGACCAGGATAACCAACCGGCTCGCGTTTCTTACTTCGGTCAGAAAATGAAAACGGCTCGTATCCTGATTAACACCCCGGCTTCTCAGGGTGGTATCGGTGACCTGTATAACTTCAAACTCGCACCTTCCCTGACTCTGGGTTGTGGTTCCTGGGGTGGTAACTCCATCTCTGAAAACGTTGGTCCGAAACACCTGATCAACAAGAAAACCGTTGCTAAGCGAGCTGAAAACATGTTGTGGCACAAACTTCCGAAATCTATCTACTTCCGCCGTGGCTCCCTGCCAATCGCGCTGGATGAAGTGATTACTGATGGCCACAAACGTGCGCTCATCGTGACTGACCGCTTCCTGTTCAACAATGGTTATGCTGATCAGATCACTTCCGTACTGAAAGCAGCAGGCGTTGAAACTGAAGTCTTCTTCGAAGTAGAAGCGGACCCGACCCTGAGCATCGTTCGTAAAGGTGCAGAACTGGCAAACTCCTTCAAACCAGACGTGATTATCGCGCTGGGTGGTGGTTCCCCGATGGACGCCGCGAAGATCATGTGGGTTATGTACGAACATCCGGAAACTCACTTCGAAGAGCTGGCGCTGCGCTTTATGGATATCCGTAAACGTATCTACAAGTTCCCGAAAATGGGCGTGAAAGCGAAAATGATCGCTGTCACCACCACTTCTGGTACAGGTTCTGAAGTCACTCCGTTTGCGGTTGTAACTGACGACGCTACTGGTCAGAAATACCCGCTGGCGGACTATGCGCTGACCCCGGATATGGCGATTGTCGACGCCAACCTGGTTATGGACATGCCGAAGTCCCTGTGTGCTTTCGGTGGTCTGGACGCAGTAACTCACGCCATGGAAGCTTATGTTTCTGTACTGGCATCTGAGTTCTCTGATGGTCAGGCTCTGCAGGCACTGAAACTGCTGAAAGAATATCTGCCAGCGTCCTACCACGAAGGGTCTAAAAATCCGGTAGCGCGTGAACGTGTTCACAGTGCAGCGACTATCGCGGGTATCGCGTTTGCGAACGCCTTCCTGGGTGTATGTCACTCAATGGCGCACAAACTGGGTTCCCAGTTCCATATTCCGCACGGTCTGGCAAACGCCCTGCTGATTTGTAACGTTATTCGCTACAATGCGAACGACAACCCGACCAAGCAGACTGCATTCAGCCAGTATGACCGTCCGCAGGCTCGCCGTCGTTATGCTGAAATTGCCGACCACCTGGGTCTGAGCGCACCGGGCGACCGTACTGCTGCTAAGATCGAGAAACTGCTGGCATGGCTGGAAACGCTGAAAGCTGAACTGGGTATTCCGAAATCTATCCGTGAAGCTGGCGTTCAGGAAGCAGACTTCCTGGCGAACGTGGATAAACTGTCTGAAGATGCATTCGATGACCAGTGCACCGGCGCTAACCCGCGTTACCCGCTGATCTCCGAGCTGAAACAGATCCTGCTGGATACCTACTACGGTCGTGATTATGTAGAAGGTGAAACTGCAGCGAAAAAAGAAGCCGCTCCGGCTAAAGCTGAGAAAAAAGCGAAAAAATCCGCTTAATCAGTAGCGCTGTCTGGCAATATAAACGGCCCCTTCTGGGGCCGTTTTTTTGTTTACCCAAAGCAACTTTTCCATAAACCGACAGCATTAGCCTTCATCATATTTGCGACGATGTATAACGCCTAAACACAGGGATATTGTACTTTACAGGTCACAAGTCAACGTCGGTGCTTAAGCGTCCTGTGAGGCGTATAGCGGCGTTAAAAAACTGCCGAGAAGGGTGTATAGCCCGGAAGAAGTGAGTAAAACGAACTGACAGGATAAAAGCGCCCTGCTCACCCTGTCAGTAAAGAAATTCTTATTAATCGTGGCGATGCCTTTCCTGAATAGCCGTTAATGAGCCGACTTGTAACGCCTCTTTATAGTGTTTACGGCATACAGAAACGTATCGTTCATTACCACCAATAACCACCTGCTCACCTTCGTTATAAGGTCTGCCTGCTTGATCAAGACGCAGCACCATGCTTGCTTTACGGCCACAAAAACAGATTGTTTTTAAATCAACCAGTTTGTCGGACCATGCCAGTAAGTATTGGCTGCCAATAAATAATTCACCTCGAAAATCGGTACGTAAACCATAACAAAGTACGGGTATATCGAGTTGATCGACAACCTCCGATAATTCATATACTTGTTGTCTGGTTAAAAACTGGCATTCATCAACCAGTACGCAATGAATTGCCTGCTGTTCATGTTCCGAACGAATCTCATCAAATAATGATGAATTTTGGTTAAATAATTTTGCAAGCGATGACAAACCTATACGCGAACTGACTTTCCCGGCACCAAAGCGATCATCAATTTCTGCCGTATATACGACAGTGCGCATGCCGCGTTCCTGGTAATTGTATGAAGATTGCAACAATGCTGTAGACTTACCCGCATTCATTGCGGAATAGTAGAAATATAGCTGTGCCATCAGCCACAGGCCCTCATTGATATGAAATAAAGTTGGCTGGAGTTTATCATAATTCGTCAGTTTTTCAGCTCAACAGTATGCACAGAAGTGGTATATGCGTTCTCCCTTACGAAGCCTTGCATAATCCTTCTGAGCTATCATTACAACTGCCTCGCTTGTTATAAGCGGGTAAATGACTGCTGGTAACTATTCACAATCTTTAATCTGTTGCGCAAGTAATAGCCCTCTGTTGACCTCCAGGAGATAGTGCAATACTAAGTCCCTGCTCTTATTGCGACTGTTCTACTTTTCATCATTCGCTTAATAGGGAATTCTCGTAAACACGACTAATACAGAAGACTGAAAGGTCGTCAGCCTACGATAATCTCCCCATAAAATGTGACATGAATCAGGAAGTTTTAACCTCACGAGCTGCGAAATCATCGGTACAAATAGGGCTATATGCCGCGTCTTTTCTGGCTAATTTTATGAAAAGATATTTATTGGCGGCACAAAATAAAGAACAATTTTGAATTCCTTACATTCCTGGCTATTGCACAACTGAATTTAAGGCTCTATTATTACCTCAACAAACCACCCCAATATAAGTTTGAGATTACTACAATGAGCGAAGCACTTAAAATTCTGAACAACATCCGTACTCTTCGTGCGCAGGCAAGAGAATGTACACTTGAAACGCTGGAAGAAATGCTGGAAAAATTAGAAGTTGTTGTTAACGAACGTCGCGAAGAAGAAAGCGCGGCTGCTGCTGAAGTTGAAGAGCGCACTCGTAAACTGCAGCAATATCGCGAAATGCTGATCGCTGACGGTATTGACCCGAACGAACTGCTGAATAGCCTTGCTGCCGTTAAATCTGGCACCAAAGCTAAACGTGCTCAGCGTCCGGCAAAATATAGCTACGTTGACGAAAACGGCGAAACTAAAACCTGGACTGGCCAGGGCCGTACTCCAGCTGTAATCAAAAAAGCAATGGATGAGCAAGGTAAATCCCTCGACGATTTCCTGATCAAGCAATAATCTTTTGTAGATTGCACTTGCTTAAAATCCCGCCATCGGCGGGATTTTTTATTGTCCGGTTTAAGACAATTTAATAAGAATAAGCTATAAAAAAACGGCGTCGATTGCTCAACGCCGTTTCGTGGATAACACCGATACGGATGTTACTTCTTAATGCCCATCTCTTCTTCAAGCCAGGCTTTAAATTCCGTGCCAAGGGTGTTATGACGAATACCGTATTCAACGAAGGCCTGCATGTAACCTAATTTATTACCGCAGTCATGGCTCTTCCCTTTCATATGATAGGCTTCAACCGTTTCTTTTTCGATTAGCATATCAATTGCGTCGGTGAGCTGAATTTCATCACCAGCTCCCGGAGGGGTTTTTGCCAGCAACGGCCAAATATCCGCACTAAGTACGTAACGACCCACAATAGCGAGATTAGACGGCGCAACATCCGCTTTTGGTTTTTCAACCACGCCAACCATCGGTACGCTTTCACCCGGCGCTAATTCAACGCCTTTGCAATCCACAACGCCATATGCGGTCACATCAGCAACCGGTTCAACCATGATCTGGCTATGACCCGTTTCATCAAAGCGGCGGATCATCTCTGCCAGGTTATCCTGTGACAAATCGGATTCATATTCATCCAGAATAACGTCAGGCAAAATAACAGCCACAGGTTCATCACCCACTACCGGGTGAGCACACAATACCGCGTGTCCCAGACCTTTCGCCAGCCCCTGACGAACTTGCATAATAGTCACGTGCGGCGGACCAATAGACCGCACTTCATCAAGCAGTTGACGTTTTACACGTTTTTCCAGCATTGCTTCCAGTTCAAAACTGGTATCAAAGTGGTTTTCAATAGAGTTTTTAGATGAGTGTGTAACCAGCACAATTTCAGTAATGCCAGCCGCAATACATTCATTCACGACGTATTGAATTAATGGCTTATCGACAAGTGGCAGCATCTCTTTCGGGATGGCTTTCGTCGCCGGCAACATCCTGGTTCCTAATCCCGCAACGGGGATAACGGCTTTTTTGACTTTCGTATTAATGGCAGCCATTTAAATTCTCCTGGACTGTTCGTGTTTTGAACGTGTTCATATTTCTGTATCGCATCCCAGTATATCAGCACCCCGAAGGGGCTAAGTTCTGAAAAGGAGGCGAGTTAGCATAATTAAGACAATTACTTATACGAATGGCGACGATAGTACCACCAGCCGACATTAGCAGGTAATGCAAATTTAGCCCGCGTTATCGTTTGCTCATTCTGCAGACAACATCAAGCGCAGTCGACCACCGGTTCCCCATATTTGGCATTGCCAGGCATCGCATCGCTGGCTCAATTGATTCAAATAAGCGTTACCTAATGTGCCTAACGGAACACCATTACTGATTTGCACCTGGTGTTCGCCGGTATTTAACGTCGCATTCAGACCCGCAGAAACCAGAATGAGATTTTTCAGTTCGCGATGATAATAGCCAACTAATAGCGGAAACTGCCCCGGCAGATTGGCCTGACGGAGTAAATGGTTTACCTGCTTCAATAACGCGCCCAACTCTGGCAACCGTTGATTTTGGTGTGCAAGCTGTTCCTGTAATAATCCGTTAAACAATGCGCGTAATAACAAGGCAGCAAGTACGCCATTATGTCCAGCTCGGGTGACATCAAGGCAATAAAATGCCAGATCGTTTTCCGAAAGTGCGGCAATATCAAGCACCAGGCCGGGTTTGTCCGCGGCAACCAATTGACGATAATTAACCCGGCAATGGGAAATCACCTGCTGAACCGGCGGTTGTAGTTCCTGTAATAATTTCGCCGCTGCGGCAGGGTTATCAACCATTGCATCCCAGTCGCGAAAAAGCCTTTCCTCTTCCTCAACGCGCGAATTAAACATGCTGGGATAGAGACAGGCAAAAACCATCTCGCGCAAGCGATTCAGATCTTTAACTGGTTTCAGCAAAACATCTTCAACGCCCAGACGTAACGCTTTGGCAATATCTGCCATATTTTCAGTGGCAGATATCACCAGAACTGGGGTCTGGTCGCCTCTGTTACGTATATGCTCCAGCAGTTTAAGCCCGTTCATTCGTGGCATCGCGATATCACATATCATCAGGTCTGGAGTGAAACCTCCCAGCAACTCAAGGGCATCCACCCCATCAGCCGCCAGTACCGTTGTCGCTCCCAATGAGGAAAACCATGAATCCAGAAGCGAGCGAAATACCTGCTCATCTTCAACAATGAGAATCTGTTTTCCGACCAATGGCTGCGTCATGTTCTCTCCCCTGACTGGCTTTACTCAATAGTGGCATGCTATTGCCACCTGCGCCTGTCAGAATTAACTTAAGTGTAGATAAAAATTCTGGTCAAATGTTGGTGCGTACCAACGGCAAAAGTTCGTCCATTTTCCTTTCCACTGCCAGCTGTCCGGCCGCAATGGCAGCGTGCGCGCGATGGAAATCAAGCGTAGATATTTGCGGGCAAACAGGTTGAATCAGAATATCGGGCGGATCACCTGCCATGCGGTTCCTTTTAAGGCGGTTCTCCAGCACCTGGATAGAAGTGGTCATAATCTCTGTTGCCGTTGGCGCTGTCACCGCCCGACGTGTCGTTATGCTGCCTAACCTTTCTTTCAGACGCGCATGCCACGGCAGAGAATCACCATTCTCGCTATTTTCTTCACTGACATTAAAGGAGAGCAAATCTTGTTGCATCAAATGAGCATCGTGCTGCAGGTCAACCGCTATCACAATATCAGCCCCCAATGCACGCGTGAGGGAAATAGGAATTGGGTTAACGACTGCTCCATCAACCAGCCAGTAGCCGTTATGTGCAACAGGTGCCATGAGTCCTGGAATACTGCATGATGCGCGAATAGCAAGATGGAGATCGCCTTCAGTAAACCATAATTCACGTCCCGTACTTAAATTGGTGGCAACAGCCGCAAAGCGACGGGAACAATTTTCGATCTCTGTTTCCGGCATTATTTCGCGGTATTGATTGAAGACACGCTCGCCGCGCAGTAACCCACCGCGCTGCCAGGAGAGATCCATCAGGCGTAAAACATCCCAATAACTGAAAGAGGTCACCCAATCTTCCAGCGCAGATAATCGATCGCATGCATAGGCAGCGCCCACCAGCGAACCAATTGAACATCCTGCAACGATATCAATTTCAATACCCACTTTTTTTAGCGCATTAATAACGCCAATATGCGACCAACCTCTCGCCGCGCCAGATCCCAGCGCCAGCCCTATTTTTATCTTTCTCATTATTCCCGCAAGATTCCCCTGGAATGCAATCGTAGCCACATCGCTACTGCTCGGTTAACATAGTGCTACTCAGGCGGTTAATACGCCGTTATTGTTTCCAGGGAGATTATTTGTGTCTCAGCTTTGTCCCTGTGGTAGTGCTGTCGAGTATAGCCTATGTTGCCACC
>OGLS01001843.1_pt1 | contig 11274 bp, 8 predicted proteins | sample 1572881 | NCBI WGS metagenome assembly OGLS01 (sample SAMEA2582013, study PRJEB24529) | metagenome | biome: Human gut stool | place: China | collected 2011
GGGCAGCCGCTTTTTGCGGATCTCGCTCTCGCGCTGGGTGGCGGGGTCGGCAGCGTCCCACATGGTCTCACCGTTCACCTTGATGATGCCGGTGTCCGGCCGTTCCAGAAAGTTCAGGCAGCGCAGCAGGGTGGTCTTACCGGAGCCGGACGAGCCGATGATCGCCAGCGCTTCGCCCTGTTCCAGCGTGAGTGAGATATCCTTGAGTACTTTGGTATCGCCAAAGTTTTTGCCGATGCCGGAGGCTTCAAGCAGTGCCATGATCCAATTTCCTCCCTTTCATCAGCGGAAATAATCCAGTTTCTTTTCGGCCCAGCCAAACAGCAGGGTGAGTGCGCCCACGAACACCAGGAAGAAGATGGCGGTGGAGAACAGCGGCCAGATCAGGCCCTTTGCACTGTACTCCTTGGCCATCATGATGATCTCCTTGTTGGCAATGGTGTTGGCCAGCGAGGTATCCTTGACGAGGGTGATCACCTCATTGCCCATGGGGGCCAGAATGCGCTTGACCACCTGCAGCAGCGTCACCTTGAAAAAGATCTGGGTCTTGGTCATGCCCAGTACCTGACCGGCCTCGGTCTGGCCCTTGGGAACGGCTTCGATGCCGCCGCGGTAGATCTCGGAGAAGTAGCAGGCGTAATTGATGGCAAAAGCCACCACCGCCGCCACCATGCGTCCGCCGGAGCCGGAGGGCCAAGGGTTATTCATGCCCAGCAGGCCGGGGCCAAGGTAGATCACGATGATCTGCAGCATCAGCGGCGTGCCGCGGATGACCCACACAAAGGTCTTTACCGCGCCGGAAAGCGGCTTGCACCGGCTCATGGAGCCGAAAGCCACCACCAGACCCAGCGGCAGCGCAAACAGCAGGGTCAGAGCGAACAGCTCACAGTTGAGCAGAAACGCGCCGGAAAGGCGACTCAGAATCACAGACACAAGAACACACCCATCAATCCGTTTTTTGAACTCCTTCCGTCACCTTCGGTGACAGCTCCCTCAATGAGGGAGCCTCACGCACATCGGCAACAAAAAGCCTCCCTCACCGAGGGAGGTGGCATCGCGCAGCGATGACGGAAAGAGTAATTACATTCTTATAGAACTCAGTCGGCCAGAGCCAGATCGTACTTGTCGGCCAGAGCCTGCATGGTGCCGTCAGCCTTCAGCTCGTCAAAGGCGGCATCCACAGCTGCGGCGGCATCGCTGCCCTTGCGGAAGGCCACGCCGTACTCTTCAGCGTTCAGCTCGTCCACGATCTTCAGGCTTGCATAGTCGGTGCCCTCACCGATCATGGCGTTGGCCAGAGTCAGATCCAGCACAGCGGCATCAGCAGTGCCTGCGGCAACTTCCATCAGGCAGTCGGTCTGCACGCTCTTGGAGACGTAATCGGCCTGTGCAAGGTTCTCGTCGCCCTCAATGGCGGCTTCACCGGCAGAACCAGCCTCGGCAACCACGGTCTTGCCCACCAGATCCGCAGTGGAGCTGTAGTCGGTGCCGTCCTTCACGACCACGACCTGTGCGTTCTTGGCGTAGGCCTTGGTGGTGGCGGTGTTGGCCATGATGTCATCGGTCAGGGTCATACCGTTCCAGATGCAGTCGATGCTCTTGGCATCCAGCTCCACCACCTTGGTATCCCAGTTGATCTCCACGAACTCCGGCTCGACCCCCAGCTTTTCGCACACGGCAGTTGCCAGCTCGGTATCAAAACCGGTAAAGTTGCCGTCGGCATCGGTGTAGTTCATCGGCTCATAGACGGTGTAGCCAATGACCATCTTGCCCTTTTCCTTGATGTAGTCCAGATCGCTGGCTGCGGTCTCGGAAGCGGCGGCGCTCCCGGAGGCAGAGGCAGAAGATGCCACGGTAGAAGTGGATGCGGCACCGCCGCAGGCGGCAAGGCTCAGTGCCATGGCACCAGCCAGAAAAGCAGAGACAAGACGTTTCATAAAAGGCTCCTCCCCTTTTGTTTCCCAAATGTGTTCCCTCTCGGTTTAGCATTTTATCATGCTAAAGTGTTAAACTGTGACTATAGAATAGCGCGTTTGCAGCCATTTGGCAAGAGGAAATGCAAAAGTTAGTGCAGTTCGTCTTTTTCAAGGCTTTTCTGCGCCAATTCTTTGGTCTAGTTGCACAAAGAAAAAAGGAAAAGCTTTGCGCCTTTCCTCTTTTCTCCGCTTTACTCTTCCGCAAACGCCGCCAGCACAGCCTTCTGCAGCTCCGTCACCGAGATGGTGCACAGTGCCGCAAGGTCGGCATCCGAACCATCGTCCGGGATGCCTGCGATCTCAGTACGGGTCTTGCCCTTCAGGTAATCGCACCAGCCCTCGCTGTGCTCGTACCATTCCTTGTCCAGACTGGATGCCCCGCGCATCCCGTAGCTGTCGCCCAGTTCCACCTTGGTTTTGACCATCTCCGGTGCCGACACCGTACCATCCGCGCCCACGGTAAGGGCAGGCTCTGCCACATCCGCCACTGCACCGGTCACACGGCCGTCAGCATCCAGCGTCAGGGCTGCCACTGTAATGTCCACCTGCGCGGTCACATCGTGGTCATCGTCGGCGGTCAGTTCCTTGGTGTCATTGCGCACTGACACGCCCAGCACAGCGCGGTCGCCGCGGGCCGAGCCGACTGCCTTTGCATTCTCGCAGGCGCGCACCACAGCATCCCGATAGCCGTCCACCGCAATGGTGCAGGTGGAGAGCAGGTCAGCATCCTTCGGCTTGCCGTCATCGTCGGTGGCAAGCTTCTTCACCTCATCCGGGGTTTTGCCGGTAAGATAATTGCCAAAGGCATCCGCCTGCTCTGCCCAGCCCTTTTTCAGCGAGGACACCGCCGCCAGCGGGTAATCATCGCCCTTCTGGCGCTTGGTGCGATCGTCGGTGGGCATCGTCACCTTGCCGGTGCTGTCCCCCGTGACCGAGATCTCCACCTCGTCCAGCATCACATCTGCCACCCTGCCCTCGGCATCCAGCAGAACGGCAGATGCGATGGTATCGATCTTGCCCGCGCGTTCCTGATCAGACGCTTTGGTCAGGATGCCAAGGCCGGTGCGGTATGCAGCGTTCTGCCCCGCCTGCCCCGTCTGCGATGAACTGCCGCCCATGTTCGTGCTCATGCTGCCGGAGGAACCGGAATCGCTTCGGCTGCAGGCGGTCAGGGCCAGAGCTGCCGCCAGCGTGCAGCCCAGGATCATGCGAGGTATCTTTTTCATTATAATAAAACGCTCCCTTTCCTGCCCCCATCGTAAAGGGGCTTTTGGGCTAGTTTACCCGGAAAGGGAGTTTTTATCACATCAAGGGGCTCAGCAGCCGCAGCACACTGTCCAGCACCGTGCCGGGCAGGCTGGTGCGGCATTCCGTCACCTGTATCTCGCGGCACTGCGGCAGCGTGGCCCGTACATCGTCCCGCAGAACTGCCACCTGACTGTTCTTTTGCAGCAGTACACCGCACTCAAAGTGTAGGAACAGGCTGCGGTAGTCCATGTTGATGCTGCCCACTACGGCAGTTACATCGTCGCTTACCCAGCACTTAGCATGCAGAAAGCCGGGCGTATATTCGTAAATGCGTACACCTGCCCTCAAAAGCGGCAGATAGTACGACCGGCTCAGCCGGAACACCAGCTTTTTGTCCGGGATGCCCGGCAGCACCAGCCGGATGTCCACCCCGCGCTTGGCCGCGTTTTTCAGTGCGTCCAGCATTTCCTCGCCCACGGCAAGGTAGGGCGTGTAGATATAAACATACCGCTGTGCCTGCGCAAGGATGTTCAGGTACACCGTCTCGGCCATCGGTTCCTCGTCCAGCGGGCTGTCCGCGTAGGGCTGCACGATGCCGTCCGATGCCGGCGGCACCAGCGGCATGGGACGAAATGCATCATAATCCGTCTCGCTGGAGCGGAAGGCGTTCCAGAAGTTGAGGAACATCACCGTAAAGTTCCACGCGGCATCGCCTTCCACACGCAGGGCTGCATCCTTCCAGTAGCCAAAGCGCTGCTCCGCGTTGATATACTCATCTGCCAGATTCACGCCGCCGGTGTAGGCCACCGTACCGTCAATGACTACGATCTTGCGGTGGTCGCGGTGGTTCATCACCAGCGAGAGCAGCGGCACCACCGGGTTGAACGGGATGCAGCGGATGTGCGCCCGCTCCATGCGCACGATGAAATCGGCGGGCAGACCCAGCAGACTGCCAAAATCATCGTAGATCAGGCGCACATCCACGCCCTGCGCAGCCTTGCGGCGCAGGATCTTTTCAATGCCGTTCCACATGCAGCCGTGGCTCACGATGAAAAATTCCAGAAAGATGCTCTTTTCAGCCTTTTCCAGATCGGCCAGCAGCTGCGGATACATGGCTTCGCCGCAGGCAAAATACTGCGTGCGAGTGTTCTGCCACGCCGGATAGGGGCCGTACTTTGCCACATATCGGCTCTGCCCCTGCTCGCGGGCATCCAGACCTTCCAGCACACCCGGCTCCTGTACAAGGTCTTTTTTGTGGGCATCCTCCACCGCCTGCATTTTCTGGCGCAGACGCTTGGCCGGGCGTTTGTTGCCAAAGGCCAGATACAGCGCACCGCCCAGCAGCGGAAGAATGCCGATCAGCGCGATCCAGCCCACCTTGTAGGCGCTGTTCTCATCCTTGCGCACAAGGTACAGGACGATGAGCAGGCTCAGTGCGTTGAGCAGGCCGTTCACCCACACGCGGCCCGTGCCGGTGGTGATGGCAAACGCCACCCAGCACAGCCACAGCAGCTGCAATGCCACCAACACAACCGTGATGGTGACGCGGTTCAGAATGCGGCTGAAAAAGCGCACGATCGGTGAACGAAAAAGCATGGGCCTGCCCTCCTTCCCCATTTATAATTATGTGTAAGTATAGCGCGGTTTTACAACTTTTTCAAGTTTTGCGTTGTTCAAAAAAAAGCAAGCCAGACCCGCAGGCCCGGCTTGCTTGCAATATCAAAAACTCTTTTACTCTGTTTTTCCATCCTCATAGCCTACCATCAGGCCGCCCTGCTCAGCGTAGTAGCTGCACAGGCCGCCGCACTCGGCCACATCCACCTGCGCCCCTGCAAACACCGCGTGGATCATCAGCTTCAGGCGCTTGGCCGCTTCCGGGTTATCACAGTGGGCAATGTGCACTTTGCCATCGGTAAAGCCGTGATCCTTCAATTCCAGCACGATGCGCTCCAGTGCGCCGTGCTCGCCGCGGGTCTTGCACAGCACCTCCAGCTCGCCGCTCTCACTGGCCTGACCAATGACCCGGATGCCCAGCATCCGTGCCACAGCGGCAACAGCAGGCTTCACACGGCCATTGCGGGCCAGATTGGCCAGCGATTCCAACGAAAACAGCAGATGTGTGTGCTTGTGGTAAGCCAGGATCGCCTCGCAGATCTCGTCAAACTCCATCCCGATCCGGACGAGATCCCGCAGACGCTCTGCCAGCAGACGCAGCTCCGGCCCGGCGGACAGGCTGTCCAGAACAAAAACACGGGCCTCCGGGTGCGTTTCCTTGTATTCTTCCGCTGCCAGCAGTGCAGCATTGTAGCTGCCGGACAGTGTGCCCGTGATGGTGGCAACAAAGATCTGCTCCGCACCCTCATAAGCAGCCAGCCAGTCTGCCACATTGGGGCAGGAGGTGCTGGTCTTGCCCTTGTAAGTACGCAGAGACCGGGCCATGTCCACAGCATCCAGAGTACCGTCATCCAGATATTCCTGTTCATCCGTGACGATCTTCAACGGCACACAGGCAAAATCCACGCCCGGCAGGGCATACAGGCTGGACGAAGAATCCACAACGATCTTGGTTTTCATAAAATGCACGCTCCAAATCTATTTTGTGATAGCAGGTCATTTTTTTATTTTCCGTGCCTTACACGCACTTCCGCCTGCATGGTTTTCGGTTCACTGCAGACATCATAGCAGTTTTTCAAAAACCTGTCAAGGGATTTTATGCATTCTTTCAAAAGTTTTAAAAATCCGTTGACCAGAGAACCGATTTGCGCTATAATACCGCCAGAAAACCATTTTCTGTATCCCGCGCAGCCCAGCTGCACCAACCTTAGAAAACTGCTTACGATATGAAAACTGAAACCAAATGCCGCGTTGCGGCCTGCGCCGCCGGGTTTGCCCTGCCCCGGTACGCCGATCTCCCGCAGATGGGGCTTTATCTTGACCAGACCGTGCAGTACGTCAACAGCTATTTCCGCACCTTCTGCGGCGTGGAGCTCACCTCTTCCATGGTCAGCAACTACGTTAAAAAGGGCATTTTGTCCCACCCGGTGCGCAAGAAGTACGCCCGCGATCAGATCGCATCCCTGATGTACATTGCAGTCTCCAAAACGGTGCTCTCAATGGAAAACATCGATGCCCTGTTTAAAATGCAGCGGGCGCACTGTTCCGCCGGGGCAGCTTACGACTACTTCTGCGACGAGATGGAGAACTGCCTGCCGTTTGTATTCGGCTGCACCAGGGAGATCCGCGACCTTGCCGTGGATGCCGCAGATGAAAAGCTGCTTCTGCGCAGCACGATCCTTGCAGCGGCAAACAAAATGTACTTGGACTGCTGCTTCAACGCCCTGCGGCAGGAGGAAAATCTCTGGGATACCATTCTGCCCGATCTGGCGTAACCTATAAAATAAAAGGAGCGAAAGGCAATTGACTGATCTTTCGCTCCTTTTATTCAGCTCGCGATTCTACCCTCTGCTTTTCCGTTGGAAATGTAATGTTCGTAGTATTTCACATTATCATTTCCAAAAGCAGTCACAAGATCCGGGTTGTTCGCCTTATAGGTATTCAGGTTGAATTGATAACTGCCTTGTCGGCCTTCTTTCATGCCACTAGTCACAAAATGTTCAAAAAGCGCTTTCTGATTTGATCCAAAGACCTCTGCAAGGTCCGGGTTCAGCTGCAAATAATCTTTATAATTGTAAACCGCCTGATACTGTTCCAACTGCTGTGCAAGAGGAGAATTTTGCAGAGAAATCCCGCGATGCGTACCGCTGTCTATATTTCTAACAGTCTCTGTACTTCCGTCCATGTACGTCATAACTGCATAATCCACTTTGATGTGGTCGATCACGTTGCTCACCCACATGATATTATCAAAGTCGCACCAAACATCGCACATTGCATTCTGAATCTCGTCCTCTGACAAATAAGTGCAACTGCTACTGTCATCTGCGTCTGGTACAACAAAGAAATTCCCGTAAAGGTCGCAATAAACCGGCGTCAAGATATCATTATCACCAATTGATACAAAATATCCCGTGTTCTTATAATATTTAAAGGGATTGTCATCCGAAAGCCATCGATTTATATTTAACTGTGCATCATTATTTCTTATCACTTGGAATGGTTGCGTTGGCCCTACCGCAGTTAATTTTCTGGTTGCCATCCCCGGAATAGGGTCTCCGACACGGTTATACGCCGTTACATAGAAGTCCATATATTTTATTGCCCTTCCCGTATTATTTCGGCAATAAATCGTCGGATTTTGGGCATAGTCACTTCCCCATTGAACTTGCAACGTTATTACTTCAACGCTCGGTTTTTTTGCTGCAAACGCACTGCCGCAGAGACACGTACACAACAAGACCAATGTAATCAGAACAGCTGAAAATTTCTTTTCCATGTCGGTTCCTCCTTTGATGAAAAGCACCTCTTTTCATCAGTATAACGCCGCTCTGGTTAATTTTCAATAAAGAAAGCTGTCATTTTCCACCGCGGCTTCTTCTGTAAAGACACCATTGGCAAACTGTCGCGCACCGACTTCAAATCGGCGGAGGCAAAAAGGCCGCCCCCCCTTGCGGAGATGCGGCCTTCTGAAAATACACTGTTCTACTGAAAAATCCGAAAAATCAGGTATCCTGCAGTTCCCCGCGGCTTGCAGCCTTGAGGTATGCGAAGATGAAACCGTCCAGATCGCCGTCCATCACGGCATCCACATTGCCGGTCTCGTAGTTGGTGCGGTGATCCTTGACCATGGTGTAGGGCATGAACACATAGCTGCGGATCTGGTGGCCCCATGCGATCTCGTTCTGCACGCCCTTGATGTCGTCGATCTTATCCATGTGCTGCTGCTTTGCGATCTGGTACAGCTTTGCCTTCAGCATTTCCATGGCGTAGTCACGGTTCTGGAACTGGCTGCGCTGGGTCTGGCAGCTGACCACGACGCCGGTGGGCTTGTGGATCAGACGGACAGCGGAAGAAGTCTTGTTGATGTGCTGGCCGCCGGCACCGGAGGAACGGTACACCTGCATCTCAATATCCTCGGGGCGTATATCCACCTGAATGGTGTTATCCAGCTCGGGCATCACTTCCAGCGAAGCAAAGCTGGTCTGGCGGCGGGCGTTGGCGTCAAAGGGCGACACGCGCACCAGACGGTGCACACCGTTCTCGCTCTTGAGCAGGCCGTAGGCGTTGGCCCCCTTCACCATCATGGAGGCGCTCTTCATGCCGGCTTCATCACCGTCCTGATAATCCAGAACCTCCACGGTCATGCCGTGGTTGGAAGCCCACTTGTTGTACATGCGGTACAGCATTTCGGCCCAGTCCTGTGCCTCGGTGCCGCCGGTACCAGCATGGAAGGTCAGGATGGCGTTGCTGTGGTCGTACTCACCGTTCAGCATGGTCATCAGCTGCAGCTCGTCCACAGCCTTGCCCACGGCGTTGACGGCCTCTTCGGCCTCCGGCACCATCTCGGGGTCGTACTCCTCGTCCAGCATGACCAGCATGGTCTCTGCGTCATCGTAGAGGCCCTGCAGCTTCTCGAAGCGGGTCAGCTTGCCCTTCAGGTCGCCCACCTCGTCAAAGACCTTCTTGCTCAGCTCAGCGTCGTCGTAGAAGCCGGGGCGCGACATGGTGTGCTCCAGCTCCTGCACGCGCTTGCGGGAAGCGTCGATGGCCAGCGCCTCCTCCAAGTCCTTTACAGCGGTGTGGTATTCAGCCAGCTGTACTTTCAGTTCATCAGTGGTGATCATCGTTTTATTCCTCTCGTCTCAAAGAACAGGAGCAGCCTCTTCATCATCAGCCACGCACACGGGCAGGCCCGTCTTAGTACAACCTCTCAGTCTCGCTGGCGCTCGACAGCTCCCCTAGTAGGGGAGCCTCTGGCGAAACCGTTCACTTTGCGGGGACTGCCAAAGCCTCCCCTACCAGGGGAGGTGGCACGCCGTAGGCGTGACGGAGAGGTTGTACGAAGGAAAGCCTGCCCGAGGACTCGGCCAATGACGGAGAGATTTACTCCTAAAAGATACAGTTTATACACAGATACTTCATTAGTATACCCAGAATCCATGATAAAGTAAAGAGGAAAAAATACCATTGTGCTGGAAATTTGAAGATTTTCGCCTTTTCTTTTCCGCATTTTAAGTGTATAATACTGGTAAACTACCATATTCATTGGAGGATGTTATGCCAAAATACTATGGCTGTCCGTGTGAGGGCTGCGGCAAGCCCCTCACACTTCAGGATGACATCGTGGTCTGCCCCGACTGCGGCGCGCCTTATCACCGCGTCTGCTACGAGAAGCTGGGCCAGTGCATCCACCGCCCCGCCCACGCCGCCGGTTACGAGTGGAAGTTCCCCTACGAGGAGAGCCAGCTCCGCACCTGTCCGTCCTGCGGCGAGCGCACCCTGCGGGACGAGGAAACGTGCCGCTGCTGCGGTGCTGTGCTGCCCCCCGAGGGGCAGGAGCCTCCTTCTTCCCGCGGCAGCGATGAAGAGACTTTCGACTACTCCCAGATGTACCGTCAGTTCGGCACTTCCGCTGACCCGGAAAAGGAGTTTTTTGAGGACGCCTTCGGCAAAGAGGCCAAGATGGACGGCATCGCCCGTCAGGACTGGCTGGACTATATCGGCCCCGCCGCCCCCGCTTACCTCGCCGCTTACAGCCGGATGCAGCTCCAGAAGAGCAAAGTATCCATGAGCTTTTCGGCTCTGCTGTTCGGTCCCTTCTACTTCTTCTACCGCAAGGCGTGGAAGCCGGCCTTTGGCTTTCTGGCCGCTGAACTTCTGCTGGCAGCGCCCACCTTTATCGAGATGCTGCAGCTCTCCGGCAGCGCCCTCGCCCCCGCCATGAGCGCTTCCGCTCTGACGGTATTTGCCCGGGTCTGCTCTGTCCTCAGCTTCGTGCTGATGCTGGTGCGCGGTATGTACGGCAAGTGGCTCTACCGCAAGAGCGCCGCCGACCACATCCGCCGCATCCAGTCCGAGTTCCCCGACGCCCAGCAGCGTCAGGCCGTGCTCCGCGCCCAGGGCGGCGTCAGCCTTGGGGCCGTGCTGCTGTGTATGCTGCTGCTGATGGTGGGGGGCAGCGCCTTTACCCTGCTGCTGGGCCCCGATCTGCAGGCTCTGCTTACTGCTCTTGCCGGCTGAGGCACCCTCAGCCGAGACTATAAACCAAAGGAGTCTGAATCATGAAAAAGATCACCAAGGCGGTCATTCCCGCCGCTGGTCTTGGCACCCGGGTGCTGCCTGCCACCAAGGCGATGCCCAAAGGAATGCTCCCCCTCGTGGACAAACCCGCCATCCAGTATCTGGTGGAGGAGGCTGTCCGCTCCGGCATCACCGACATCCTTATCATCGTGAGCCGCAATCAGGACATCATCCAGGACCACTTTGACCGCAGCCCCGAGCTGGAAGCAAAACTTGCTGTTCCCGGCAAGGAGAAGATGCTGGAAGAGTGCCTCGGCATCTCCAATCTGGCCAACATCTTCTTCGTCCGCCAGCAGCAGACCCTCGGCCTCGGCCACGCTGTCAGCATGGCTAAGCCCTTCACCGGCGACGACCCCTTTGTGGTCATCTATGGTGACGACGTCATCTGGGGCGAAGACCCGGTTTGCGCTCAGCTCATCCGTTCCTACGAAGAGTTTGGCCGCCCGGCTGCCGGTGTGTCCGCCGTGCCTTGGGCCGACGTGAGCCGTTATTGCAGCCTCAAGACCACCCCCATCCATGACAATTACTTCTTTGTGGACGATATGATCGAGAAGCCCAAGAAGGGTCAGGAGTTCAGCAACTACTCCATTCTGGGCCGTGTGCTGCTGACCCCGGAGATCTATGACATCCTCGCCAGGACCAAGCCCGGTGCCGGCGGCGAGATCCAGCTGACCGACGCCATGGCCGAGTATGCCCGCAGCTACGGCGGTATGACGGCTGTGGAGTTCACCGGCAAGCACTACGACATGGGCAACAAGCTCAAAGTCGCTGAGGCACAGGTGGAGCTGGCCCTGCAGCACCCCGAGATCGGCGAGGCGTTCCGCGCCTACCTGAAAGAGTTCTGCAAGACGCT
>OGLS01001845.1_pt1 | contig 11274 bp, 8 predicted proteins | sample 1572881 | NCBI WGS metagenome assembly OGLS01 (sample SAMEA2582013, study PRJEB24529) | metagenome | biome: Human gut stool | place: China | collected 2011
TTTCCAGCCGCACGTCTGCGTGAAGATCGTCCTGCTCAACAACTCCTTCCTGGGCATGGTGCGCCAGTGGCAGGAACTTTTCTACGACCGCCGCTACTCGTCGACCGAGATGGTCAACCCCGATTTCGGATTGATCGCCCGCGCCAACGGAATCGAATACCGCTGCGTCGAGCGGCGCGGGGAGCTGCCGCAGGCCGTCGCCGCCATGAAGGCCCATGCAGGCGCCTATCTGCTCGAAGTGCGGGTCGAAAACGAGGAAAACGTCTTCCCGATGGTTCCGGCCGGCGCTCCGGTCGCGGACATCCGGCTCGAATAACAACGACAGTATGGAACAGGAATACATCATCACCGTCTTTTCGGAGAACAAGGTGGGTCTGTTGAGCCAGATCACCACGGTCTTCACCTGCCGCAACGTCAATATCGAGAGTCTGACCACCTCCGAATCGGCGCTCGCGGGCATCCACAAATTCACGATCGTCGTGCGCACCGATCCCGAAAAGATCGAAAAGCTCGCGCGACAGGTCGAAAAGCGCATCGACGTGCTCAAAGTCTTCGTCTTCACCTCCGACGAAGTGGTGCAGCAGGAGATCGCCCTCTACAAGGTCACGCGCAGCCGCAACGTCGAACAACTCGTCCGCCGGCACAACGTGCGCATCCTCGAAATCGACGACGACTACATCGTCGTCGAAAAGACCGGTTACAAGAGCGAAACGCGCGAACTGTTCGAACTGCTGCAACCCTACGGCGTACAGCAGTTCGTGCGCAGCGGCACGGTGGCGATCGTCAAATCGCGGCGCGAACTGCTCAACGAATATCTCGAAGAACTCGCACGAAACGACAGAAAACTTTCATAAAAAACAGTTACGACTATGGCACAGATCAATTTCGGCGGTGTAAACGAAACCGTCGTCACCCGCGAAGAGTTTCCATTGGAGAAGGCACGCAAAGTCCTCGAAAACGAGACGATCGCCGTCATCGGCTACGGCGTACAGGGCCCCGGACAGTCGCTCAACCTGCGCGACAACGGCTTCAACGTCATCGTAGGCCAGCGCGAGGGCACCCGCAGTTGGGAACGGGCCGTCGCCGACGGCTGGGTACCGGGGCAGACGCTCTTCGGCATCGAGGAGGCGGCCGAGCGCGGCACGATCATCCAGTACCTGCTCTCCGACGCAGGCCAGATCGCCGTGTGGCCCGCGCTCCGCAAACACCTCACGGCCGGCAAGGCACTCTACTTCTCGCACGGGTTCGGCATCACCTACAAGGAGCGCACGGGCATCGTCCCGCCGGCCGACGTGGACGTGATCCTGATCGCCCCCAAGGGATCGGGCACCTCGCTGCGGCGGATGTTCCTCGAAGGACGCGGTCTCAATTCGAGTTTCGCCGTCTTCCAGGATGCGACGGGACACGCCTTCGAGCGCGTGGTGGCCCTCGGCATCGGCGTCGGTTCGGGTTATCTCTTCGAGACCGACTTCAAACGCGAGGTCTACTCCGACCTGACGGGCGAGCGCGGCACGCTCATGGGCGCCATCCAGGGCATCTTCGCCGCCCAGTACGAGACGCTGCGCACACACGGCCACACCCCCTCGGAGGCCTTCAACGAGACGGTCGAGGAGCTCACGCAGTCGCTCATGCCGCTCGTGGCCGAAAACGGCATGGACTGGATGTATGCCAACTGCTCGACCACGGCGCAGCGCGGCGCGCTCGACTGGTGGAAACGCTTCCGAGACGCTGCGAAACCCGTCTTCGAACAGCTCTACGAAGAGGTGGCCACCGGTCGCGAGGCACAGCGGTCGATCGACCTGAACAGCAAGCCCGACTACCGCCAGAAGCTCGAAGAGGAGTTGCGCGAACTGCGTGAAAGCGAAATGTGGCAGGCCGGCGCCGTCGTGCGCAAGCTGCGCCCCGAAAACAACTAAAACCTACTGTTATGTGCGGCTTTGTCGGAGTGTTCGAAATCGGACGAAACGGTGAGAACCTGCGTGCGCAGGTGCTGCGGATGTCGGGAAAAATCCGGCATCGAGGGCCCGATTGGTCGGGCATCTACTGCGGCCCGCGCGCCGTGCTCTCTCACGAACGCCTCTCGATCGTCGACCCGCAGTCGGGCGGGCAACCCCTTTACAGCCCCGACGGCAGGCTGGTGCTGGCCGTCAACGGCGAGATCTACAACCACCGCGAACTGCGGCGCGAGCTGGCCGGCGAGTACGACTTCCGCACCGGTTCGGACTGCGAGGTGATCCTCCCGCTCTACCGCAAATACGGCGCGGGGCTGCTCGACCGGCTCAACGGCATCTTCGCCTTCGCGCTCTACGACATCGAGCGCGACGAGTACCTCATCGCCCGCGACCCCGTCGGCGTCATTCCGCTCTACATCGGCTGGGATGCCGACGAACGGTGCTACGTCGCATCGGAGTTGAAGGCGCTCGAAGGGGTGTGCAACGTCATCCGCCCCTTCGAGCCGGGGCACTACCGGTGGAGCCGCGAGGGGAAGACGACGCGCTGGTACACGCGCGACTGGTTCGACTACGAAGCCGTCGAGCAGGGCGACGCCGACCCTGCCGCGCTGCGCTCGGCGCTCGAAGCGGCCGTCCGACGGCAGCTGATGTCCGATGTTCCCTACGGCGTGCTGCTGTCGGGCGGACTCGATTCGTCGATCATCTCGGCCGTAGCCAAACGCTTCGCCGACCGCCGCATCGAGACCGAAGGACGCGACGGTGCGTGGTGGCCCTGCCTCCACTCGTTCGCCGTCGGCCTGAAAGGCGCTCCCGACCTCCGTGCCGCACGCAAGGTCGCCGACCACATCGGTACGGTGCACCACGAAATCCACTACACCGTCCAGGAGGGGCTCGACGCCCTGCGCGACGTGATCTACCACATCGAAACCTACGACGTGACGACCGTGCGCGCCTCGACGCCGATGTACCTGCTGGCGCGCGTCATCAAGTCGATGGGCGTCAAGATGGTGCTGTCGGGCGAGGGTGCCGACGAGATTTTCGGCGGCTACCTCTATTTCCACAAGGCCCCCGACGCCCGCGCCTTCCACGAAGAGACGGTGCGCAAGATCGGCCGCCTGCATCAGTACGACTGCCTGCGCGCCAACAAGTCGCTCGCGGCGTGGGGGATCGAAGGCCGCGTGCCGTTCCTCGACACGGAGTTCCTGGACACGGCCATGCGCATCGCCCCCGAAGCCAAACGCCCCCGCAACGGACGCATCGAAAAGTGGATTCTGCGCAAGGCGTTCGAAGACCTCCTGCCGCCGGAGATCGTCTGGCGGCAGAAGGAGCAGTTCTCCGACGGCGTGGGCTACGGCTGGATCGACTCGCTCAAAGCATTCACGGAGGCCGCGGTCTCCGACCGCGAAATGGCGCAGGCGGCCGACCGCTTTCCGGTCAACCCGCCGCGCAACAAGGAGGAGTACTACTACCGCACGATCTTCGAGGAGTGTTTCCCCTCGCAGACGGCCGCGCAGTGCGTGCCGTCGGTGCCTTCGGTGGCGTGCAGCACGGCCGAGGCGCTGGCGTGGGACGAATCGTTCCGCAACCTCGACGATCCGTCCGGACGCGCCGTGCAGGGTGTCCACCGCACCGCCCGGGACGAATGACGACGGGACGGACGGAAAACTCCGAGTATTTACGACTGCTCCGGCAGTAAAACAACGAAACAGATGAAAGTATTGAAATTCGGCGGATCGTCGGTAGGTTCCGCACAAGGTCTGCGACAGGTGCGCAGGATCGTCGCCGCCAACGACGGCCAGATCGTCGTGGTCGTTTCGGCGCTGGGCGGCATCACCGACCGTCTGCTGGCCACGGCGGCCGCAGCCGCGGCCGGAAAGCCCGACTACACCGACTCGCTGGCCGAAATCGTGGCCCGCCACCGCACGACGATCGACGAAACGGTGGCGTCCGGGCTGCGCGGCGCGATCCGCCGGCGGACGGACGAACTGCTCGACGAACTGGCCAATATCCTGCGCGGCGTCTACCTGATCCGCGACCTCTCGCCCCGCACGGGCGACGCGATCGTCAGCTACGGCGAACGCCTCTCGTCGGGAATCGTGGCCGCCGTGCTCGAAGGCTCGCGGCTCTACGACGCGAGGGAGTTCATCCGCACGAAGACCGACTTCGGAAAGCACATCGCCGAACCGGATCTGACCGAAAAGCTCATCAGGGAGCGTCTGGCCGACCGCCCCCGCGTGTCGGTAGTGCCGGGCTTCATCGCCTCGGACTGCGCCACGGGCGACGTGACCAATCTGGGGCGCGGCGGATCGGACTACACCGCCGCACTCATCGCTGCCGCGCTGAACGCCGAGACGCTCGAAATCTGGACCGACGTCGACGGTTTCATGACGGCCGACCCGCGCGTCATCAGCGATGCCTATGTCATCGACCGGCTGAGCTTCGAAGAGGCGATGGAGCTGTGCAACTTCGGCGCGAAGGTGGTCTATCCGCCCACGATCTTCCCGGTCTACCACCGCGACATCCCCATCCTGATCAAGAACACCTTCAACCCCGAAGCGCCGGGCACGTTCATCTCCCGCGAGCGGGTGCAGGGGCGCGACAAGGCGATCAAGGGGATCTCCTCGATCAACAACACCTGTCTGGTGACCATTCAAGGGCTGGGCATGGTAGGCGTGATCGGCGTCAACCACCGCATCTTCCGCACACTGGCCAGGGCCGGCATCAGCGTCTTCTTCGTGTCGCAGGCCGCCTCGGAGAACACCACGTCGATCGGACTGCGCAACGAGGACGCCGATCTGGCCATCGCGATGCTCACCAGGGAGTTCGCCCCCGAAATCGAGATCGGCGAGGTGGGCAGCATCACCGCCGAACACGACCTGGCGACGATCGCCGTGGTGGGCGACGACATGAAACATACGCCCGGCATCGCGGGCAAGCTGTTCGGGACGCTGGGACGCAACGGCATCAACGTCATCGCCTGCACGCAGGGTGCCTCGGAGACCAACATCTCGGTGGTCGTGACGCTCGAAAGCCTTCCGAAGGCGATCAACGTGATCCACGACTCGTTCTTCCTGTCGGAGTATCAGGTACTCAACATCTTCGTGGCCGGCGTCGGACAGGTGGGGCGCGACCTGCTGGAACAGATCCGCCTGCAACGGCGCACGCTCATGGCCGACAACGGACTCCAAATCCGCGTCGTGGGAATCGCCAACTCCCGCAAACGGCTCATCGACGCCGAAGGCATCGCCCTGAACGACTGCCTCCGGCGGCTCGAAGAGGAGGGAACGCCCTCGACGCCGGAGAGCCTGCGCGACGAGATCCTCGCCCTGAACATCTACAACTCGGTCTTCGTCGACTGCACGGCCAGCGCGGAGGTGGCGGCGCTCTACCGTTCGCTGCTCGACCACAACGTCTCGGTGGTGGCCTCCAACAAGATCGCCGCGTCGTCCGACTACGCCCTCTACCGCGAGCTCAAAACCGTCTCGCGCAAACGCAACGCGAAATTCCTCTTCGAGACCAACGTCGGCGCCGGTCTGCCGATCATCAACACGATCTCCGACCTGATAAACAGCGGCGACCGCATCCTGCGCATCGAGGCGGTGGTTTCGGGGACGCTCAACTACATCTTCGACCGCATGAGCGCCGAAATTCCGTTCAGCCGCGCCGTACGCATGGCTCAGGAGGCAGGCTATGCCGAACCCGATCCGCGCGTCGACCTGAGCGGCACGGACGTCATCCGCAAGCTGGTGATCCTCACGCGCGAAGCGGGCTATGCCGTCGAACAGCGCGACGTGGAGCGGCGCACCTTCCTGCCCGAAAGCTGCTTCGAGGGGAGCATCGACGAGTTCTGGCATCGCCTGCCCAAAACGGACGCCCGCTTCGAAACATGGCGGCGACGGCTCGAAACCGAAGGGAAACGGCTGCGTTTCATCGCCCGCATGGAGGACGGACGCACCTCGGTCGGGCTCGAAGAGGTCGACAACGAAAGCCCGTTCTACCACCTTTCGGGCAGCAACAACGTCATCCTCATCACCACCGAACGCTACCGCAAATACCCGATCCAGATCAAGGGGTACGGCGCCGGCGCGGAGGTGACGGCCGCAGGCGTCTTCGCCGACATCATCCGCATCGCCAATATCCGATAGACCATGAAGTACCTCATCATCCTCGGCGACGGAATGGCCGACGAACCGATTCCACGGCTCGGCGGCCGCACGCCGCTGCAAGCCGCCCGCAAGCCGACGATCGACCGCATCGCAGCGCTCGGCGCTTCGGGAATCCTCGACACCGTGCCCGAAGGGTTCGCTCCGGGCAGCGAAATCGCACACCTCTCGCTGCTGGGGTACGACGTTCCCTCCGTCTTCGAAGGACGCGGTTCGCTCGAAGCGGCCGGCATGGGCATCGAAATCGGGCGCGGCGAAATGGTCATGCGCTGCAACCTCATTACGGTCGAGCAGGAGCGCATCCGCAACCATTCGGCCGGCCATATCTCCACGGCCGAAGCGGCCGAACTGATCGACTTCCTCCAACGGCGGCTGGGCAGCGACGACGTGAGGTTCCACACGGGCGTCTCGTACCGCCACCTGCTCACGATCCGCGGCGGCGACAAGCGGCTCCACACCGTCGGGCCGCACGACGTACCCGACCGCCCCTTCGCCGAAGTGCTGCCGTCGGCCGCCGACGCTGCCGCCGAACCTACGGCGCGACAGCTCCGCGAACTGATCTTCCGTTCGCAGGAGTTGTTGGCGGATCATCCCGTCAATCGGGCGCGCCGGGCTGCCGGAAAACAGCCGGCCACGAGCATCTGGCCGTGGTCGCCGGGCTACCGCCCCCGTATGCAGACCTTGCAGGAGCGCTACGCCCCGATCCGCAACGGTTCGGTCATCTCGGCCGTCGACCTGATCCGCGGAATCGGCGTCTGCGCCGGACTGACGCCCGTCGAAGTCGAAGGAGCGACGGGGCTCTACGACACCAACTACGAAGGCAAGGCCGAGGCCGCGCTGCGGGCGCTGCGCGACGAGGATTTCGTCTTCCTGCATATCGAAGCGAGCGACGAGGCGGGCCACGAAGGAGACGCCGAACTGAAAGTACGGACGATCGAAGCGCTCGACGCACGGGTGGTGCGGCCGATCTTCGAAGCGGTCTCCGCATGGGAGTGTCCCGTCTCGCTGGCCATCCTTCCCGACCACCCGACGCCCTGCCTGCTGCGCACCCATACCGCCGCGCCGGTCCCCTTCACGATCTGGCGGAGCGGCTGCCATCCCGACATGGTGGGGGCCTACGACGAACAGAGCGCCCGACGGGGCCGCTACGGCCACCTGCGGGGCGATGCCTTCATCGACCTCTTCATCCACGGTATCGAATAACGGACGAAAAATACAAGTTTCCACACGATGAAATATTACAGCACAAACCGCCGCACGCCCGAAGTCTCGCTCCGCGAGGCGGTCGTCGCCAGCATGGCGCCCGACAACGGGCTCTACATGCCCGAACGGATCGAGCGGCTGCCCGACGCATTCTTCGACGGGATCGCCCGTCTGGACCTCCACCGGATCGCCGGCCGCGTGGCCGACGCCTTTTTCGGCGAGGAGATCGAACCCGAAACGCTGCGGCGCATCGTTCGCGACACGTTCTGCTTCGACATCCCGGCTGTCCGGGTCGACGACGGCATCTGGGCGCTCGAACTCTTCCACGGCCCGACGATGGCCTTCAAGGACGTAGGCGCGCGCTTCATGGCACGCATCCTCTCCCACTTCATCGAAGGCCGCGACGACGAACACCCCGTCACGGTGCTCGTCGCCACGTCGGGCGACACGGGCGGCGCCGTGGCCAACGGGTTTCTCGGCGTCGAGGGCATCGACGTAGTGGTACTCTACCCCAAAGGGCGCGTAAGCGACATTCAGGAGAAGCAGTTCACGACGCTGGGACGCAACGTCACGGCGTTGGAGATCGAAGGCACGTTCGACGACTGCCAACGGCTGGTCAAGAGCGCCTTTGCGGATACGGAGCTTAAACGACGGATGCGGCTCACATCGGCCAACTCGATCAACGTGGCGCGGTTCCTGCCCCAGACCTTCTATTTCTTCCACGCCTATGCGCAATTGCGCGCACAGGGCGTAACCTCGCCGATCGTGGTGAGCGTGCCGAGCGGCAACTTCGGCAACCTCACCGCAGGGTTGTTCGCCCGACGCATGGGGCTGCCGGTCGACCGCTTCATCGCCGCCAACAACGCCAACGACACCTTTTACGAATACCTCCGCACGGGCAGCTACCGCCCCCGGCCGTCGGTTCCGACACTGGCCAACGCGATGGACGTGGGCGACCCGAACAACTTCGCCCGCATCCTAGACCTCTACGGCCGTTCGCTCGACGCGCTGCGCGCCGACGTCGCGGCGTTCCGCTGCGACGACGACCAGATCCGCGCCACGGTGGCCGACACTTTCGCCCGCACGGGCTACCTGCTCGATCCGCACGGCGCCTGCGGCTACCGTGCGCTGCGCGACGGACTGCGCGACGGCGAAACGGGCATCTTCCTCGAAACGGCCCATCCGGCCAAGTTCCTCGATACGGTGGAAAGCATCACCGGCCGGCCGGTCGAGATTCCGCAGCGCTTGCAGGAGTTCGTCAAGGGGGAGAAACGCACGGTCGCGCTCGGCGCCGAGTTCGAAGCGTTCAAGGAGTATCTGCTCAGCCGATAAACATCATGGAGAATCCGGACATCGCACCAAACGCGGCACGCTGCCGCTTCCGGCGCATCGTCGTAAAGGTGGGCAGCAACGTGCTGACCCGCCCGGACGGGACGCTCGACACGACGCGGATGTCGGCGCTGACCGACCAGCTCGCCGCGCTGCACCGCGCAGGCGTCGAGGTCATCGTCGTGTCGTCGGGCGCTGTCGCCGCAGGGCGCGGGGTGATCGCGGCCGGCCACTGGCTCGACGCCGTGTCGGCCCGCCAGCTCTACTCGGCCGTCGGGCAGGTGAAGCTGATCCGCCGCTACTACGAACTCTTCGACGCACGGGGAATCGTCTGCGGGCAGGTGCTCACCACCAAGCAGGATTTCGAGACCCGCCGCCACTACCTCAACCAGCGCAACAGCATCCGCGTGATGCTCGAAAACGGCGTCGTCCCGATCGTCAACGAGAACGACACGGTGGCGGTCACCGAATTGATGTTCACCGACAACGACGAACTTTCGGGGCTGCTCTCGACGATGATCGGCGCCGAAGCGCTCGTCCTGCTGACCAACGTGGACGGCATCTGCGACGGTACGCCGGGGGCGCCGGGCGTCGAAGTGATCCGCGAAATCGCACCCGGGCAGCGCGACCTGCCGGACTGCATCCGCGACGCGAAGTCGTCGTTCGGACGGGGCGGAATGCTCACCAAGAGCCGCATCGCCCGCAAGGTGGCCGCCGAGGGAATCGAGACGATCATCGCCGACGGCCGCCGCGACGGCATCCTGCCCGACCTGCTGGCCGAGGGAAGCCGCACCCTCTGCACCCGCTTCCTCCCCTCGCCCCACCCCATCTCGGGCGTCAAGAAATGGATCGCCCACTCGGAAGGATTCGCCAAAGGGGAGGTGCACGTGACCCGCGAAGCTCTCGATGCGCTCGGCGGCCCGCGCGCCGTGAGCCTGCTGCCCGTCGGCGTGAGCCGCGTGGAGGGTGTCTTCGAGAAGGACGACATCGTGCGCATCGTCGCCCCCGACGGCCGGCCGGTCGGCGCCGGCAAGGTCTCCTGCGACAGCACGACGGCACGCCGCAACGTCGGCCGCCGCGGCGCACGGGCACTCATACACTACGATTACCTCTATCTGGACTGACCCATGGAGACGCAACACACTTTTCGACGCGCCCGCGAGGCCGCCCGCGCGCTCAACCGCACCGCCTCGGAACGGATCGACCGCCTGCTGCTGGCGCTGGCCGACGCGGTGGAGGCCGGCACGGAGGAGCTGCTGGCGGCCAACGCCCGCGACCGCAGCCGGATGAACCCCGCCGATCCGGCCTACGACCGGCTGCTGCTCGACCGCGGGCGGCTGCTGGGCATCGCCGCCGATCTGCGCAACGTGGCGGCGCTTCCGTCGCCGCTGGGACGCATCCTCGACCGTACGGTGCGCCCCAACGGCATGGAGATCCGCAAAGTCTCGGTACCGTTCGGCGTCGTCGGCGTCATCTACGAAGCACGTCCCAACGTGGGGTTCGACGTCTTCGCGCTCTGCGTCAAGTCGGGCAACGCCTGCATCCTCAAAGGGGGCAGCGACGCCCGCGACTCCAATGCGGCGATCGCCGCGCTGATCCGCCGCACACTCGCGGCGCACGGATTCGACGAGAACACCCTCGCCCTGCTGCCTCCCACGCACGAAGCGACGGCCGCGCTGCTCGGTGCCACGGGACTAGTCGATCTGGTCATTCCGCGCGGCGGGCGGGGATTGATCGACTTCGTGCGCGACCACGCCCGCGTACCGGTGATCGAAACGGGCGCCGGCGTCTGCCACGCCTATTTCGACCGGTCGGGCGACACGGAAAAGGGCGCGGTGATCGTCCTGAACGCCAAGACGCGCCGCGTAAGCGTCTGCAACGCGCTCGACACGCTCGTCGTCCACCGCGACCGCCTGACCGACCTGCCGCGCCTCTGCCGTCCGCTGGCCGAAAAAGGGGTCGAACTGCAAGCCGACGAAGCGGCACGGACGGCGTTGCACGGAAACTATCCCGCAGCGCTGCTGCGTGCGGCCGACGCAGCGAGCTTCGGGACGGAGTTTCTCTCCCTGCGCCTTTCGATCCGCACGGTCGCCTCGCTCGACGAGGCGCTCGCCCACATCGCCCGCTACTCCTCGCAACACAGCGAGACGATCATAGCCGAAGACGCGGAGGCGATCCGCACGTTCCAGCGCGAAGTCGACGCCGCCTGCGTCTACGCCAACGTCTCGACGGCCTTCACCGACGGCGCGCAGTTCGGCATGGGCGCCGAGATCGGAATCAGTACGCAGAAACTCCACGCGCGCGGGCCGATGGCGCTGCGCGAACTGACCTCCTACAAATACCTGATCGCCGGCGACGGGCAGACGCGGCCGTAGCCCCACCCGTGGCCGACAGACAAAAAAACGACCCGAAATTTTGTTTTCCGGAAATTAAATCCTACATTTGCGGCAGACGAGTTATCGAAAAATGACGAATTTCAACCATATCCATCATCATCACCACTTTCACCGAAGGGGCGAATCGATCGTGTATATGCGTTGATATTCCGGCAAATACAAAAGAAGCTCACCCCTTGCGGGCGGGCTTTTTTCATGTCTGCACGCCGGGGTCGGGCGGTTGAAACGAAA
>OGLS01001867.1_pt1 | contig 11192 bp, 6 predicted proteins | sample 1572881 | NCBI WGS metagenome assembly OGLS01 (sample SAMEA2582013, study PRJEB24529) | metagenome | biome: Human gut stool | place: China | collected 2011
CTGATCTGCCCGCCATGTGGCAGGATGTGCCGAACAACGAGGTTTTGGAAGAACTGTTTCAGATGTTCAACCTCTCCCGTCCGCAGGATTTTGAGGGACACAGCCTGTCGGTCAGCGATGTGATCGCGCTTAAACGCAATGGCGAGGTGTCTGTGCATTATGTGGACAGCATCGGCTTCAAGGAACTGCCGGGATTTCTGGATACAAAGCCGGAACGCACCTCTGTTTTGCAAACTCTCAAGGAGAAGTGCGATGCCTCGGAGTCCAATCCCACGGTCTGCCGGAAAGTGAGGGATGCCCATGAACTTTAACCACGAAGAACTCATGCTGATGATGCTCTACAATTCCGGCACCCGGCTGGGGCTTATCCACGAACTGCGGCTGATGCAGTGCTACCTGATGCCCGATGAAACTGCCCTGCGGGAACTGTCGGAAGGGGTTATCGAAAAGCTGAAGTTGCTGACCGATGCAGAGTTCTCCGAACTGGAATTTCCCCCGAACTGACTTTTGCCGCCTGCAGGCGGCGTACATAATAAGGGTTACGAAAAAAGAGATTATATGGTATAATTACTTTATCGACTTTACGGCTTAAGGAGATTTTTTATGGGAGAGTTGGATTTCACTTATAGGTTGCCCCAAAACTTTTCAAGGCGGGTAGTTCAATATTTAGAACAGCTCGAATCGCCTGACGTTGCAAAAGCATTTCAAAACTGTACATACGACTATAACAATTTGGGCCTTGCCTATTATGCTGGATTGAAAGGCGACAACTGGGATAAAGATGCGTTGGATTTTACCGTTGAGGGTTCCCATCGTAACATAGCGTTGCTGAAATCGAAAGACAGTTCCTTGAAAGAGGCTATCGGCAAATCACTTAAGTCTTCTGAATCTGGTCTTTTACTCAAAACTATATATTACTTTGAATCCGAAAGTGCAGAATCCTTTCCCTTGTCAAATACTGCAAGATTAAATGCTGACATAGAATCCTCTCAGACTGTCCTTCGAGATTTGCTTCAAATAGGACAACGTTTTTGCTTAAACAGTTCATTTAATGGCGCCAGTTCTGAAAACAGTATAAATGACTATTTTCGAGATTTGTTTTTTATAAAAGGATACACTGAGGTAAAAGACCAAACCCGGCACGGTCTATCTACAAATAAAAAGGATTCCGCAGAGGTAGATATCTTGCTAACAAAAGACGGTAAAGAGATTGCAATTTATGAAGGCTTAAAATTATCTAGCGTTAGTGCCACATACATTGATACCCATATCAGCAAAGCAGTTGTAAATTATAATGCTCTTGGAACCGCAACATTTATTGTCGCTTATGTAGACGTTTCAGATTTTGACTCTTTCTGGAAAAGATATATCTCTTATTTGCAGAGTTATAGCTTTCCCCTTTTAGTAAAATCGCCCCTTGTAGTATCTCCCTATCCAGATGCGGCAACGCGTGTGGCAAGCACAATATTATCAAGTGCTGATTACGATTTCCCCGTCTATTTTGTCGCTTTTAAGGTTCCAAGATAATTTTCTATCTTAGCTAAAAGCGGGCAACCCCAAAACGGTTGCCCGCTATTTTTATACCCTAAAATATGAAGAAGGAGGCCAAAATGCCAAGCAAAACCGAAGAATATCTTGCCCTTGCCCAGCAAACGGCAAAAGAATTGACCCGGTATTGGGAAAACTGGACGGACTACCTGACCACTGCATCCCGGCTGTACAAGTACAGCTTTGCAGACCAGCTCATGATCTACGCCCAGCGGCCTGATGCCACTGCCTGCGCCAGCTTCGACATCTGGAACAATCGCATGAACCGCTATGTCCGGCGCGGCTCCAAGGGCATCGCACTGTTAGACCAGTCCAGCAGTGTGCCGCGTCTGCACTATGTCTTTGATGTGAGCGACACCGGGGTGCGCCGCAATTCCCGTGACCCGGAGGTGTGGCAGCTCGGCCCCGATCTGGTGCAGCCTGTGTCGGAAATGATTGCCAGAGAGTACGGCGTTTGCCATGAAAGGCTCAGCCAGCAGATTTCTGACCTGACGGGCAAGCTGGTGGATTCCTATTGGGACAACAACAGCGGCGACATTCTCGACATCGTTGACGGTTCGTTCCTGATAGATTATGATGAAGCCGGACAGGAGTTCCAGTTCAAATCTGCCGCCGCAATCAGCATCCTGTATACGGTTCTGGAACGCTGCGGCCTTGAGCCGGACGGTCATTTTGACCGTGACGATTTTCAGGCCATCTTCTCTTTTTCCACGCCTGCCGCCGTGTATGCGCTGGGCACCGCAGTCAGCGAATGCAGCCGGGATGTGCTGCGCAACATCGAACGAACCGTAAAAACGACAATCCGCCGCCGCAATGTAGAAAGGAGCCAGTATGAATACGAACAGCAGGAACGTGACCTACTCGACCGTCGGGGACTACCAGCTCCCGAACCTGACCCTGAACCAGCCCCGGAAGCCGCTGGGCAAGTACGGCAGACTGCGCCGGACTTACCTGATGAAGCATCGCCCGGTGCTGTACAATTCGATGCTCCTGTCGGGGACTCTGCATCCGCACCTGTTGGAAGTGGAACAGACCGCAGAGAGCCAGATGCAGCAGACCATGGAGCAGCTTCTGAAACAGAACCCGCCTCCGAACAAGGAACAGCATCAGATGGGGTGGGTGCAGCACATGAACAGTCTGAAAGCACAGGCCGAGGAACTGGTGCTGAACGAACTGATTTACAGTTAAGTTTCTTCGATGCCCACATTCCCACCGAAGCCAAACAAATTGAATCCATCGACCAAGCGGAGAGCGAAAAATCGCCCTCCGCTTTTGTTTTGTCGCAGGCGGAGATTGAAAATGCGCTGCGGAGAGGTTCCAATGTTGAAGGCAGCAAACTTCGGATATGGAAAATTTATCAGTTGCAGCCTGACCGAAAACTCCGGGCAAAAGCTCTTGCCAAAGAATATGCACCGTATGGCCCCGGCGGTTCTTCACACACTTATCTGGACGGAAGCAGTGGTTGGCTTGACCATGACAGCAAGGGGCTGACGTTTGAGCATTATCCCGACCATCAGAAAGTGCTTCTCCGCTGGGATCGGGTCGAAAAATATATTGACCTGATGATTCAGTCTGACCGCTACCTGTCGGACAAAGAAAGAAGAGCCATCGACTTTCCCCTTGAACTGAACGCCGCCAGTGCAGCCGAATACACTGCATTAAAGGCGCAACACCCGGATACTCTGGTTGGATTTGAAGCTGGCGGCAATTTTATGTTCTATGGAGAAGATGCTGCCAAGGTCGCAAAAGTTCTCAACAGTGCTTTATTTACGAGAGAAACAGCACTGGGCGAAGTTCAGGTCACAGGCTTTCCACCTATCTTATGGGCAAGAAAGTCAAAAGAATTGTGGTCTGCGGGCAATGATGTTTACCTTGCCGGATTGAACAAAGATGGGACTCATCACCAGACTAAACATTTGCACAAAGAGGACTATCTGCCCATCGGCTCCATCATCAATATGGATGGCCGGAAATTTCGGATTGACGGAGTGGATTTTGATAAGGGCAAGGTTTCCTTGCAGGATATGGCACTGGCCGACCTGCGGATGCCAATTTTTCGGGAAGAACCGCTATCTGTTGTCCGGGAATTGTACGAACAGCAGGACGAGGCCCTTGACGCTGCTCCCGAAAAGGCCGTTGATTACAAGGTCGGTGACAATGTTATCGTTGATCTTCCTACCCAAACCATCGAAGGAACAATCGGCTATGTGGGTGAAACGGATGTTCGCATCAACACCAGCGCACAGGGGCAGTCGTGGGATAACGAAGTTATCAATAAGCAACAATTCGAGGAGGGCTTGCGGCAGAACGAACCAAATGCTACCCGGCCAGTTCGTACTGAAAAAACGGTTGCCGTATACCCCGCCAAGGAAAACAATCTGCCGTTTGACATTGTAATTCAGACGATAAGCACAGAATCGCCCACAGTCGAAGCGGAACATTCTGCACCGGAGCCTGCCGGGAACTTCCACATCACGGACGATCATTTGGGCGAGGGTGGCGCAAAGCAGAAATATGCCCGGAACATCGAAGCTATCCGTACCCTGTTCAAGCTGGAAGAGGAGCACCGGGGTGCCACCGCCGAGGAGCAGCAGGTGCTTTCGCAGTATGTGGGCTGGGGCGGTCTGGCAGACGCTTTTGACCCCGGTAAAGATAATTGGGCAAAGGAATACGCCGAACTGAAAGGACTGCTTTCCGAGGATGAGTACGCTGCTGCCCGTTCCAGCACCCTGAACGCCCACTATACCAGCCCCACCGTCATCCGTAGTATCTACGATGCCGTGGAGCGCATGGGTTTCCACAGCGGTAACATTCTGGAACCTAGTATGGGCGTGGGCAACTTCTTTGGAATGCTGCCGGATACCATGCAGGACAGCCGCTTGTACGGCGTGGAACTGGACAGCATCACCGGGCGTATTGCGAAAAAACTGTATCCGCAGGCTGACATTACTGTGGCTGGCTTTGAGACCACTGACCGCCGTGATTTCTACGATTTGGCGGTGGGCAACGTGCCTTTCGGTCAGTACAAGGTCAACGATAAGGCGTACAACAAGTTGGGATTTAGTATCCACAACTACTTTTTCGCCAAGGCCATCGACCAAGTGCGTCCGGGCGGCGTGGTGGCGTTCGTCACCAGCCGCTACACCATGGACAGCAAGGACAGCACTGCCCGCAAGCACATGGCAGAGCGTGCCGATCTGCTGGGTGCCATCCGTCTGCCGAATAATGCGTTTCGCGCCAATGCTGGCACGGATGTTGTCAGCGACATTATCTTTTTGCAAAAACGTGACCGCCCCATTGACCATGAGCCGGACTGGGTGCAGTTGGGCAAAACAGAAGATGGCTTTGCCATCAACCAGTATTTCGCAGACCACCCGGAGATGGTTCTGGGCGTACTCTCCACCGAAAGCACCCAGTACGGACGAGAGGAACTGACAGTTGCGCCCCTTGAGGGCATCAGCCTTGCCGACCAGCTTGCAGAAGCGGTGCAGCACATCGAGGGGCAGTACACCGCCGCCGAGGTGGACACTCCCGACATTGCCGAAGAAGAAGCCGCCCGGCGCACCCTGCCTGCCGACCCGGAGGTCAAGAACTTCTCCTACACCGTGGTGGACGGTGAAGTGTTCTACCGGGAAAATTCCGTGATGACACAGGTGGAACTGTCCGACACCGCCAAGGGGCGTGTCACCAGCATGGTAGAGCTGCGGCAGATCGTCAACGACCTGATTGACCAGCAGTTGAACGATTACCCGGACGAGGACATCAAGGCAACGCAGGAGCATTTGAACGCCGCCTACGATGCTTTTACCGCAAAATACGGTCTGCTGAACGACCGTAAAAACGGGCGGTTGTTTGAGCAGGATTCTTCGTATTATCTGCTGTGTTCGCTGGAAAATCTGGACGAGCAAGGACAGCTTAAATCCAAGGCGGCGATGTTCACCAAGCGGACGATTCGCCCGGAGCGCAACGTCACCAGCGTGGATACCCCCAGCGAAGCACTGGCGGTGTCCATCGGGGAACACGGCAAGGTGGACTTGCCCTATATGGCGGAGCTGCTGGGCACGCCCGGTGAGTATGGGCGCATTACCACCGAATTGTCCGGCGTGATCTTCAAGGACCCCGCTGCCGACCCCACCGACCCGGAAGCGGGCTGGCAGATGGCAGATGAGTACCTTTCCGGCGATGTCCGGGCAAAGCTGCGGATGGCGCAGTTCGCCGCCGAAACGAACCCGGAGTTTGTGGTCAATGTGGATGCGCTGACCAAGGCGCAGCCCAGAGAACTGGAAGCGTCTGAAATTGATGTGCGTTTGGGTGCCACATGGCTTTCCCCGGATATTATCCAAAAGTTTATGACCGAGACCTTCCAGATCCCCTACTATCTGCGCCATGCAGTCAAGGTGAGATATTCTCCTTATACCGCAGAATGGCGTGTGGAGGGCAAGACCGCCACCGGGCGGGGCGATATTATTTCCTCTGAAACCTACGGCACATCCCGTGCCAACGCCTACAAGATTTTGGAGGAAACCCTGAACCTGAAAGATGTTCGCATCTACGACACCATCGAGGATGCCGAGGGCAAGCCCAAGCGTGTACTGAACAAGCGGGAGACCATGCTGGCGCAGCAGAAACAGCAGGTCATCAAGGACGCTTTTGCCAACTGGGTCTGGCAGGACCCCCAGCGGCGCATTGCGCTGGTAAAACAGTACAATGAGTTGTTCAACAGCACCAGACCCCGTGAGTATGACGGTTCCCACATTCACTTTGTTGGCATGAACCCGGAAATCACCCTCCGAGAACACCAGCGCAACGCCATCGCTCATGTGCTTTATGGCGGTAATACGCTGCTTGCACACGAAGTTGGCGCGGGCAAGACCTACGAAATGGCGGCGTCTGCCATGGAAGCAAAACGGCTGGGACTGTGCCAGAAAAGCCTTTTTGTGGTGCCCAATCACCTGACAGAGCAGTGGGCAAGCGAGTTTCTGAACCTCTACCCTAATGCGAAACTGCTGGTGGCACGGCGCAAGGACTTTGAGACTGCCAACCGCAAAAAATTCTGTGCCCGCATCTCCACCGGGGACTACGATGCCGTTATCATCGGGCATAGCCAGTTTGAGCGCATCCCGCTGTCCTTTGAGCGGCAGGAACGTATCATTCAGGAGCAAATTTATGAAACGCTTGCCGCCATCAATGAGCTGAAAGTCCACGCAGGTGAGAATTTCTCCATCAAGCAGATGGAAAAGACCCGGAAAACGCTGGAAACCAAGCTGGAAAAACTGCGCTCCGATGAGCGTAAAGACGATGTAATTACCTTTGAACAACTGGGCGTTGACAGGCTTTTTGTGGACGAGAGCCATTTTTACAAGAACCTCTTTTTGACCACAAAAATGCGGAATGTCGCAGGATTATCCACCAGCGAAGCGCAGAAATCCAGCGATATGTTCGGCAAGTGTCGCTATCTGGATGAGATCACCGGCGGGCGGGGCGTGGTGTTTGCTACGGGTACGCCCGTGAGCAATTCCATGACCGAACTGTACACGGTCATGCGGTATTTGCAGTACAGCACCTTGCAGCAGAAAAAGCTGACCCACTTCGACTGCTGGGCATCTACCTTTGGAGAGACCACCACTGCAATCGAGCTGGCGCCGGAAGGTACAGGCTATCGGGCGAGAACGAGATTTGCCAAGTTTTTCAACCTCCCGGAATTGATGTCCATGTTCAAGGAGGTTGCGGACATTAAAACTTCCGACCAGCTCCACTTGCCTGTGCCCGAAGCAAAGTTTGAGACCGTGGTGGCAAAGCCGTCCGACCTCCAAAAAGAAATGGTGCAAGAACTGAGCAAACGTGCCGCAGATATCCACTCCGGCATCGTGGATGCGTCCGTGGACAATATGCTCTGCGTCACCAACGATGGGCGTAAGATCGGCTTGGATGTTCGCCTGATGACCCCCATGCTGCCGGACGACCCCAACAGCAAGCTGAACGTATGCGTTCAGAACGTGCTGAAAATCTGGGAAGAGGGCAAAGACCAGAAGCTGACACAGCTTTTGTTCTGCGACCTCTCAACACCAAAGAACGATGGCAATTTCAACGTCTACGATGACATTCGCAAGAAGCTGGTTGCCGCCGGTGTGCCGGAAAACGAAATCGAGTTTATCCACAACGCAGATACCGAAGCAAAAAAGGCGGCATTGTTCTCCAAAGTGCGCTCCGGCGATGTGCGAGTTTTGCTCGGAAGTACGGCAAAAATGGGAGCGGGCACCAACGTCCAGTCCCGGCTTGTGGCAGTGCATCACTTGGATGTTGGCTGGAAGCCCAGCGACATGACCCAGCGCAACGGACGCATCATTCGGCAGGGCAATATGAATAAGGAAGTCAAGGTGTTCAATTACGTCACGGAAGGGACATTTGACTCGTACTTGTTTCAGACCCTTGAGAATAAACAGCGGTTTATTTCGCAGATTATGACCAGCAAATCTCCGGTTCGCTCCTGCGAGGATGTAGACGAGCAGGCACTTTCCTATGCGGAGATCAAGGCGCTGTGTGCCGGTAATCCGCTCATCAAGGAGAAGATGGATTTGGATGTGCAGGTGGCAAAGCTGAAGGTGCTGAAAGCTGACCACCAGAGCCAGAAATTCCGGCTGCAAGACAAGCTGCTGACCAAGTTCCCGGCTGACATTCAGGAAACGAACGCCCACATTGCCGGGCTGAAAGCCGATGCACAACTTGCCGCCGCCCACCCGCAGGAGAAAGAGGGCTTCTGCGGCATGACCATCAAGGGCGTTGCCTACGACGAGAAAAAGACCGCCGGTGAGCGTCTGGTTCTTGCTTGTTCCGAACTGCCCAACGCCGAGGAAAAAGTGATCGGCAGCTACCGGGGCTTTGAACTGTCCCTGCGGTTCGATGCTTTCCGCACGGAATATCAGGCACTTTTGAAAGGGCAGAGGAAGTACACGGTACCCTTGGGCACCGACCCATTGGGCAACATCATCCGTCTGGATAACTCCCTGAACAACTTCCCGGAACGCATCACCGCCGCAGAAAACGAACTAGCCACCCTGCATCAGCAGCAGGCGGCGGCACAGATCGAGGTGGAAAAGCTCTTCCCGCAGGAGGAAGAATTGGCAGAGAAATCTGCACGGCTTGCCGAACTGAACGCTCAGTTGGATGTGGACGAAAAGAGCCACGAACCGGAGCAGGAGGAAGAACCAGACGAGGATGCACCCCGCCGCCCTTCGGTGCTGGCGGCGTTGGAGGAAAAGTCGGACAAGCCGGAGCCGGTGAAGCCTTTCCGCAGTTACTACGACAAGGATGGTGATGCCCGGTGAAAGAAAAACGGGATGAGATCATCATCCTGAGAACAACAAAGGCCGAGAAGAACCGCATCTATGAAAAGATGCTCAGCATGGGCATTCGCAGCCTGAGTGCCTATATCCGTAAGATGGCACTGGACGGTTACTGCCTGAACCTTGACCTGCCGCAACTGCGGCGCATGGCATATCTTTTGCAGATGTGCAGCAACAACTTGAACCAGTACGCCAAAGCCGCCAATGAAAATGGTCGGGTCTATGCCGCCGACATGGAGGATCTGCGGCAACGGCTGGATGAGCTGATTGAGATTGGTCGGCAAATCCTCTCCCGGCTGGCAGAACTCTAATTTTTTCCCCGCAGTTGGAGAACTGCGGGGGTACATATAGGTTGACATCCTTGCAAGGGGTGTGGAGATGCCTTTATAATGAAGTCGAAAGGCGGTGCTTGCTATGAGGTTCGTTTTTAAGATGATTGTTTTCCCGTTTTGGCTGCTTACAGCTTTCCTTGCGTTGATGCTGAAATGGACGCTGAACCTGTCGGCGTTTGTGCTGGCTCTGCCCATGCTGTATATTTTTGGCTGCGGCCTTTATACGCTCTACTGCCGGGAGTGGATGCAGTTTTTGATCTTGCTGGTGGCAGAGTTTGGCTGCTTCCTGCTCATCACCGCCGGAACAGTCATCGTAGAAGCCGTGGAATGGTTCAGTGGCTGGATTGCTGAATTATAAAATTTTTATGCCGCCATTGTGCGGCATTTTCTTTTTGCTGGGAGGTGGTAGAACTGGCTGCAACACGTTTGATTGCGCTGCACAAGAACAAGGGCAAGTCGGTTGCGGCCTGCCTGAAAAGCCGCACGGACTATGCGCAGAATCCTGACAAAACGAACAAGGGCGAACTGGTCAGCAGCTATGAGTGCAGCCCCTTGACCGCAGACGAAGAATTTATGCTCTCCAAACGCCAATATGAATTGATGACTGGGCGCAGGCAGAAAAGTGATGTGATCGCCTATCAGATTCGGCAGTCGTTCAAGCCCGGAGAGATCACCGCAGAGGAAGCTAATAAGGTGGGCTATGAACTGGCCATGCGGTTTACAAAAGGCAAGTATGCGTTTATTGTCGCAACGCATACTGACCGGGAACACATTCACAATCATATTATTTACAACTCCACTGCGCTAGACAGCACCCGGAAATTCCGTAATTTTCTATTGTCCGGGCTGGCTGTGCAACGGTTGAGCGATTTGATTTGTCTGGAACATCAGCTGTCTGTTATTGAAATCAAGCCGTACCGAGAGCGGCAGAAACGCGCCCTTTATCCACCCAGAGAAAGTAATCGAGATAAGTTGTGTGCCGTAATTGACAACATCCTGCTGAACGAGAAACCTGCAAGTTTCGAGGGCTTCCTTCAAAAGCTGGAACAGCAGGGCTACGAAATCAAACGGGGAAAGTACACTTCGGTCAAAGGAACACGGCAGAAACGCTTTATCCGTTTTCGGACACTGGGCGCAGGATACAGTGAAGATGAAATCAAGGCGGTCATTGCCGGAGAAGCCGAACACCGCCCGCATCAGAAGCAGCCACCGAAAGAGCAGCCGTTCCACCTGTTGGTGGACATTCAGGCAAAGCTGGCCGAGGGAAAGAGCATGGGGTATGCTCGCTGGGCAAAGCGATATAATCTGAAAGAAATGTCCAAGACGCTGATTTTCTTACAGGAGCATAAAATCGGCAGCATTAAAGAAATGCAGGAACGTGTGGATGCAGCAACTGCTCGCTATCACGAGTTGGGCGATTCCATTAAAGCTGCAGAAGCGCGCATGACCGAGATTGCTGTTCTGAGGACGCACATCGTTAATTATGCCCGGACACGTCCGGTCTATGATGCCTACCGCAAAGCCGGGTACCGTAAGAGCTTTCTGGATGCCCATCGGGAAGAAATCACCCTGCACAAGGCTGCAAAAGCCGCTTTTGATGAAGCTGGATTGAAAAAGCTGCCAAAAGCCAAGGACTTGAGCATCGAATACGCTGCACTTCTGAAAAAGAAGAAAGAAGCATACCCAGACTACCGTAAGGCACGAGATGAGATGCAGGAGTTGATGAAAGCTCAGAAAAATGTAGAGATGTTTTTTGCAGAGGAAAAAGACACAGCCGAAAAAGAGCCAACACGATAAACGAAATCCGCCGAGGATTCTTCCCGTTTTTTTCGGGAGGATTCCTCGGCGGATTTTTGCTTTTGAAAACTGATTTCTAAGAATGTGAATTCAAAATACCAAAATTATTCAGTCAAGCCAAAAAGGTAAACCACACAAATGCAGCAGTTGCACATATCATCAGAACCAGTAG
>OGLS01001872.1_pt1 | contig 11167 bp, 6 predicted proteins | sample 1572881 | NCBI WGS metagenome assembly OGLS01 (sample SAMEA2582013, study PRJEB24529) | metagenome | biome: Human gut stool | place: China | collected 2011
TCGCGACCCTAACCTTGGCAAGGTTATGCTCTACCAACTGAGCTATTTCCGCATTCTGTAATTAGCGCAAGCGATTTTTCGATTGCGAGTGCAAAGGTAATGCTTTTTCCGAAACTACCAAAACATTATAATACTTTTTTCATCAAAAGCTATTATATTGTCTTTTTCAACCCCATTTTGAAGCAATTACACAAGCTTCTTTTCCTCCAAAAACAAGATTCAGGGAAAGTAGAAAAAAACTTCAGCATATTTAAGGAAAAACATCTCGATATTTTTTTATTTTTTGTACAAAAGCCAGCAACCTTTGTACGATTTTTTTTGAAAGATAACGACAGCTATCCCAACCGTCAGGCATCTTCAATAAAAAACGTCCGCACAAGCCTGTTCGAAGGTGTACGGACGCTATGACTTACAATCAGAAGTAACTTATAATCAACACATTCTGTCGCGATAATCTTCATAACGGAAGGTTTTATACACCTCCAGTTCTCCATCAGTGTGGAGCAAAGCAACAGAAGGATGATGAATTCCATTAAACATGTTTGTCTTCACCATCGTATAATGAATCATATCTTCGAATATGATGCGTTCGCCTATCTGCAATTCATGATCGAACTTCCAACTGCCCATATAGTCACCACTCAAGCAGCTGTTTCCGCCCAAACGATAAACATGGTCCTCACGAGCAGCAGTCTTCACAGCATCAGGCGGAAGGGTTTCGGCATTGCGCACCTTAGGCTGATAAGGCATTTCCAGACAGTCGGGCATGTGACAGGTAAAGCTCACGTCAAGAATAGCCGTACGTATACCTCTGCTCTCTACCACATCGACAACCGATGCTACCAGCGGTCCGGTCTGCCAGGTAAAGGCTGATCCCGGTTCCAGAATAATCTGAAGATTCGGATAGCGTTCACGCAAACCTTTCAACAGTCCGATAAGGTGTTCCACATCGTAGTCTTTACGTGTCATCAGGTGTCCCCCACCCAAATTCAGCCATTTCAATTGAGGGAACCAGCGAGAGAACTTTTCTTCAATGTGTTTCAGTGTACGTTCCAGCTCATACGAACTCGACTCACAATGACAATGACAATGAAAGCCTTCAATTCCTTCGGGCAAACGGTCGGGAAGCAAATCGGCAGTCACACCGAAACGGGTTCCGGGAGCACAAGGATTATAAAGTTCTACTTCCACTTCCGAATACTCTGGATTCACACGAATACCACAAGATACATGTTCCGGATAAGCCTTTGCCTGCGGATAAAAACGCTCGAACTGCGACAGCGAATTGAACGTAATATGACTGCTATACTTCAGAAAAGCAGGAAAATTGGTCTCTGTATAAGCAGGAGAATACGTATGAGCCTTGCTGCCAAACTCTTCGAAAGCCAGTCTGGCTTCGTATTCAGAACTTGCTGTTGTGTAATGAATATATTCACGGAATATCGGAAACGATTTCCACATGGCAAAAGCCTTGAAAGCAAGAATAATTTCCACACCGGCACGTTCTGCCACACTTTTTATCAGACTCAGGTTCTTTCTGAGCAAATCTTCTTCCATAACATAACAGGGAGAAGGAACTTTTGTTACATCCAACATATATTTATCAATCTTTATTCTATTATTTTAAACCGTGCAAACTTCAGCAGCAACTGCTTTTCTCCCGCATTACGGAAGCGTACCGTTGCCTTACAGTTATCTCCACTTCCTTCAACTTTAATAATCTCGCCTATACCGAAACGTTCGTGTTCTATCTGCTTTCCGGCACAAACTCCATTTACAGCAGGAGAAGAAGCAGAAGTTCCGACAGAAGTTTCCGACGCAGGGATTCTACGCAGTACACGTGGAGCAGCCGGCTTGACGAAGCGACGAGGTTCTTCGGGAATTTCACCTCCATCAAACATCGACGGCGAATTACCAGATATATACCGCGGAGTGTCCGAATCCATTTCACGGCGAAAACGCTTCGCCCCCTCTTCTACCTTTCGGAAAACGATATCCTCCTGAGGCAGGTTCAAATATCTGGCATCTATATCTTTTAAGAAACGACTGGGATTACTGAATTCCACCTTACCGTATTTAAAACGAGTCTTGGCAAACGACAGAAAACAGTGTTCTTCCGCACGGGTAATAGCTACATAAAACAACCGGCGTTCTTCCTCAAGCTGCTTGTATGAATCGCCAGCCATCGGACTAGGAAACAAATTTTCCTCCAAGCCTACAACAAAAACATTCTTAAACTCCAGTCCCTTTGCCGAATGAATGGTCATCAATGTCACCTTGGGTGCATCATCAGCCCCTTCACTGTCCTGATCAGTAAGCAACGACACTTCCGACAAATAATCAGTAAGCAGGATATGCGTATTGCCTTCTTCTTCCCGACCGGCACAGAAATCGTGCATACCGTTTATCAATTCTTCAATGTTTTCCTGCCGGCTCAAATTCTCAGGCGAACGGTCCTGATAAATATCATTGATGATACCCGACTGACGGACAATGTCTTTTCCCAACTCGTAGGCTCCGGTATGCGAAACCGCTTCTACAAATCCGGCAATCAAATCACGGAATGCCTGCAATTTGGTGTGAGTGCCTTTCGTCAAAGATACTCCATAAGTCAGCGGTTCGTTCAACACCTTCCACAAGCTTACTCTATGCACATTGGCTGCATCAATAATCTTATTTAATGTAGTATTGCCTATCCCCCTTGCCGGATAATTGATAACACGCTTGAAAGCCTCCTCATCATTCGGATTGACAGCCAAGCGGAAATAAGCTATCACATCTTTTATTTCCTTACGCTGATAGAAAGACAAGCCTCCGTAAATACGGTAAGGAACTCCCCTCTTGCGTAATGCCTCTTCGAAGATACGGCTTTGGGCATTCGTACGATACAATACAGCAAATTCATCGTATGAATATCCTTTTTTGGTCCGGAGCTGGGCTATCTTGTTTGCAACAATCTCCCCTTCTTCCACATCGCTGTAAGCATTGAATACCGTAATAGGTTCTCCCTTATCGTTTTCAGAGAAAACTTCCTTACGTATCTGCTCCCTGTTTTTCTCTATAAGACTGTTTGCCGCCTTGACAATGGTCTGCGTAGAACGATAATTCTGTTCCAGCTTAAACAAGCGGGCATCCTTATATAAACTTGTAAACTTCAGAATATTGTCGATGTTCGCTCCGCGGAAAGAGTAAATACTCTGCGCATCATCACCTACAACACAGACATGGCGATATTTTTCTGTAAGTTGCAGTACAATGCAATGTTGTGCATAGTTAGTATCCTGATACTCATCTACCAAAACATAGCGGAAGCGAGAAGCATACTTGTCACACAGTTCCGGATGTGTCTGAAACAATATATAGGTGTAAACTAGCAAGTCGTCAAAATCCATGGCATCACTCTGCCGGCAACGCTCCCAGTATCTCCGGTAAATATCGCGCACAGCCGGTATTTTAGCAGCCTGGTCATTTTCATAAAGTTCACGACTGGCAGCATAGGCATCGGGAAGCATCAGATGATTTTTGGCATTACTGATACGCGACTGTACCACTCCCGGCTTATACACTTTATCGTCCAGCTGCATTTCTTTGATAATGGCCTTGATCAGACTTTTCGAATCGGCGGCATCATAAATAGTAAAATTTGCAGAAAAACCAATGGCAGCCGCTTCCGTACGCAAAATACGTGAAAAGATAGAATGGAAAGTCCCCATCCATAAGTATCGCGCACGTTCCGCTCCTACCCGACGCGCAATACGTTCCTTCATCTCACGTGCAGCCTTATTGGTAAAAGTCAGAGCAAGAATAGACCACGGCTCATAACCGTTATCCAGCAGATAAGCTATCTTATAAGTCAGCACACGGGTTTTTCCCGATCCGGCTCCTGCAATAACAAGAGAAGGACCATCATTGTATAACACCGCAGCACGCTGACTTTCATTCAGTTCATTCAAGTAATCTGTCATACAGGTTAAAATATTTCAGGCACAAAGATAGCACAAATCCAGCAGTGTTCTAATACATTTCCAAGCTACGCCTAAACAATTTTTCCAAACTCGAATATTTATTATAAAATCCCCAAAGCTTACTGCTACAGTAAAAACACGAAAAGAGGAAGTTCCCCGGCATTTTATCCGGTAGAACCTCCTTCTCTCTCTACAGTCTCGATTATATAATATACCTTACTGAAAACCGAAAACCATCTTCTAAATTAAAGGTTTGGATTTTTAGCCGAATCAGTATCTGGATAAGGCATATATACCATCTTATCATTCCATGAGCCGCTTACTTCTACACCTTCTTTCACCTTTACTCCCGGCACTATTTCAATTTCAGGATTGCCCTGACGTTCTTCAAACGTTTTCTGTAGAAGTTTCATACGGAACTGGTCTGCCCGGCGAGTTACCATAGCAACCCAATAACCAGCAACTTCCCATCCATGTCCCTCTAAAGCAGCCTCAGCAAGCTGTGAAGCATTCATTGCATCAATATTTACTCCATTTATAACTTGCCATTTTCCATCATCTTCATACGTTTTTTCCTTTGTTCCATAGGTATCACCTACCATTCCACGCTTACGCACGTCTTTCAGACATTGTTTTGCCAATGACAAATCGCTTTCTCCCGCACGGGCAGCAGCTTCTGCGTACCACAGTTTCACTTCTGCATAGCGTATCAGACGATGACGATGCCCATTACACATATTCTGACTTGCAGGCAACGTATAATCATACGGAGCATCAATATTAGTCTTTGTCGACGGTTCCCAGTTTACAGAAAAGACGCTGAACATCGGATGACATTCCGGAATCACCCAACCGTCTTCTGATTTGTCATACCAGTTATGCAGTTCATACCCGTTTCCATCTTTATTAGGTTTCAGAATCTGTGGGTCATAAGTGGCATCCTTGCGAGGACCTTCCGGAAATTTCTGCCAGAAACGGATTTCTCCCCATGCATCTCCCCATCCACCAAGTGATTCAAACTGATCACATGAAGTAAGTTGGGAATCTTGCACCCAGTCTACATTTGGAGAATAATTAATTCCAAGAATGGTTTCCTTATTATAGTTATTACTCATGGCATATACATCGTAAAAATTCTCATCCATACGAATATCATATATTCCATTACGTTCACCTTCTATCACCTTCTTGGCTTCATCGGCTGCTTTTTTATAATAAGCAGTTCCTTTCCCTAAAGGCCATCCGGCCATAGCCATATACACAGCAGCACGCGTAGCCTCTACTGCTTGTTTGGTTACATATACATTTACACCATTCAAAAAAGCCGGTGCATTCTTATAACTTGCGGGTAGTCCTTCACATTCATCCGAAGTAAGGTCGGCTACAATTTGCTCGTACACCTGTTCTACACTGCTAGGTTTCATAGTGAAATCATCGTTTTCATTGGTCAGTGTCAATGGAATATCTCCGAAAAGGCGTACCAACGTAAAATAAGCATAAGCACGCCAGAACTTAGCCTGACCTATAGCCTGATTCAGCGATGCAGCATCAGTAGGAGTTTTCGAAGCGTTCTGTATAATAAAATTAGCAGCTTTTATAATTGCATAATGGTCGGACCAGCAATCTTTTACTCCTTTATTAGAGTTCACTGGAGCAAAACGGTCAATTTCTGCAGCGGCCTGCTTGTTACTTCCCGGATTGGTCGTAATATCATCTCCCTGCCACTGAGGATACTGAGGATTGGTACGAGTTTGTGAATAATTTACTTTACTGTACAACGAATATACACTCATATCCAGTTCTTCCTGTGTACTGAAATAACCTTCTGGAGTAAGTTTTCCCTGAGGATTTTCCTGAAGCAAGTCCGAACAGGAAACAGTTATCAATGAAGCTGCCATGATACAGCCCAGAAATATCTTTGTTTTCATATCATATCAATTTGATTAAAGGTTAAAAGTTCATGCGCACACCGAAGGTAAAAGTACGAGGAGTAGGATAAGCTCCCATATCAATACCTGCATCCACATCCACATTATCATTAGAGAAAGTTGTTCCAACCGGATCCATACCCTTATAACCGGTAATAGTAAAGAGATTCTGGCAGCTTAGTGTCAAACGGATATCGGCAAACTTTGTTACTTTTTTCGACAGATTATACGATAAACTGATATTTTCCAGTCTTACATAGCTAGCATCTTCAACCCACTTGGTAGATACAGCCTGATAATTATTTCCAGCCACCTTCAGCCCCGGATATATAGCCGACTGTCCCACCTTATCAAAATTATCAGTATAAGCCTCACGTAATGTAATAAAACGAGAATCGCCTACCATTGAAGCCATTGTAAAACGTGCCAGATTCAATCTGTCAGCTCCGAAGGCTCCGTTGAAGAATAAGTTAAGATCCCAATTTTTGTAAGTCAATGTATTATTCCATCCTACAGTAAAGTCAGGAGTTGCCTTTCCGATAACCCGACGATCGGATCCATCAATTGTTCCGCTATTATCCATATCCTGATAAGTATCCTTACCAGATTCATCAAGCCCTGTCCAGATATAACCATAGAAAGATCCGATTGCATATCCCGGCTTAATGATACTAGCCTCATCCACCATACCTGAAGCCGGCTTTGAGCCGAAGAAATAATCGTTTTCACCTCCAGCAAGTTTTTCTACACGATTCTTCAGATAAGTTCCGTTTACAGTTGTCGACCAGGTAAAATTCTTATGCTGAATCAAATGTGCAGTCAGTGATATATCTACACCTCGGTTACTGATTTCTCCATCATTCACCCAATAACTTGCACCACCTTTATAATTAGGCATTGTCTTTTTAAGCAAAGCATCGGTAGTGCGCTTATCAAAGTAATCGACACTCATTGACAAACGGTGATTGAACATTGAAAAATCCAGACCAACATCAAACTGGCGAGTCTTTTCCCATGTAAGTTCAGGAGTTGCAATATCATTAGCCCAATAACCGACATAGTCACTGCTTGTTCCAAAATTATATTTAGTCTGCGTCATCAGTCCTAAAGTAGAATACGGATCAATAGCCTGATTACCCACGATACCAAAACTAGCACGCAGTTTCAAGTCTTGTACAGCCTTGACATTCTTCATGAACTTTTCATTACTGATAGTCCAGGCAGCAGCTACAGAAGGAAAGAATCCCCATTTATTTTTAGAGAAGCGAGAAGAACCGTCAGCACGGAAAGTACCTGTCAGCTGATAACGGTCGTTATAATTATACATCACACGCGTTACTCCGGAAACCAGTGCCCAGTTCTGTATACCATTACTTACATCGCGGCTTTGAGCCATACTTGCATCCCACCAACCGACAGATTCCGTCAAAAGATTTTTTCCGGAAATATTCATCAGACGTTCCTCATACTTCGTTACTTCGTATACGGCAGTAGATGTCAGCGAGTGCTTATTCCACTTACCCATGTAAGTAAAGTTATTAGAACTCTGCAACATCATACGGTAGGTATCACTATTTCCCATGCTGTTCGACGGATTCACCCGTTTAGAAGAAAAACTGTATGATTTGGCATCGTAATAGTCAACACCGTTAGTTGTCGTAAAAGTCAGTCCTTTTGCAAGATTAAAACGCAAATCTACGTGTCCGGTAAACACATCAGTCATAGTTTCTCCACCTTGCAAACGCAAAATACCTACAGGATTGCTGGCTATGGAGTTAATAGGATCCTTCGCATAATTATTACCATCCATCATCTGCATAGTAGGAGAATAGTTCATGGCAATCCAGATCGGATTATCTTTTCCAGTAGCAAAAGATCCTCCTTTACGTATATTATGCGAAGCATTGACATCTGCCGTCACATGCAGCCATGGAGTAACTTGTGACGTAACATTAGCTTTAGCCTGATAGCGTTCATTCTTCGACTCTATTACAACTCCAGTCTGTCCCATATAGTTGCCGGACAAATAGAACTGAGTCTTATCATTACCTGACGATACCGCTACTTTATAATTCTGAGTAATACCTGTACGGAAAATTTCATCCTGCCAGTCTATTCCTGGATTCGTACCATTCAAATAAACAGACATCTCATCTTGCGTTTTCTTTCCAGCATCGACCAAAGCCTGAGCATATTCACGTGAATTAAGCAAATCATAGCGTTTATATACATTTGCAACTCCAAACGAGGCATCCAAAGTTACTTGAGTAGCTCCAGCCAACCCTGTCTTAGTCGTAACCAATACAACACCGTTTGAACCACGAGAACCATAGATAGCTGTAGAAGAAGCATCTTTTAAGACTTGCATAGACTGTATATCCTCTGGATTAATGCCATCCAAACCACTTTCCCGTACAATACCATCCACTACATACAAAGGATCATTACTTTTATTAATAGAACCAGAACCGCGCACACGAATCTTTACGCTACCGCCTGGCACACCACTGTTTTCCACTTGTACACCAGAAACACGTCCTTGCAAAGCATCCGAAACCTGCGTTATAGGCTGATCCTTAAAGCTTTTATTATCAAGTACAGCAACCGCTCCTGCTACATCAGCCTTACGAACAGCTCCATAACCAATAACAACAACTTCATCCAAAGTTTCAGTATCTTCTTTCAGGACTATCTTTGCACCATTTTGATTTTTAGCCGAAACCTCCTGTGATACATAGCCTATATAAGAAAAAACTAAAACAGCATTCGGAGATGATAAGCTTAAAGAAAAGTTTCCTTCAAAATCCGTTATAGCACCATTTTCAGTACCTTTTTCTACTACATTTACTCCAATCAACGGATCACCATTTACATCGACAACAGTACCAGTAAATTCTGTAACTTACTGAGATACAGAAACTTCAGTAACATTCACAGCCATTACTTCTGCTGCAGAACTAATTGCGACAAACAAACTAAGGGCAATGGGGACAGAGTGTAAAAGTCTCCTTGTCCAAGGAGAGTTCACCTCCCGACAAAATTGATTCTTTTTCATAAAAAAATTAAGGTTAACTATCAAAGTATTATTATCACCCGGATGCAATAATTAAATACAATAATTGACTTTAATAGGTTTAGTTAAGGTTTATTTTTGTTTTCCGCAAAGAAAGAATTTAATTTTAAAATCAGCAAGAATATCAGTAAAATATTTTCATTTTTAACCAATAATTATGATAACATTTAGAAATACCCCGATAGTTTTATAATTCTTTTTCAAAGAAGATCTTAACCTGCCTTCAAAATACTTTCAGAAGACCAAATAAAACACACAAGTAAAATAATTAATTGCATTTTATTATTGAAATATAAAGACTCGCTTGTCTCTCGAAACAAAAAAATCAGCCGAATTCTTTTCTATCGAATCCGGCTGATCTCTCATATAAAAAGCAATAATTAATTTTTAAAGCTATGAATCGGCGCAGGAATACGTCCCTTACGATTTACAAAAGCCTCACAGCTAAAACGGTTGACAGGCATCACAGGAGCATATCCCAGCAATCCACCAAACTCAACAGTATCACCAACCTCTTTACCCACTACAGGAATAATACGCACGGCGGTGGTTTTCTGGTTAATCATACCAATAGCTGTTTCATCGGCAATAATACCCGAAATAGTTGCAGCAGATGTAGTTCCTGGGATAGCAATCATATCCAAACCTACTGAACAAACACAAGTCATCGCCTCCAGTTTTTCCAAAGTTAAAGCACCGGCTTCTACCGCATTTATCATACCCTGATCTTCACTGACAGGAATAAATGCTCCACTTAGTCCTCCAACATACGATGAAGCCATTACTCCACCTTTCTTTACCTGATCGTTCAACAAAGCAAGAGCAGCTGTGGTTCCAGGTGCTCCCGGATGTTCCAAACCAATCTCCTGTAATATTTCGGCTACACTATCACCAATAGCCGGAGTTGGAGCAAGTGACAAATCAATGATACCGAAAGGAACGCCCAAACGGCGAGAAGCTTCCTGTGCAACCAGCTGTCCGACACGTGTAATCTTAAAGGCTGTACGCTTGATAGTTTCACAAAGTACCTCAAAACCTTCACCACGTACTTGTTCCAATGCGTATTTCACAACGCCCGGTCCGCTGACACCAACATTTATAATAGCATCGTCTTCCGATACTCCATGAAAAGCTCCTGCCATAAATGGATTATCATCGGGAGCATTACACAATACGACCAGTTTAGCACATCCCAAAGAATCACGCTCCTTAGTCAATTCCGCAGTCTCCTTGATTATTTCTCCCATAAGGCGAACAGCATCCATATTGATGCCTGTTTTAGTCGATCCCACATTCACTGAGCTGCAAATACGTTCCGTACAAGCCAAAGCCTTAGGAATAGAACGAATAAGCAATTCATCGCTTCGGGTCATGCCTTTCGAAACAATAGCAGAATATCCTCCGATAAAATTTACTCCCAATTCTTCTGCAACCCGGTCTAATGTCTGTGCTATCTTTACATAATCATCCGGAGTATGGCATGCAGTACCGCCAACCAATGCTATAGGAGTAATAGAAATACGTTTGTTTACGATAGGAATTCCATACTCCTTGGCAATATCCTCTCCCGTTTTTACCAGATTTTTAGCAAAGCGGGTCATCTTATTATATATATTCTGACAGAGAACATCCAGATTACTGTCGGCACAGTCCAACAAGTTTATTCCCATAGTAATGGTACGTACATCCAGATTTTCTTTCTCTATCATCTTATTGGTTTCGAGAACCTCGGATATATTAATCATAGCAATACTGTTTTTTAGATACGATGCATTTTATTGAATATTTCCTCACGCTGGCATTTCACCTGTACTCCGATTTCATTTCCGGCTTCTACCAGTTCAGTTACTATTTGCTCGAAAGGCTTTTCTATATTCGCCAGATCTACAATCATCATCATATTAAAATACTCCTGAACAATAGTCTGAGAAATATCCAATATGTTTACATTATTTTTAGCAAGATAAGAACATACCTTTGCTATGATACCCACTGTATCTCCACCTACTACAGTAATAATCGCCTTATTCATAATCAAGTTTTCTAAGTGTTATTAATTTTACAAAGATATGTATTTATTATCAAAAGCCACCTCTCTAAAAACTTTTTTTACCCAAATGCTTGCTTATTACAAAATTTTACGTACCTTTGCATCGCTTTTGAAAGGAAGCACTCTTACAAAAGAGTTTTGGAGAGGTGGC
>OGLS01001882.1_pt1 | contig 11071 bp, 9 predicted proteins | sample 1572881 | NCBI WGS metagenome assembly OGLS01 (sample SAMEA2582013, study PRJEB24529) | metagenome | biome: Human gut stool | place: China | collected 2011
AAATACTCAAATGTTCCCAATACCTTTTTATTAGGATGATTATATTTTTCTTTATCGCCACAGCTTATCAGTGCCAGCTGTGGCTGTACCACTTTTAAAAAATTATAAGTGGAAGACGTACTGCTTCCGTGATGTGCTACCTTCAAAACAGTGCTCTGCAGTTTTTTTCCATATCTACTTACCAAATCATTTTCGGTCTTTGCTTCAATATCTCCTGTAAAAAGCATTGAAAATTCACCATACTGCAATTTAAAAACCAAACTATTATTATTTAAATCTTTTTCAGGGAAACCATTTTTACTAGCAGGTGCTAAAAACTTTAAATTTATATTGTCTGCAAACTCCAGTTTTTGCCCAGCACTTAATATTTGGCGGCTTAAAATTCCGTTAAGAATCAATTTCTCTACATCTTTAGAAATTTCACTTTGAGGATTTACAATACCGTTGTCATAAAAATTTTTAACATCAAAATTATTTAATATTTTTATTACTCCTCCTAAATGGTCTAAATGATGATGTGTAATAATCAAAGCATCCAGTTTTCTAACCCCTAAAGTCTTCAATCTGCGAACAAGTATATCACTATTTTTATAATCACCTGTATCCACAAGTATTGCAACAGCCTGATTTCTCAATAAAATTGCATCCCCATGCCCAACATCCAACAATTTTACCTCAAGCTGGCCTTGCAAAAGTGAAATAGCTTCATGAGCTTCTGACCCAAAATCATAAGCTTCATAGCCATACGCTGCGACTGCTATGATAATCGTTAAAATAAATTTCCAAAACTTTTTCATATTTCCTCACAAAAACAAAACGTGCCGTAAAATATCGGCACGTTAAAATTCTACTGGTGGGACATTTTCAGCTTCATGATTTGCTTATAAGTTTCAACACCCGGTTGATCGTAGGCGTCAACATCAGCCAACTCACCTTCATATGCTACGGAAAGCATCAGAAAATAAAGCAGCTGTCCTAAATAATATTCGTCTATCCGAGGCAAAATATATTTCGCATTTAACCGCCCGTCGCTATTCAAAGCCTCTTCATTAGCAGCAAGTGCAATTTTCAGAGCATGGTCAACAGACAAGCCGTCATATTTTTTTAATGAGCTGATATGAGTAAAGGGATTGTTTAAAACAATCTGCTGCTCACGTTCCAATATTTCAACAAACTGTATTACTTTATCTTTTTTTCCATCCTGATGCTGTTGTGTTTGAGCATGCATATCAGTGGAACCAACAGCTGAAACCGGAGTACGTCCATAATAAACAACATTGCCTTCACGATCTTTACGCTTCCCAAGAGATTCAGCCAAAAGCTGTACATACCATTCACCAACAGATTTCATTTTCGCCGCATATGGCATAAAAACTTCAATATCAACGCCTTTTTCGGCTGCTGCATACTTCAAGACTGCGTTCAAGAGCGCCGGGTTTTCTCCAAGCGAAGCTGACTGACATGCATTTTCCATATCCCTTGCTCCACATAAAAAGGCATCTATATCCATTCCTATAGCGGCAGCAGTAATTAATCCTGGATCGCTGAAAATACAAAATCGGCCGCCAATACCTTCTTTGATATCAAAACACTGCCATACATTCTCCTTGGCCAAGTTATATAAAGGAGATATATCTTCATCAAGATCGGTTACAACAGCAACCTCCATTTGCAATAACGAAGACTTTTGACACTGCTCATAAAAATAAGAAAACGCTGCTAAAGTTTCTAAAGTCGTACCAGATTTGGAAATAGGAACAAGCAATACTCTGAATTGCTCATTTTTCCCCAGCCTGTGCGTGGCAAGATACTCCACTTCATCCACAACTTCACTATACTGATCTACATCTAAATTATTTCCCGAGAAATATACCCTAGGATAACCATGCCTGCTTTTTTCACAGCCTACATTCCAGCCGGAACCGGCAAAAATATCAAACAGAACTTTATTGCCAAGATAAGATCCCCCTACTCCTAAAAAAACAACAGCATCTATCTCCTGCTGCAGATAACTTCCAAACTGCTTCAATTTAGCAATAGACTCCGGCGTATTAGGATTGCCATTCTTAACGAAAGGCAGTTTCGTAAAAAGCACATGCTCCGGCGTACCATCTTTAGATAAATGTGCCTTTGCCATACCTTGCTCACGTATTAACAGTAAAGCATCTGCAGCATCTTTAGCCTTACTCTCCAAAGTTTCAATAACTGCAGGTGTTATTGTATCAGTATTTATCATATTGCTATAATCAAAAATAAAACCACTTGCTAATGCTATTTCTCCAGATAATTTCATAATATCACCATATCAATTATTTATATACTTAAATATTTTATCATAAAAATATAACAAAAGCAAAAGAACCAATGCTTGAGGGCATTGGTTCTTAAATTATTATTTCTGCAGATTACGTAAATAGTTCTCTGCTGTTTCCAGCTGTATATCCTTTGTGGGCTGTTCGGGCAGTTCCACAACTTCATCAGGCGTAATACCCGTACCATTAATAGATCTTCCAGAAGGAGTATAATATTTAGCCGTAGTTAGCTTTAACCCAGTATTCTGAGGTAGCCTATATACAGTTTGTACCGACCCCTTACCAAAGGTCCGAGTACCAAAAAGCTTCCCGGACTTAGTGTCCTGCACAGCTCCTGCAACGATTTCAGAAGCACTTGCACTGCCATGATCAACTAATACGGCAAGTGGATACTTCACTTGCTCCAAATAAGATTCTTCCGTATATTTGCGACCTTCCCTGTCGATAACGGATACGATCGGTCCCTTAGGAACTAAATATTGTGCAACACGTACAGACTCTCCTAAAATTCCTCCAGGATTCTGCCTTAAATCCAACAGCAGTGCCTGCATCCCCTGCTCTTCCAGTTCCTGATATTTCTTCGCAAACTCTCCCGATGTATTCTCGTTAAAAATAGCAATCCTGATATAGCCAATCTTGCTATCTGGCAGCATTTCTCCTGCAACTGACTTGATCTTAATATCGCCACGTACAACTCTTACCGTACGTTCGTTACCTTTATTATCGTCCAAGACCAGCTCGACTTCTGTTCCCTGCGTGCCTCTAATCATTGCAACAACATCTTCAAGCTGCATCCCAGCCGTCTTTTTTCCATCGACCTGAACTATTTTGTCGCCGGCTTTGATACCGGCTTTTTCTCCAGGCGTTCCCTCTAAAGGTGCAACTACAACAAAATTATTCTCCTTTTTACCGACTACTACGCCGATACCGCCAAAAAAACCTTCTGTTACATTACTGATATCTTTAAAACTCTGCTGATCCAAATACACAGAATACGGATCATCTAACGCTTCTACCAAACCTGTAGCTGCGCCATCAAATAATTTTCCATCACTTGGCTGTTCTACAAATTTTTCCCGGACCAAAACTAACGTCTTGAGAAATTTCAAACTTCCCAAAGCATCACCGGTAATGCGCTCCATACTGTAAAATATAGCTCCAAGCGTAACAACTATAGCGCAAAGGCAGGCTACAAGCACTGTCATCATACTAAAACGCTTTTTAAACATAACTTCCCGCCTCGCTTATCTTCCCTTAAATCAAGGTAAATAATCCAACGGTTCAGTTACCTCGCCGTGGATACGTACTTCAAAATGACAGTGCGGGCCAGTCGACCAGCCAGTACTGCCGGCATACGAAATTACCTGACCCTTATTTACATATTGTCCTTCGCTGACGGCAAGTTCCTGATTATGGCCGTACAAAGAAACAAGTCCTCCGCCATGATCGATCATCACTGCATAACCATAACCGCCCATCCAGCCAGAATAAATTACTGTACCAGAGTCAGCCGCTACAATCGGTGTACCATAATCACAGGCAATATCCATACCGGAATGATATCTTGTTGTGCCAAATACAGGATGTGTACGCCAACCATAATAAGAAGTTATCTCACCTGTTACTGGCCAGATAAACTTACCGGTTCCACCGCCCGTAGGCATAGAAGAACTACGTTCCAAGCTTCTCAACATACTCGCAATATTCTCAGAAATGGCAAGTAAGCGGTCATAATCTTCATCAGCCTGGCGACTTTCTTCTTCAGCCCTATAAAGCAGCTGAGCACGCTCTTCCTTGCTGGCTTCAGCCTTCTGCTGCTTTTCATCAAGGTCACTGCGCATTTTTTCAATATCAGCCATCTGCGCATCCAATTCTTTCTGACGCGCTTCAATTTCAGCAGTTTCCTTCATGATCGTATCCATCATTGCCAAATCGCGGCTGATAATTTTTTGCAACAAAAACATTCTTGAAGAAAAATCTGAAAAATCTTTTGCACCTAACAATACATCAAGATAATTGATTTGTCCATTGATATAAATATCGCGCAGACGCTGGCGATAAATCTTCATACGGCCTTCCATTTTAGCTTTCTTTTCAGCTAAAACTTCTTGGTTTTCGTCAATCAGTGGCTGTAATTTATCACGTTTGGCTTCGATCTCTTTAATCTCTGCCTGCAGACGATTCAATTCAGCAACAATCTCTTCCATTCTGTCACTGGCAGCTTCTGCTTCACGACGAGCACGTTCTTTAGCTATTTCCATTTGCTGCATTTTTTGCTGTACGTCATCATATTCCGCTTGCTTATCTTCCAGCTCATTTGCAAAAGCCGGCAAAATTTGCATAACAGCGAATATCAACGCCAATACAGCCATTAAAACTTTCTTTTTTGGCATAATCGGCCTCCGCTGTTAAACTTTTAAAAACTTGCGCAAGGAAATATAACTTCCTGCAGCACCAATTGCCGTTCCGGCTAAAATAATAGAAATATCGACATAGGTGAGCATTGGATATGCCGGAACCATTGGTAAAAAAGCCAGTGTCGCATAAATACGAGACAAAAGCGCCGCATAGGTACCGTTAATAACAAAATTAGCAATCAACGCCCCAAAAAAACCAAGCGTCATACCTTCCAGAATAAAAGGCCACCTGATAAACCAGTCGGTAGCGCCAACATATTTCATAATATTGACCTCTTTTCTCCTGGCAAAAACAGTTAACCTAATAGTATTAGCAATAATAAACAATGTTGCAAGAGCCAGTAAAATTACCAGAACAACACCGCCAATACGCAGTATTTTCGTCATCTGAAAAATATGTTCTACTATTTCCTGACCGAATTTAGCTGTTTCTACGCCTTCCATTTCGTGTATCTGCGGCGCCAGTTCATTAATTCTATCAGGTCTGTCTACCTGCACTTCAAATGAATTAGGAAAAGGATTATCAGTTCCTAATGAATGCAGCAACTTTTCCTGCTGCCCCAACCGTTCCTTAAATCTGGAAAGAGCTTCTTGCTTACTGACCTCTGTCACGCTTAGAACACCGGGCAAATTCTCCAGTGTCTGCTTCATATCGCTTAGCCCGGGGGCTTCAACAGAATCTTCCATATAAACAGTAATCTGCACCTGACTTTCGAGATATTGCGCTAAATTATTGGTATTGATAAAAATCAGCAGAAACATACCTAAAACAAGTAATGAAAGTGCCACAGTAGACACCGAAGCAAGGCTCATCAAGCCGTTACGTTTGATAGATTTATAGGTTTCCCGGATAAAATATTCTTTTGTACTAAGACTCATAACCGTATACCCCTTTTAAATCATCACGAACAATCGACCCTTTTTCAATGGCAATAACTCGTTTTTCCATATTATCAACGATTTCTTTATCATGTGTCGCCATCACGATAGTAGTTCCACTTTCATTGATTTCACTGAAAATACGCATTATATCCCAGCTTGTTTCCGGATCAAGGTTACCTGTCGGCTCATCAGCAATTACAAGCAGCGGATCATTAACAATCGCACGTGCGATCGCTACACGCTGCTGTTCGCCACCTGATAATTCCGTTGGATAAGAATTGGCCCGTTTACGCAATCCAACTAAATCCAGCACACTCATCACGCGGCGCTTGATTTTACGATAGGGAGTTTCTATAACCTGCATAGCAAAAGCAACATTGTCATAAACAGTGCGATCAGGAAGTAACCTGTAATCTTGAAAAATAATCCCTAACTGTCTGCGCAAATAAGGAATTTCCTTTTCTTTAAGCTCCAATAGATCCACACCATTTACATATATATTGCCAGTAGTTGGTATTACCTCACGAAAAAGCATCTTAATAAAAGTGGATTTTCCGGCACCGCTCGGCCCGACAACAAAAACAAATTCGCCAGGCTGGATATGGATATTGACATCACGCAAAGCTACTGAACCGCTTGGATATGTTTTACTGACATCGGTCATTAAAAGCATGGTGAAAGCTCCCTTCTCTTCAACACTCAAACAATTACGTCAGTCTTTATCATCACGACAAATCCCAATTCATCGTTTTTCTTCAACCTTTTTTAGCAAAGCAAAAGCTTTATCAGAGTTGATCTGCGCTTTATGCCGCAAAATTTCAATATTCTTATTTTGTTCAAGCGGAGTTTTCTGCCAACCAGCTACAGCAGCCTGAACAATCGTATCTCTATCAATTTTTTCAACCGTTCCAATAGGTTTTTCACCAATAGCGTTTACAAAGCTATCTACTTTAGGGTCATAAGATATTGCCAGCAGCGGCGTTTGCATTACAGCAGCAAAAACCAGTGCATGCAGCCGCATTCCAATCAAAAGGTCAAAATTTCCTATGATAGAAAGAAATTCCTCAGTATTATATTTTTCATTCAATAAAAATATATCCTTTTGGCAAACCAAAGCTTTACGCAGTTTCTCACAGGCTTTTACATCAACAGAATACTGCAGCGGCAACAAAATCAGCTGCGCCCCATAGCTCTGCTGCAATTTGGAAGCAGCTTCAGCCAAAACCTGAAAACATTGACTGTCACCAGACCAAGGACGTACAGAAATACCTATGACGGGCTTGGTTAAATCTACACCAGCCTCCTGCAGCAGGTACTGCCCGCATTCTTTAGTTACGGGATTAAGCGAAAGTACTGAATCAGCCGTAACCGTTATCTTCTCGGGTTTTACGCCCATTTCAATAAGTTCCGCTGCAGACTCACTATCTCTTACTGTAATCAAATCTGCCTCATTGCAAACCAAACTTGTCAATTTTCGAGCCCATTTGGCTCTAATAGGTCCAATGCCTTGAGCAAAAAGCATTACTTTTTTCCCAAAAAATTTTCCCAATCCAATAATGCTAAGATAATATAATAAACTTCGTTTACTGGTCACGTCCTGAAGCAGGCTTCCGCCTCCTGAAATAATCAATTCAGAATCTTTCATCGCCCGAATAATCCCTAACGGATTGAAGCGATATACACTGCAAACCTGGTGTTTAGCCGCAGTGTCTTCCGGATTGCCTGACAACACGGTCAGTTCTACGTTTTTCTCCACTTGCCGCAACGATTCTATAATAGCAGTAAGCATGGCTTCGTCACCGGCATTAGCAAACCCGTAGTAACCGGAAATCAAAATTTTACTCATGCTCTAAGAATCTCCTTTGCCATTTCTGCACATAAGGCAGCAAAATAGAAACGGCGATAACAGCAATGATACCTAATACAGCACCCAGAGCATAGCCGTCGACGGCACGAATATAACTCATGATAACAGGGGTACGCATATGTGCAAAAGTCTGCACTAAAGACCCCTGCCCAATAGTAGCTCCAACCACTAACAGCATCTGCCATAAACGCGGTGCCTGTTTATATGCCGCAAATGCCGCTAAATAAAACGCGGGATGTCCAATCATAAATTCTTTTTCACGCGGGCGTGCATACATCATCTGCTCAAGGAACAGACGCATTTTAATTTCAAGAGCCGGAACCGGAACCCCAGCGGTATGACCGCTGCGACCAACAAAAATATATGCTACAAAAGCCAATACACCCAAAAATGCAACATGTTTTACTGTTATCCTGGTACTGAAAAAATTTTTCAGGTGCACAGCAATATTTCCAATCTGGCCTTTGCTGAGAACATTAAATCGCTGCATATACCATAGAGAAATCAACAGCACAGGTAAAATAAACGTTAATTTTACCCCTTTATAAATATCAATTTCCAGGAAAAACCTGCTGTCGCCTAAAACAGCCGCTACAAAAGATGCTCCAATTAAAGAAAGTATCACAGCCAAAGCCAGCTGCCATGTAGCACTGATAATAATCTTCAGCGTGTTTGGGGTATTTTTTTTGCAGGACTCCCAAAGTTCGACAATAACTGTCATCGATAATACTGGGAAAACAGTTGCCGCAATCAGAGCCAGTAACTGACGTGTAAGGATTCCGCCAAATTTCAGCAAAGTTACACTGGCAACAATACCGCCAGTCAGCAATAACATATACTGTATTTTTTTACTGAAATTAAACAGCAATGTTAAATACATAATCCCACCGGCCAGAATAGCAAATGCCAGCGGCACTAGCCAGGCCCGTTCTGGGAAATATGGAGCAAACTTACCGTCAGCAGTATTTTTAGAAAAAACTCCTGCCGGTCCAAGCTTATGTCATCGTGACTGCACATCGTCGGCAATTTTCGAAACATAATCTAAATTAAGCTCTAAAATATCCCTGCCTTCCTGAGGGATCATAAACGGTTTGATATAGTTGATACGGATATTACGTTCTTCATCTGTAAGAGCCCAACGTCTCAAAGCTTCTGGCATTTTCAGTTTTCTCTGCTCGGCTTTGTCAATAATATATGTACGTGCAACACGATAATCCATATGCTCAGCTAACGGAAGGAGTCCGTCCATTGCAGCAAACTGCAGCTGTGTATAATGTTCTACCATTCCAAAAGTCATATTCTGTTTCTTTAACTTATGAGCCATATAGGCAATGTAATCCGGATAACCAACTACTTCACGACCACAGCCTATATACCCGGTTACATTGGCACCAGACTTATCGATCCTACGAAAAATACTCCTGATTTTATCATAACCATTAGGCAAATAATTCATTGGTCTGACGATAACATTAAAGCCGAAAGCTTTTGCTTTGCGCATTTCTTCTGTCGAAAGGCCTAAAGGAGCTTGCATAACGCCAGGCTTGCTGTCATAATTTTCTTCTGTAATGACCATTGGATTACCTAAAATCTCAATTATCTGCGGTTCGTTGTTTACTATCCGCAAACGGTCCTTGCCATAACGCAGATACAGATCCTCCACCACTTCTGTCAAAACATCATATGACGTCCCGACAGTCACATAGACAGCATTAGGCACTACAATACCTTCGGAAAGTACAGGAGCAAATTTACCACCATCGCCGCCCAAAGCAGAGCCTTTTAGCAGCTCCTCCCCAGTAACAGCTACAATAGAACCGTTGTTGTTAAGCTTCTCTAAGGTAGTATCAAACACTACCAGACTTGTAACTCCGGCCTTTTTAAATCCTACCAGCACGTCATTTAAAGACAAGCCTTCCCAGTTCGCTATATGTTCCAGCCCTTCATATTCCATTGCCATTTCGACAGTATCGTTGCGCTGCTCAATTTCATGACGCTGATAGTTCAACCATAATGAAACTATCAGTCCTATAGCTATTATCGCAATAAGTACCGGGTTATAACGGCTTTTCATCAGCTGATCTCCACCTAATTCAAAATTTCTTTTTCAATAATTACAGTTTCTTTTGCTGGCTGCGCAGATACGCTTCAACAAACATTTCCAAACCACCGTCCATGACAGCCTGCACATTACCTGTTTCAGCATTAGTACGATGATCTTTAACCAGTTTATAAGGCTGGAATACATATGAACGGATCTGACTGCCCCATTCTATGTCCTGATAGTCACCGGCGATATCGCTTTTTAAAGCATCCTGCTTAGCTCGTTCATATTCATATAGCTTTGCACGAAGAAGCTGCAAACACCGTTCCCGGTTCTGGATCTGTGATCTTTGCGTCTGGCACTGTACGATTATTCCAGTAGGAAGATGCGTCATACGCACAGCAGAGCTCGTTTTATTTACATGCTGTCCACCAGCACCACTAGCTCGATAGGTATCAACTTTCAAATCTGCAGGATTGATGTCAATTGCAACGCTGTCATCCAGTTCCGGCATAACATCCACCGCGGCGAAAGAAGTATGCCGGCGGGCATTCGCATCAAACGGAGAAATACGCACCAGACGGTGCACACCTTTTTCTGATTTCAGATAGCCATAGGCATTTTCGCCGTTTACCTGAATAGTAACAGATTTCAGTCCGGCTTCATCGCCGTCCAGCATATCCAGTACCTCCACCTCGAAGCCTTCCTTCTGCGCCCATCTGGAATACATGCGGAAAAGCATATTTGTCCAGTCACACGCCTCTGTGCCGCCTGTCCCCGCATGCAGGGTAACAATGGCATTGTTGCGGTCATATTCGCCATCGAGCATCGTTGCAATGCGCAGTGCCTCGTATTCCGCAAGGAAGGAATCGTTCATTTCCTTTACTTCTTCATATACGCTGTCATCCTGCTCCTCGATGCCCATTTCGATGAGTGTCAGAATGTCCTCGTAGGTTGTTACAAGGCCTTCATATTTGCCGACCTTATTTTTCAGTGCTTTCAGCTTCTGCAATGTTTTCTGGCTCTTTTCCAGATCATTCCAGAAATCGGGGTCTGCGGAAAGCTCTTCTAATTCGTTTATCTTCTCCTTCGCGCCAGCGACGTCAAAGTGAAGCCCCCATTTCCTTTAATTTTTCGTCATAAGCAGAAAGGCCCAGACGGATCTGTTCTAACTCGAACATAAAAAATCATCTCCTTCATAATGAAAATAGAATTGATTTATTAGTTGACAAAGCATCCTGCGGCTTGGGCTTGCCACCAAAGACAGTTTGTCCTATTTATCTTCCTCGGAAAAATTTTCCGTTGAAAATCGAATGAAATTGCCGCCGAAGGAGGCCGAAAAATCTTCTATCGGCACCCACCAATTCGGCTTGTTTTGCTCCAAAAAGGCAGACGGATGATGCACCAGAAAGGCTGTCAGTCTGCCGTCCTCGGTCTCATAGCCAAGCACAGGCACCAAATGTCCGCTTTTCCCGTAAACACCGCTGCCGTCCGGCTTGGGCTTGCCCCCTTGAAAAAGGGGTGCCACAGAAACCATGCAGGGATGCCC
>OGLS01001885.1_pt1 | contig 11057 bp, 8 predicted proteins | sample 1572881 | NCBI WGS metagenome assembly OGLS01 (sample SAMEA2582013, study PRJEB24529) | metagenome | biome: Human gut stool | place: China | collected 2011
TCAGGGAAGAAGAACCGCAGTTAATAACCAGAACTTTCATCTGTGTTGCCTCCTGTATGTTTTTGGTCTGCCCTCTTTTTAAACCTGAGGACAGAATTTTACAGATTCCTGTGTTTATTATATAATAGGGTGGGCGGCTTTTCAAGCCGCAACCCGGGCAAAGCGGTAAAGCTTGTGTACAAGGTTTTTGTACATCCTGCCCACAAATGCGCAAAACCACTGCAGTTTTCTGTATATACGATATAAATTTAACAATCTTTCCGAGGGCGCAGCAGCCCTGCAGAGGAGCTTATCTATGAAATTTGCCGGTATCATTGCAGAGTACGACCCCTTTCACAACGGCCATGCATGGCAGTTGGCGCAGGCAAAAGCGCTGGGAGCACAGCATGTGGCGGTGGCCATGAGCTGCGGGCTGACCCAGCGCGGCGCACTGCCGCTGCTGCCGGAAGCGGTGCGGGTGCAGGCCGCCCTGCAGTGCGGGGCAGATCTGATATTTGCGCTGCCTGCGCCCTGTGCCTGTGCGGGGGCAGAGGCTTTTGCCCGGGCGGGGGTGCGCATCCTTGCCGCCGCCGGGTGCGATGCGCTGGTGTTCGGGGCAGAGACACCGGACGCAGCCCTGCTGATGGAAGCTGCCCGGGTGCTGTGCAGCGCAGCCTACCGCACCGAGCTGAAGCGCCAGCTTGCAGCCGGTGCCCGCAGCTTTGCGGCGGCGCGGCAGGCGGCGGTGGAAGCGCTTTGCCCGGGCACGGCACTGGCCGCGCTGCTGGATAAGCCCAACAACAATCTGGCAGTGGAATACTGCAAGGCCATTCTGGAACAGGAGGCACCCATGACCCCGGTGCCGCTGCCCCGCGTGGGGGCGGGCCACGGGCAGGCCCTTGCCGAAAGCGGCCACGCACAGTTTGCCAGTGCCAGCGCGCTGCGCGCCCTCTGGGCAGAGCAGGGCGCGGATGCGCTGACTCCTTATGTGCCAGAAAAAGCACTGGAGCTGTATAAAAAAGCGGAAATCGACGGAATGTATACGGATCATGCCGCTGCGGGCCGGTGTCAGCTGGCTCTGCTGCGGGCGGCCTGTGCACGACCGGAACCTTTTGCCGCAGTGCGGGGCGTTTCCGAGGGGTTGGACCACCGGCTGGAAAACGCCGTGCGCAGCTGCACCGGCCTGCACCAGCTGTTGGACGCGCTGACCACTGTGCGTTACCCCCGGGCCCGGATGCGCCGCCTTGCCATGGATGCGGCACTGGGCTATACGGCGGAGACCGTGCCTGCCCTGCCGCCCTATCTGCATTTGCTGGGGGCAAGGCGGGAAGCACTTGTGCTGCTGAAGCATGCATCCCTGCCGCTGAGCCACTCGCTGGCAAAGCTGGAAAAAGAAAGCGATGCCTGCGCCCGCATGGCGGCGGCACAGGCAGCAGCCGGCGATTTTGGCGCACTGTGCCGCCGGGTGCCCGGGCCGATGGGGGGAGTATATCGTCAAAAAATTATCTTTTTGACGAATTGACAAAAAATAATCGAAAAAAATTTATGCAGAAACACTTGTATCCGGATGGTTTGTGGTGTATGATTAAAGCAATGCAATGTTGGATACAACAAATGAGAACGGAATCAGAAAACCGCACGCAATAAGGAGGAAACTTCATGGCACTTCACGTTCTGGACGAAGCCAACCGCTGTCTGGGCTGCAAAAAGCCGCTGTGTCAGCAGGGCTGCCCCATCCACACCAACATCCCGGAGGTCATTCGGCTGCTCAAGGCAAACCAGATGGACGAAGCTGGCAGGATGCTGTTTGAGAATAACCCGCTGACCACCGTTTGTGCGTTGGTGTGCAACCACGAGAACCAGTGCGAGGGCCACTGCGTGCGCAACCGGATGCCCAGCCACGACCCGGTGCACTTCTCCATTATTGAGGACTACATTTCCACGACCTACGCCAACAAAATGACCGCCGGCCCTGCCCCCAAAAACGGCATGAAGGCGGCAGTCGTTGGCTCCGGCCCGGCGGGCCTGACCATTGCGGTGCTGCTGGCACGCTGGGGCTACGATGTGACCATCTTTGATGCCCGCGATAAAATTGGCGGCGTCATGCGCTACGGCATCCCCAACTACCGCCTGCCGGACAGCGTGCTGGACGATTTCCAGTACCGCCATCTGGAGCTGAAGGGCATCAAGGTGCGGCCCAACACCACCATCGGCAAGACCATCACCATCGATGACCTGTTCCGCGACGGCTACAAGAGCGTGTTCATCGGTGCCGGTCTGTGGAAGGCCAACGCCATGCATATCAAGGGTGAGACGCTGGGAAATGTAGCCTTTGGCATCGATTATCTGGCAAACTCCAAGGCGTTCCGTCTGGGCAGCGATGTTGCGGTGATCGGCGTGGGCAACTCTGCCATGGACTGCGCCCGCACCGCCATCCGCAACGGTGCCCGCCACGTCACCTGCTATGCCCGCCGCGACGAGAGCTGCATCAGCGCCTCCGAGTACGAGGTGAGCTATGCAAAGCTGGAGGGCGTGGGCTTCCGCTTCTGCAAAGCACCGGTGGAGATCCGTGAGAACGGCCTGATCTGCCGCGATACCGTCAAGGGCGAAGATGGCAGGTTCACTCAGGTGGAGGGCAGTGAGACTTTCTACCCCCACACCGGCGTGATCGTGTCGGTCAGCCAAGGCTCGGAGAGCAACCTCGTCAAGACCACTACTGGCATCGAGACCAACCAGAAGGGCCTGCTCACCGTCAGCGAGGACGGCAGCACCACCCGCGAGGGCGTGTTTGCCGGCGGCGATGCCGTGATGGGCGCACGCACCGTGGTGGAGGCGGTGGCTGTGGCCAAGAAGGTGGCCGAGAGCATGGATGCCTACATGAAGAGCCTGCCTGCAGAAGAAGTGGCTGACCCCTATGCCAATATCCCGGTGTTCCAGACCCCCACCTCGGACGTGCTGGCAAAGCAGGAGATCTGACGAAATAAAGACAAAGTTGGAAGAAACTGTAAAGCTTTTGCGTCTTTGCCGATCTTTGCCGCTCCGTTTGTTGACGGGGCGGCTTTTGCCTTGTATACTATTCATATACTTGTTTATGATTTGTACAAACTGGATATAGAACGGCGAAAGGCGGTGGACACTATCCTGAAAGCATCCCTCCCGAAACTGCGGGAAAAACTATTGGAAGCGCTGCAGGCAGTGCTGCCCATTGCAGCCATCGTGCTGGTGCTCTGCTTTACCATTGCGCCGGTGTCGCCCAGCATCCTGCTGTGCTTTTTGCTGGGGGCCGCCATGATCGTGGTGGGCATCATGTTCTTCACACTGGGCGCGGAGATGAGCATGACCCCCATGGGCGAGCGCGTGGGTGCGGTGATCACCAAAAGCCGGAAGCTGCCGGTGATCTTGGGCATCGGTTTTCTGCTGGGCTTCCTCATCACCATTTCGGAGCCGGACCTGCAGGTGCTGGCAAATCAGGTGCCCTCCATCCCGAACCGCACCCTTATTTTATCGGTGGCGGCGGGCGTGGGCCTGTTTCTGGTGTTTGCCTTCCTGCGTATGCTCATTGGCATCTCGCTGCCAAAGCTGCTGGTGCTGTTCTACGGCATGATCTTTCTTCTGGCGGTCTTTGTGCCCAAGGAGTTTCTTGCCGTGGCCTTTGACTCCGGCGGTGTGACCACCGGCCCCATGACGGTGCCCTTCATCATGGCACTGGGCGTGGGTGTTTCGTCCATCCGCGGCGACCGCCACGCGGCGGACGACAGCTTTGGTCTGGTGGCCATGTGCTCCATCGGCCCCATTCTGGCGGTGCTCATTCTGGGCATCGTGTTCCGCGCATCGGACAGCACCTATATCCCGCCGGTGCTGCCGGAGGTGAGCGACTCGGTGGAGCTGTGGCAGCTGTTCCATGTCAGCCTGCCTACGTATCTGGAAGAGATCGCTGCCTCGCTGCTGCCCATCATCGTGATGTTCGGCATTTTTCAATTTGTGGCTCTGCACATGGACCGCCGGTCGCTGGGCCGCATTGCGGTGGGTCTTGCGTATACCTACGTGGGCCTTGTGCTGTTCCTCACCGGTGCAAATGTGGGCTTTATGCCCGCCGGTAATTATCTGGGTCAGGTGCTGGCAGGGCAGAGCTTCCGCTGGATCATCATTCCCATTGGAATGCTCATCGGTTACTTCATCGTCAAGGCCGAGCCGGCCGTCTATGTGCTGAACAAGCAGGTGGAAGAGGTGACCGACGGTGCCATTTCGGCCAAGGCCATGGGCATGGCACTCTCGGCAGGTGTTTCCATCTCGGTGGGCCTTGCCATGGTGCGGGTGCTCACCGGCATTTCCATCCTGTGGTTCCTCGTGCCGGGCTATGTGTTTGCCATCGGCATCTCCTTTGTGGTGCCAAAGCTGTTCACCGCCATTGCATTTGACGCGGGCGGCGTGGCATCCGGCCCCATGACAGCCACCTTCCTGCTGCCGCTGGCACAGGGTGCCTGCGTGGCCGTGGGCGGCAATATCGTCACCGACGCTTTCGGCGTGGTGGCCATGGTGGCCATGACCCCGCTCATTACGGTGCAGCTGATGGGTCTTGTGGCACAGCTGCGCACCCGCAAGGCCCGGCGGCTGCAGCCTGCGGCCATGGGTGCGGCCTTTGCCGGACTGCCGGACGATGATATCATTGAACTGTAAGGAGGGCTCGGCATGAGTTCGTTGTTTTTGATGGTGACCATCACCGACCGCCGCTCCACCGATGCCTTTTTGCAGCTGTACCAGCAGCGCGGCGTGGATGTGAACCTGCGCACGGTGGGCAGCGGCACAGCGGTGCGGGAAACGCTGGCCACGCTGGGTCTGGAAAAGACCGAGAAGGCCGTGCTGCTGGCGGTGGTGACAGAGGATACATGGAAGGCCGTCCGGACAGACCTGCGCCGCAAAATGCGCATCGACGTGCCGGGCACCGGCATTGCATTCACGGTGCCGCTGAGCAGCATCGGCGGCAGAAGGGCGCTGATGTTCCTCACCCAGCACCAGCCGCTGACATTGAAGGAGGAGAGCACCTTGAAGGATACCCGTTACGAACTGCTGCTGGTAATCGCCAATCAGGGCCACACCGGCACCATTATGGATGCCGCCCGCGCCGCAGGTGCTGGCGGTGGCACGGTGATCCACGCCAAGGGTACCGGCATGGAAGGCGCAGCCCAGTTCCTTGGCGTGGAGCTGGTGAATGAAAAAGAGCTGGTGCTCATCGTGGCCCGCACGCCGGAAAAGAACCGCATCATGAAAGCCATCATGGACGGTGCCGGGCCAAAGGCGGGCGCGATCGTGTTCTCGCTGCCGGTGACGGATACCGCCGGTCTGCGTCTGCTGGAGGACGAGGAACCGGTGCAGGAGACCTCTGCGCAGTAAACAACAAAATGTAATTTATTCCGGGATTATTCCGCATTTATGGGCGAAACGCTTGATAAATGCGGATTTTTTCGTTATCATAGAAGAAAGAAATTCAAGAATGAGGGACAAAAGATGATAAAGCTTTCATATGAGCAGCAGATCGCATTCAATTCGCTGTCCATCATCGTGGGCAATGCACTGTATGCGCTCACGGTGGTGCTGTTTCTTGTGCCGTCAGGCCTGATCACCGGCGGTGCCACCGGCATCGCACTGGGTATCAACCGTGCATTGGGACTGCCGGTGTCCGGTGTGCTGTTCGTCATCAACATGACCATGCTTACGGTGGGCTGGGTGCTGCTGGGGCGGCGCTTTGCCATCACCACCATTGCCAGCACCGTGCTCAGCCCCCTGTTTCTGGCCCTGTGGGAGCGGGTGTTCACAGGCTTTGTGCTCACCGATGATCTGGTGCTCAACACCATTTTTGCAGGCCTCGGCGTAGGCATTTCGCTGGGCATCACCATCCGGGCAGGCGCATCCACCGGCGGCATGGACATCCCTCCGCTGGTGTTGAACAAATATTTCCACATCCCGGTGTCGGCCAGTATGCTGGTGTTTGATATGCTCATCCTCTGCCTGCAGGCGGCGTTCAGCCCGCTGCAGCAGTGTCTGTACGGCATCGTGATGGTGATCGTGTATACGGTGGTGCTGGACAAGGTGCTCATCTTCGGCACTACCCGCACCGAGGTAAAGATCATCAGCCAGCACGCCGATGATATCCGCGAGGCCATCTTCACCCAGCTGGACCGCGGTGTGACCGTGCTGCATGGCGAGGGAGGCTACAGCCACGAGCCGGAGCAGGTGCTGCTGAGCATCGTGAGCAACCGCCAGCTGCCGAAGCTGGAAAAGCTGGCCCATGCCATCGACCCCACCTGCTTTATGATCGTGAGCCATGTGACCGAGGTGAGCGGGCGCGGCTTCTCGCTGGATAAGAATTACCAGTAAACGCTGAAAATCCCAGCAGATACTTGAAAAACAGTACCGGTTTAGGGTATAGTATAGAAGAACGGTAGGTTATGCCGTGATTTTACCCAACAGGAAAGGAAAACCATCATGTTTGATATTTTCAATATGCTCAAGAAGGAAGAACACAAGGACGCAAAGCAGGTGACCCGCGAGACCATCATCGGCGATATCCTGGATATGGACCAGACCACCGCTCCCTACTTCATGGAGATCGGCATGCACTGCCTGGGCTGCCCTGCATCCCGCGGCGAGAGCATCGAGGAGGCCTGTGCTGTCCACGGCGTGGACTGCGATGAGCTGATCGAGAAGCTGAACGAGCATCTGGCCGCAAAGAAGGCATAAATTGCTGCCCACACTGGATGCGCGTCTGGCTGCCGCCGCAGAGCTTGTGCGGCCGGGAGAGCCGGTGGCGGACATCGGCTGCGACCACGGCAAGCTGACGGCGGTGCTGGCGGCTTCGGGAAAATACCCGAAGGTGATCGGTGCCGACCTGCGGCCCGGCCCGCTGGCAAAGGCAGAGCAGACGCTGGAACATGCAGGCTGTAAAGACCGCGCTGAGCTTCGGCTTGGCGACGGTCTTTCTGTGCTTACGGAGAACGAAGTAGGCAGCATCGTGCTGGCGGGCGTTTCCGCCCAGACCACTTGGGAAATTTTAGAGAAAGCCCCGTGGGTGTTCACCGTGGGAGGGCCGCGGATCATCATGATCCCGGCCACCCGCCACGACGCGCTGCGCCGCTGGTTGTGGGAGCATGGCTTCTCCTTTGCAGCCGACCGCCCGGTGCAGGCGGCGGGCCGCTGGTACGCGGTGATGGCGGCGGAGTACACCGGCAGGGTGTATGCGCCCACCTTTGCCGAGTGCCTGTTTGGCAGTACGGGAGAGTGGCCCGAGGGAAAAGGCTACGCCGACTGGCAGAAGGCAAAGCTGCCCCGGATGCGCCTTGGCGTGCCGGATGGCAGTGAACTGGCGCAGGAAATCGATAGTTTATTAGCTGGCTTGCCCTCTCAGGCCGCTTCGCGTCCAGCTCTCCCAAAGGGAGAGCCTTTGGCAAAATGATGAACGCTGCATGGAATGCCAAGGCCTCTCACCATGGGAGAGGTGGCATTGCGTAAGCAATGACGGAGAGGGCGAGGATGGTGAAGATATGATAACAGTTAATCAGGTATACGAAGCAATGCAGGCCATCGCGCCGCTGGAGCTGGCGGAACACTGGGATAATCCCGGCTTGCTGGTGGACTGCGGCGGCGCGGTGCACCGGGTGCTGGCAGCGCTGGACATCACCCCCGAGGTGGTGGCCGAAGCCGCCGCAAAGCAGTGTGAGATGATCGTGTCCCACCACCCGGTCATTTTTGATCCGCTCAAAAAGATCGGCCCGCAGGATGTGCCTTTCCAGCTGGTGCAGGCGGGCATTTCTGCCATCTGTATGCACACCAATCTGGATGCTGCCGAGGGCGGAGTGAACGAAGTGCTGGCAGGCATCTTTGGCATGAAGAATATGGAGACGTTTGCCGAGGGCTGCGGCCGCGTGGGAGCCATTGAAGAAATCGCGGTTCCGGAGCTTGCCCGCAAAGCACAGCAGGAGCTTGCTGCGCGCTGCAACGCGCCCGCCGTCGGCCCGGCGGTGCAGGTGAAGTTTGTGGATGCGGGGAAGCCGGTCAAGCGCTTGGCGGTCATCAGCGGTGCGGGCGGAAGCCTGTTTGCAGATGCCATTGCTATGGGCGCGGACTGCCTGCTGACCGGTGAAGCCAACCACCACCACGCCATCGATGCCAAGCGGCTGGGCCTTTCGCTCATTGCGGCGGGCCACTATGCCACCGAATTTCCGGTGACTGCCGCCGTGGCTGCAAAGCTGCGCGCCGCCCTGCCGGAGCTGGAAGTGCTGGTGAGCACTGAAAACCGGGATCCGTATACGTATTTATAAAAAGAAAACCCTCTCCGTCATTGCTGCGCAATGCCACCTCCCCCGAAAGGGGGAGGTTTTATGGCGCGCCCGTGCAGAAAAGCTCTCCCCGAGAGGAAAGACTTCCCCCGGCCGGGGGAAGATGTCGCGCAGCGACAAAAAGGGGAATCTGTCGCCGCAGGCGACTGAGAGGGTTATAGATAAAACGAGGTAAACACTATGGCATTGGATGCCGCGACACTGGCCCTTACGGCAGCAGAGCTCAAAGCAACGCTGACCGACGCCAAGATCGCAAAACTATTTGAACCCACCCGCGATGAGCTGGTGCTCACCCTGCGCACCCGCACGGATACCTATGCGCTGCTGCTTTCGGCCCGCAGCGGTTCCGCCCGCGTGTGCCTGACCGAAGAAAGCTTTGAAAACCCGGAAACGCCGCCCTCCTTCTGTATGCTGATGCGCAAGCATCTCACCGGCGGCAGGCTGCTGGACGTGCACATGGAGCCGGGAGACCGCATCGTCTATTTTGATTTTCAGTGCACCAACGAAATGGGCGACCTTGTGCGCAACACCCTGTGTGCCGAATTGATGGGCCGCTACTCCAATCTGGTGCTGGTGCAGAACGGCAAGATCATCGATGCACTCAAGCGGGTGGATTTTGAGGACAGCGATGTGCGCCAGCTGCTGCCGGGCCTGCCCTACACCACGCCGCCCAAGCCTGCAAGACCGGACTTCCTGCTGGTGAGCAGTGCGTCCATCGTGGCAGCAGCCTGCCAGAGAGATCTGCCGGTGGCAGATGCCCTCAACAAGACCGTGGCCGGTGTTGGCCCGGTGGTCTGCCGCGAAGCTGCATGGCGTGCCTTTGACGGCGAACATCTGCCCGCCAATGAGCTGACCGAGGAACAGAAGCGCAAGCTTATGGCTGCAATCGACGAGCTGAAGGAAGAGCACGCAACCGGCGGTACGCCCTGCAGCGTCACCGACCCCAGCGGCAAGCCCATCGAGTATACCTTCTTCCGCCCGCAGCAGTACGGCGAAAAATATATTATAAAGGAGTGGCCCTCCTTCAACGCCATGCTGGAGGGCTACTACGCAGAGAAAGACCGCGCCGAGCGGCTGCGCACCAAAAGCAAGGAGCTGCACAAGGCCGTGCACAATATGTACGAGCGCGCCGTGCGCAAGCAGGCCGCCCGTCAGGAAGAGCTTGCTGCCAGCGGCAAGAGCGAAAAGCTGCGTTTGTACGGTGAGCTGCTCTCAGCAAACCTCTATCTGGCCCAGAAGGGCATGAAGAGCATCACCGTGCCCAACTGGTACGATGAGGGCAGGGAAGTCACCATCCCGCTCGACCTGCGGTTTACGCCCAGCCAGAACGCGCAGAACTTCTTCAAGAACTACAAGAAGAAGCAGACGGCGGCGCGGATGCTGGTGGACCTGCTGGCCGAGGGCGAAAAAGAGATCGCCTACCTCGAAACGGTCTTATATGAGGTGGAAACGGCCTCCGGCGAGGCGGCGCTGAATGAGATCCGCGCGGAGCTGAAGAGCCAGGGCTACCTGAAGTATTACAAGCAGCGGGACAAGCGCCAGAAACCGGCGGATTTCCTGCGGTTTACCTCCAGCGACGGCTTTGAGATCCTGGTGGGGCGGAACAACGCCCAGAACGACCGGCTCACCCTTCACACCGCCCGCGGCAAAGACCTGTGGTTCCATGTGCAGAAGGCCCCCGGCAGCCACGTGGTGGTCATGAGCCGGGGAGAGGATATCCCCGACACCACCCGACAGGAAGCCGCTGAGCTTGCCGTGCTGTATTCCAGCACCTTCAAGGCCGGCACCGGTGCCAAGGTCGCGGTGGACACCACCGAGGTGAAGAACATCTGGAAAGCCAGCGGTGCCAAGCCCGGCATGGTGCTGTACGAGGTGTACACGACCGTCTACATCACACCGAGGGAGGATCTGGCGGAGCGGCTGAAGGCGAAGAAGTAACGTTTGCGGATTGCCAAGGCCTCTCCTACCAGGGGAGGCGGCACCGAAGGTGACGGAGAGGTTGTACGAAGGGCTGCCTTCCGGGAACCGCAGAGCAAAATGGAAACGTGGCATATAGTACAACCTCTCAGGCGGGCTTGCGATAACAGCCTGTTCTTGGAGGACAGCGTTCCTTGGTACAACCTCTCAGTCATCGCTTCGCGATGCCAGCTCCCCTGGTAGGGGAGCCACTGGCGAGTCGGTAATGGTCGTGCTGGACGAGCGAAGTTTTCTGCATTCGTAAACAGCCGGGCTCCGCTGTCTCGATTCACGACTGCTTGCCCAGCACTCTTTGGTAGAGCGTAGTCTCGCAGTCGCTGCCAATGAGAGCAAGGCCCGCTGCCTTGCGCCCAATTGAGCCCAAGCGGACAGCAGGGCTTGCCCGGCCTGCCAAGGGCTCCCCTGTTAGGGGAGCTGTCTGCGAAGCAGACTGAGAGGTTCGCTTCCCAAACCTCGACCTTCGGGAGAGGGGCATCGCGCAGCGATGACGGAGAGGGTTTTTGTATAACAGGAGCTTTTTGGGGGCATCCTGAAAGGGCGGCTCCGGTTTTCCACCGGAAGGGGCTTCCGGAAATTGTGCGTTCTGCACAAAATTTGAGCCGGGAGGCCGAAAGAAGAAAATAAAAAAGAAAAATCAGATTTTTTCTGAAAAATCGCGAAAAAACACTTGCCAAATGCACGAAGATGTGATAAAATATCTCTCGGCTGCAAAAGGCTTGTGCGATACAAGTCGTGCAGGCCAGCGATATGCGTAGATGCGGGAGGTTG
>OGLS01001887.1_pt1 | contig 11044 bp, 10 predicted proteins | sample 1572881 | NCBI WGS metagenome assembly OGLS01 (sample SAMEA2582013, study PRJEB24529) | metagenome | biome: Human gut stool | place: China | collected 2011
ATATTTGTGAGACTACCAACTTTTTTATGAACTATTCTTATCCCGAACTGGGGTAAGTATTTTTATATCTTGCTGATTCTTCTCATCGCCCCAGCATGGAGATAGATGAGTATCTTTGTATGTAAAAGATTCTTCTTTTTCAAAGAAAAAAACACTATATTCACTTATACCATACGTCAAAAATCCATTTAGTGTAAATGCTACAACCCTCAATCCTCTTGATACTGAATCAAAGACGCATTGACGCCATGAGCTATCGGTGATACACGATGACTTAGAAATGCTGTTAGAATCAACAAATTCTTTAAAGAAGTGATATGCAACAGGTACGAAGTTATCAGTTGGGGCAGCTGTAGAAGCTCCTACAACACCATAAAAGGAATCACCTTCTTTCATTTTGTGACACTCATATGAAATATCATAATCATGTCTGATTGCTAACAAATAAACACCTGTTTTTGGAGCTGTAATATTATTTTCTAATATCAGACGCCAATGATGCTTTTTCAATATATTTGATGTCTTTATTTCCACATTCATGTCGATGTAAGAAAAGGTGATTTGCTTATCTCTGCAAATGAATTCACAAATCATGTCTTCATCTTCATATGCACATCCAAAATCATCTTTTATAATACAATAGTTTCCATATTTATTGTTAAAGGTTGTACTTAGCTTATCATATGTGCTTTTGAAAAGATTTTCGTCTTCAAAAACACCCAAATCAGCATCAATGCTCCAAATGGCCTCACGAAAAAAATCCAACTTAACTTTTTTGCAATGAAACCCTTCAAATGTTATGTTCCGGACTATAATTTTATAGTCATACGTCTCCTCAAACTCATAGTTATTCTTCTTTAGGAATCTTATTATTTTGTTTCTTTTTGTTTCAGCCATCGTAAATCCGAAGAATGTACACTTAATAGGGTTCTTCTTTTTGCTCATATTCTTTGTATAATAATTTAGGTTTAAAGAGTAAAGCAAAGGTAGTCATAATAATCAATAAAAGTATAAATGTTTCTGAAAAACTTCTGTAATGGATAAAATGTATGTTTCTGGACAAGAGAGTGGACTTAGATGTGTATGAAAATGATGGATGTATAGCGGATAGTATGAAAAAATCGCTCATATCTTGCATTTTTAGGGCAAAGATATGAGCGATTGGGCGGTGGGGGGGATAGAAAGACAGAATAATTATTTCTTGATGCCTTCTTTTACTGACTTTTCAAAGACTTGCTGTGAACATGGTTTTCTAAAAATCCAGTATGAAGTAGTTGACGTTCCACCAGTTCCTTGAAAGCTACCTCCTGTGGTTGTTCCTCCAGTGATGTATAAATCCCATCCTTCGGAAATAAAGTACATAAGTGCTGCAGCTGGAGTATTGAATTTTATTCTGTTTCCATCAGCATCTTTAAATTTTTCAACTGTTTTTCCATCATCAACTTTTACCTTCAAGCCTTCTTTGTCAAAGTTACCGTCAAAAGTAACAATCTGGTAAAGATAATAGTTGTTATCTTGTGCTATCAGCAGTAATGGCGAAAACACAAGAAAAAAAATTATAAGAGCTTTTTTCATATCAGTATTATTAAATTAGATGAGATACTTTTATCTTCTTATACATCTTTCCCCCCAAGCCTAACATTGCCATTGTATTATCCTTGATAATAAGCTCGCCCTTCTGCAGTCCTGCAATCTCAGACTTGATTTCCTGGAACTCTCGACCAGTAACTCCGAAGAGGTCTTTTATTATACTATCAGAAATGCTCTGCTGCTTCATGATCAACGGATATTGTGCATTAGCCAAGAAATCAAAGTATTTACTCTTGAAGCTATCCATGTTTTGGGTAGCAAGAATAATACTCAAGCCCTTGTTTCTGCCAACAGCAATAAGATTGCGCAAAGGCTGATTGTCGAAGTCCAGCATATAATGGGCTTCGTCAATGATAGTGAAATGACGAATCTGAACATAGTCGTCATTCACAGCCTGTTTAGGCAGCTGCTCATAGATGTTATTCAGCTTTGATATAACGAAATACACAATAGCCTTAGCGATAGGACCGTCTTTCGGAAAAGCATCCATCTTTATGATGAAACTTTCTTCTGTAAGATTTACACTGTCAGTATCAGCAAAAAGGTGATTGCGAACCAACTGCTTCAAAACAGATGTAACGCTATCATCCTTGTCAGGATTAGCCATTTTGCCCTGGTAATGTTGCAATATCAGTCCAAACGTCACAGGTTTACCATTCGTTTTCTTATATGCGTCAACGATAGCTTCACTCAGGCGATTGCTCATGTTTGCGCTAATACTTGTTCTTTCGATAGCACAGAGAGCATTTGCCATTTCTGTAGAGTACAGATTTATCTCGTTAATACTCCTTCCGCTGAAATCCTTGAATGGAGAGAAAGGCAATGGTTGTTGCACTGGATCAAGTATGCATGAACGGTCAACATCAAACAGAGCCAGCCAACTGTTGTTAGCCGGATCAGAGAACTCACCTTTGTAGTCAAACAGAAGGAAATTCACCGGATATGGCGTGTCGGTAGACAATGATCGCATCTGTTGTATAAGAACAGATAGGAGATTGGTCTTACCCGAACCTGTGGTTCCTGCCACAAGCACTTGCGCATTGGCAACCGAGCGACCGTTAATATTAAGAGTCGCTTCCATGTCATCGCCATATTCACCTATAAGAAGTTCAAGTGGCGGTATGCTGTTTGATGAACGACGGCGACCGTTTTGAACAAAGAGGAATGAGTTCAAGTTGTCCTCGTCCATAAGGTATTTCATGCCACGATACATCTCCTTTGCCACGATTCTGCTTACCAAGGAAGAGTCTTGCCAATCTACATTGCAATCTTTGTATCTCAGTTTCAGCAACGCTGAAAACAATGATTTGTTGTTGTCTTTAGTGAAAAAGCTGGGCATAATACGCATACTGGTTTTAGACAACTGTATGTTTTTAAGCTCATCTATATCTCGCTTTTCTGACAAACCAAGACTTGCAATAAGACAGATACGCATAATCTTGTTCATTGTAAAAACAAGTTGTTTGCCACCACTCACTTGTCGGGAAAGGTTGAAACGGCGTTCCATCAATTCTTTTAATGGCAGGATATCCTCAGTTATACCCTCTGCCTGGCGTATATTTTCTAAAGCTACTTCCATAGTTCTTTCTTCTTAATCGTTAAGTAGAGTACCGAAATACCCCTCTTCCACATGAGTACTCTGCAATTCAACATCACGCATAAGAGTGTATGTGCGCGACACGAAAGGCTCGAGCTTCGGGTAATCCTTGTCTTTTCTTATCTCCGAGGTAGTGCATAGCAGGATGGTCTGGTCAGCCAGTCCTGGGAAATACTCTTCCATCAAGACGTCGCGACTTTCTTCATCAAGCACACCCATCACGGTGTCAATCATCACAGGAGGATTATAGTCGCCCAAATTACGCAGAACCTTCAAGAGAACTTGGATGAAAATCTGTTTTGATGCAGCGTTAAGCTGATTAAGCGAAATTTCATTTCCAGCTTTGTGGAACAAACGTATGGTAAAGTTCTCCATAGAGTCACTTAGTTCAACCTTTGCAATACAGCCTTTGTATGAAATGAGCAGCTTGTTAAGCTGTTCTTTCATATCCTCTTCGATCTTCATCTTTTTGCGCTTAAGCAGAGAGTCTGCAACATCCTCAAAGAGAGGTTTCAGCTTGACGAGGGTGTCGAATTTTACATCCGGCTCCTGTTGTATCTGCACATCATACTGGTGTATGCGACGTTCCAGCTTCTCGATAGCAAGTTTTCTGTCATCTTGTTCCTTCTTCAAGGTTTCAAGCTGACGGCTATTATCCTCATAAGCCTTGATAATCTCTCCATTGCCACTTACGAGACTGCGACGGAGAATGTCAATCTGCTTTTGCTGATTGTCATAGTTCTCGATTCGCTTCTCCAAGTCATAGTGCAGATCATTCAGTTGCAAGAACTCATTTACAGAGTTTGCGTTCAATAGATTCTTAAGAGCCTCAAACTCTGTATCATCGAGAAAGGCATATTCATCTTTTCGATTGAGGCTTTCCTGCTGGTTTGCCAGGAATGACACAACCATTTCATTATCAACATTAGGTGCGCATAAAGCCTTCGCCTTAAGGAACGATATGATTTTTGCCGTTACGTCACGCATCTGCTCTAACGACAGAATGCCTTGTCGTTCCAGTTTCAAAGCATCTTTCTGACGTATTATATCATTTATCTCATTGCTTATGCCCAGCGCCAGTTTAGGGAAGAACACATTTATCTCCAGTGTGTCAACCACCTGCTTAAGCTGTTCATTGTATCGCTGTGCCAAGTCGTGAGTCTGCTTGATGTCAGCCTCCAATGCCTCTATCTTCCTGGTTATCTCAGCAGAACTCTTTGCTCCCTCTTTAGCAGCATCATACTCCTCTTGTATTGAAGTCAGATATTTGTATATCTTATCCTGTTCTTCAACATTTCGGTTTTGTTCCTCAATCATCTTGTTGCGCTGCTCGCAAAGACCGTTATATTCTTCAGCCTCCTTTTGCGCTTCAAGTCGTCTTGCTGCCCATTCCTGCTGCAAGTGCTCTGCAGCATTTTTCAACAGGATGTATTTGTTGAAGCCCATCACGTTCTGGATATTATCCTTGATGATTTGGGCGAACACGTTTTCCTTTAGCAACTCGCTCGACTGCATGGCATCAAACAAGAAATACTGCGACAACTCCTGTGGTAGGTTTGCCTTTATGATTTTGTTCACTTGTTGCTCAGCCATGGCACGCTGCTGCAAAGGCATGGCAGTGCCATATACGAATGTGTTACCATTCATATTCAGGGTTACGCTTTCCACGGGCTTGTCACTTGGGTTGAGAGCGTATGTGCGTCGAAGCATATATTTTTGCGTCTGCCCCAATACGACACCATCGAAAGCCAGTTCAAGCATTATTTGTGGAGTGACTTTGCCAACGGCACCATTGTTAAGCAGCTCCATGAAATGAGCTTTATCCTTAATCTTCAATCCATAGAGTGCGCCACATATAGCTTCAAACAGTGTGGTCTTACCACCGCCGTTCATACCTCCGATGAGGATGATCGGCTGGTCTGGACGCACGGTGAGGTCAAGATCGAGTGACAGATAAGTCTTATAGTTGCTTATCTTTATACGACGTATAATCATCTGGAGTCCTCCATTACTTTATCAGAGTAATAGCCTCTGCAATAATTGTTTGCGTATCGGCATCACTCATTTCTATTTTGTCTACTCGCGCAGCATGAAACTTGCGCAATATTTCTTCCTTCAACCAGTCGAAGTCGACCTGGTGCTTTTCGCACAAAGTGCTGATAAGCATCAAGTCGTCCTGTCGGATACCATAGTTGATAAACTTTCCATCAAGTCCCTTTCCCATAGTGTGCTGTTATTCTTTATAATCTGAAGGATAGAAGCAGTCCCAATTTATAATATCGGTAGTGTTTTCTATCTTCAGAGGTGAGTATTTCCAGTTGTTGCCATCAGCAATGATTACACCTCCTTTGAGGTGTTTGCTTTGATTTTCCTCGCTTGCCATATAGTCAATCAGGGCATTGTGTTTTGCCGGAGCGTCCCCATCGCTGCCAACGCTCTTTGTATCGAAGAGGAATATCTGTCCGTTCTTCATACGGATAACAAAGTCAACATAGAACAACGCCTTTGTTCCTGTTCCATCAATATAGCTTACGGCATAATGTTGCTTTCCGCTGTCACCGTTCTTGTACCACCAATCAATATATTCAGTGTTGGCTTCAAGGTAAGCCTCGAACATACGTTCTGGAGACGAAGCATTGCGTAGCTGCACGAATGGCATAAGCGCATGGTTCTTCACATCGTCGACAACGACGTTGTTATCCTCTTTGTATAGACGGTCAGCCGGCACTTCCCAGTCGTACTTCACAAACGATTTCTCTGACTTCTCTTTCTGTCGTTGTGTGAGAATGTTTAGATAACGATTAAGCGCACGTGAGATGATGTCTTCAAAGCGAGGGCGGTTTTTGTGATAAAGTGTCACCTTTACCGCATCCGTCTCAAACAGGCCGAAGAGTTGTTCCATTGCCTCTTTCAGTGCCATGCCGAGCGTAGGAATACTCACTTTCTCAAACTGGGCACCAATTAATCGGGCACAGAACACACTGAAGGTAGCGTTAAGCTCCTGCATGGTGCGTATATACTTAGCCTTGTTTGCAGCGAGAGTCTGTCCTATCTCTCCCGTAATGTTCAAGTCCTCAATAATCTCCACGCCGATACTCTGCACTTTAAACTCAATCTTGTCCATCACCGCACGGCGGTTCTTTGATATTTGGCTCTCGTGTTCAGATCCGTCCTCCTCAGGAAGAGGTTCGTCGCCATACAACTCCTCCTCGGTGAAGAGCGAAAGCTGTCTGTTCTTAATCTGTAACTGTTCCTCAAACACCTTAATTAGCAGAGGCAGGAAGTCGCTGCCAAGTCGTTTACGGCCTATGGCAGGGCGCTCGCAGTATTCCGACTGCAACGAAACGTTGCATAGATTTTCTCTTCTTATAGTATGAATTGTAGAGAGATAATCCATATCCTCTGGTTCTATCTTTACAAGATTTTGGCTGATGTTGGTATATACATAACCCTTGTTCAGCCTGTCGTCCTGATAGAATTTCTGTTCGGGCATACGCAGAATGCGTCCTACGGTCTGTGCACCGAAAGTGAAGCTTTCTATTTTGCGGAAGATAAGCAACACCGCAGCACGTGGACAGTCCCAACCGAGTGCGATTGCTTGTTTGAAAAGCAGGGCTTCTGTCATATTGTCGTTTTGCTCCAGTCCGTCCACATTCACCTTTTCACCGCTCAGCCATACCGCAAGGCGATTGTTGGTAGTGTTAATGCCGTGAATCGTGTCGAGATACAGGATCACTTCGTCCTTAATGCCTGTGTCCTCTGTGCTCATCGATTCAGAACCATCGTTAGGCAGCTGGATAAGCAGCAACGGATTTATGTTGACACCCAGTCGCTTGTATGCCTCCGCAAGTTCTTTGCGCTTCTTCAGCGCCAAGCTAACAAGATGCTGCGTGAGCGACATTTCGGGAGACGAGAAGTCGAGTGCCGGATTGATGACCACACCCTCCTTTATCATCTGCTCTTCGATAACATGCTGGCGATGCACCTTAACCTTCTCCTCAGGGTGAGCCGTGATAGGTGTGGCAGATATACGTATCTCCAGTTTCGGCATAATGTTCTGCAACACCTTTTCCGACTTCTTAGCCTGTCGTCCGCCAAACATGTGTTCCTCGTCGATGATGACGACGAGCGGTATTTCTTGTTCTATCTGGGTGCGACGGGTAAGGTCGTAGAGCGATGCACTCTGTTCGGTGTCGCGAATCATAAGCGCATTATCCTTGTTGATGCTCTCCCAGTTGACAAATAGGATTTCGCCTGGATGTATATATCCGTTGGCAGAATGATCCATATCGTCATAGACAACAGGATGAAGCTCGCGTGTTTCGGTGAAGAAGGTCTTCATCTTGAAGTAGCTCTGCTCGTGCAGCTTGTTTGGGGCTATCCACATGAACGCCACTTCAGAGCATGGTGCGTCGGCACGCTCTGCCAGTTCGGTGCAGAGGCGCATAAGCATCTCGGATGCCATGATGGTCTTACCGGCACCAGTAGGTGCTTCAAAAACAAGCGTGTGTCGCTGTCCGGCAAGCGACAACAACTCGATAGATTTATCAACTAATTCTTGAACAGCCTTTTGCTGATATTTCAGTACTTTCATGCTTCGCCTCCTTCCTCATTCGTGTTGTCGTTGTCTTCTCTAAAGTCGAGTGTCTGTTGCACGTTTGCTTCGGCTTCTGCCTGTGTTTTCATTTCCTGCAACGCTTCGTCAAGGAATTTTGGTTTGCGCTTGGGCAGCACTCGCTTGTATGCTTCATAAATGGCTGATGGCAGGGCGCATAGCTTTACACGCTCGGCAACATCTTCAAAATCGTCGGTGTATGGGTCGGCGCCTGGCGAGAACACATATACCATAGTCTTGATGCCGTCGTCCTCGGTTTGTGCCATGAGTTGCACCAACAGTGAGATGGCACGCTCCTCGTAAATGACAAGCATACGATTTCCCTTTCCGTTATCAAAATAGCGGGCAATATTAGGATTGATTTTCTTTCCGCAGAATTCTGCTTCTGTATAAACATCGTTCTTGATGCAAAGCATGTCGGTGGCGAGACGCACAAGCTGGCGCATGTTCTTTACGCTCTTGTCACGAGAGAGGAAGTTGGTGCGGTAGTAGCGAAGGTTGTTGTCGTGCAAGCCTTCCACTTCCTCACCCTTGGGTGTGGTGTAGCCTTGGATTACTCGCTTGTTGCGTTCGTAGGTAACTTCCTCGCAGATGTTATTCTCGTTGTTGGTAACAAGGATACATTTGCGGTGTCCACCGTCTTCAGCGTTGAGTTGCATGGTGGCGTGGAGGGTGGTACCGGAACCTGCGAAGAAGTCGAGGATGGTAGAACATCTAGAGGTGGCAAGTTTCTCTATAAATGTAATAAGACCTACAGGCTTTGGATTGCTAAAAGCATCTTTGCCCAATATTTGCTTAAGTACAATTGCCCCTTCTTGATTTGACTCTAGTTCATCCCACCAACTATTAGGAATTACACCACCTTGCTGTTTTTCTGTCAAAAATAATTTATATCTTGGTTTTCCTTTACCACCACGAGGAAAGACTATTTTATTATCCTTATATAACTCATCATAAGTTTCTTTTTTAAAACGCCATTCATCTTCAATAATATTTCCCATAGGTGTTACCACACTATACTTGGTACCACCTCTATTTGTGCATGGCATAGTTGTGTATGGTCCTCGGGGGTCATTATCAGGATTTTTATAACTACTAATATCTATATTAGCTTCTACTTTATTCAGCTCATGATTTATATTCTTTCTATAAATCAAAACATATTCATGTATTGTAGATATATTTTTAGATAAATTTGCTTGAGATTTACGACGTCTTCTAACAGGACATGCCACGAAATTACTTTCTCCATAAAGTTCATCGCACAACATCTTCAGTTGTGCCTGTTCATTATCATCAATAGAGATAAAAATTACCCCCCCCCGAAGAAAGTAAAGACTTCGCAATCTGAAGTCTTTTGTTCATAAACGACAGCCATTTAGAATGACGATAGCCGTCTTCACGGTCTACAAAAGAATCGTTGTAGACAAAATCCTTATTGCCTGTATTGTAAGGCGGATCGATATATATCACGTCAATCTTGCCCTCGTGAGTATAAGCGAGAGCGATGAGCGCTTCGAGGTTGTCACCTTCGATAAGGATATGGTTAGGCGCATCGGGAGAGTCGCTCACGATGGCACGCTCCGGCACCTCCGTGAGAACTGGCAGTTCGTCCACAAGACGTGTTTCTATTTCTTCCGGCTTGTCCTCCCACACCAGGCCATACTTCTTCTGAGAACGAAGAAGCTCCACAAGCGAAGCCTTTTCTTCGTTTGTCAAGCCTTCAAGCTGTGTTATCTTTTTCGCAAGTTCATATTTATTCATGTTCAGCGTTCTGTTTGGTTGTTTAGACTTGTATTAATATTTTATAAAAACGAATTTACAAAGATACGATATTTAAAGACAACAAAGGAAGAAAAAGAAGAAAAGTTTGCCATTATGTAAGTTTTATTTCAAAAGTTACATATATACCTCTAAACCATTTAGCTCAAAGATACCCACATCTCGAAGCTGCCGGATTTCGTTAGAGTCCAGCAGCTTCATTCGTCTTGTGCCGCAAAGAAGTCGTAGCGGAGTGAGATGCTCATCAGTGTGAGTATCCCGGTTATTTTACTTCCACAAAGGTTCGCCCTCCCAATTAGTTGGAAATCCCATAGCAGAAACATCTACATTGCTGTGCTCACCAAGAAGTTTCTTCAACCTTAGCGTAAAATCATTATAAGGGCGTATCACATCCAGTAAATACTTAAGATAGCATAACTGCGAATAAAGTTTATCATAGTTGGCAATAGGAGGTGTGACCCATTTGCCACGCAAAGGAGTGGTCATTTGAGGTTTAATAGGGAACTTCCTGTTCCAAACTCTTGAGTGGTGTGCGAGGTAATTTCTTAACACAACAGCACTTTTTATCCAGCTTTCCAGAACTAAGTGTTGAGGAAGATTAAATTCGCGAGCAATACGCTTTTTGATTTTGTTATCGGCAAAATTACAGAACAATTTGGATAATGTGCCGAAAGAAGTAACCTCCAACGTTTTCCAAACAGGAGGAACATCAGGTTCAGTGTACTTTGCAGAATGCTCGATAATAAACTCCTCTCTTGTTCTTCTCAGTTCTTGCCTGATTTGCTCCATGCATTTGTGTTGGATATTGGGATCTCGGAAAAGACTGTCATCAGTAAACCAAAATGCACCGTACTGCAAGGAAATATGATGAATCATCTTTGAACGCAGAGCTATTTCTACCGCTTGAATAGCTGTAAAAATTAATTCGCGCAAACCACAATCGAAGCGATATAAATCCATTGCATTTTCAAAAGTGCTACCAGACTTGAAAATGTGACGAATTTTATCACTTTCCATAGGGTGAAAATAATTATCTAAGCGGAAATAGCTTACAACTTTCAAACATTCTATGGCTTTGTTTCTATCCGCAATGATAAGACCACGCGATGCCAACAAATCAAGGATTTCAGAATAGTCTAAGGGCTGTTTTTGAATATTTCATAAACACATAAAAAGTAAAAGTCCCACCCTGGTTCGCTGTTCTACGGGAAGCGTGGTGGGAACTGTTGCTGCAAATTTAGGCATTATTCTTCGAAGTTCCAAATGTTTTTGCTATTATTTTGTTTTTACGCACATTATATATACACCTCTACCCCATTCTCTTTTGAGGAGGAAAGCGAGGCGCATTGCCTTGTAGGCACTTGTGCAATACATCTTGTCTGAGCTGTCTGCCCTTGTGTAAACAACCCATACATTGTTTGTGGACTTGCCGGAATTGGCTTTAGCTGCTAAAATGACAT
>OGLS01001890.1_pt1 | contig 11034 bp, 8 predicted proteins | sample 1572881 | NCBI WGS metagenome assembly OGLS01 (sample SAMEA2582013, study PRJEB24529) | metagenome | biome: Human gut stool | place: China | collected 2011
GCACCTTCATGGCTTCCCGGGAGCAATAGCCCATGTCCACGCAGTTGGCCCGGCCCCGGGGGGCGCCGTTGTAGCCCGTAGAAATGATCTCGTCATTTTTCACGATGATGGCGCCGTAGATCCGCCGCAGGCAGGTGGCCCGCTCCAAGACGGTCTCGGCAATATCCAGATAATAGTTTTCCTTGCTGATACGCTCCATAGACAGTCCTCCCGCCGGATTCTAAAAATTTGATAAAATATTTTATCATACCCGGCTTCGGATAGCAAGAGGGCAGCCAGTCATTCTGCCGTTCTCGCAGGCGGATGACCTCGTTTTTACAAGTTAGGCACCGCCTTTGCCAGCGTCCGGCGGAGGACCGGCACCAGTGCCGTCACCACAACGATCTTCAGCGTGTCGCCGGGCACATACACCAGCATGGCCGCCAGCAGCGCAGGAAAGGTCTTGGCAGACTGCATATAAACGTGCAGGATGAGATACATATAGGGGACACCCACGGCGTAGAGGATCAGATCTCCCACCAGAACCGCCGCCAGAACGGTCAGATACCCGGTGCGACGAGCAGTCAGCGCGCCGATCACGGCGGCGGCGGGGATCAGCCCCAGCAAAAAGCCGAAGCTGGGCTGAAGCACATAGCCGATGCCGCCGCCCTGCGTAAAGACCGGCAGGCCCAGCAGGCCGATGCCCACATAAAGCAGTTGAGAAACAGCTCCCCACTTCCACCCCAGCAGGAGGCCGGCCAATGCGGTAAACAGAAATTGCAGCGTAATGGGTACGGTGCCTGTGGGGATCTGTAAGAAAGCGCCGATGGCGGTCAGGGCGGCAAACAGGGCAGCGAGGACCATATTGCGGGTCATATCGTGCTGATTCATAATGAAAAACTCCTTTTCGGTTTGATGCGCCTAAAGTGTATCAGACGGCGCTTTGATTGTCAACCGTATTGCAAAATTAGGTTGACAATCCGGCATGGACGCCGTATAGTACCGTTGGAGGGATGTACCATGACGAAGCAAATCGTTTTAAAACTCCTGCGGGAGCATACAGAGGAATTTCTGTCCGGCGAGGCTATCAGCCGACAGGCCGGTGTCAGCCGGGCGGCGGTGTGGAAGGCTGTGGAGCAGTTAAGGCAAGAGGGCTACGGTATTGAATCCGTCCCCAACCGGGGCTACCGCCTGACCCGCGTGACAGCGCGGCTCCGCCCTGAAGAATTAGCGGAGCAGTTCCGGGACTGTCGGATCGGTCGGGAGCTGCTGTGCTTTGACATCATCGACTCCACTAACAACGAATTGAAACGGCGGGCGGTCAGCGGCTCCGTAGATGGAACGGTGATTCTGGCAGACCAGCAGACCGGCGGCCGGGGACGCCGGGGACGGAGCTTTGTGTCCCCCGCCGGGAAGGGACTGTATTTATCGGCGGCCCTCCGCCCCCGGTGCCCGCTCTCTGAGATCAGCACCCTGACAGCCTGGACCGCCGTGGCGCTTTGTGACGCGGTGGAAGCCGTCTGTGGCGTCCGCCCCGGCATCAAGTGGCCCAATGATCTGGTGCTGAACCGGAAAAAGCTCTGCGGCATCCTGACGGAGCTGGAATGGGAGGCGGAGAGCGGTGAATTCTCCTGCGTCATCATCGGCGCGGGGATCAACGTCAGTCAGGATGAAGCCGATTTCGGCCCGGAGGTAGCCCCCATCGCCATTTCTCTGGCGCAGGCCCTCGGAACGGCCCCGGACCGGACGGAGTTGGCCGCCCGGGTGATCCGGTCGCTGAATGCGTTATATGACGACTTCCCTGCCCAAAATGCCGCCTATCTGGACCATTTTCGCCGGGACTGCCTGACGGTGGGCAATCCGATAAAGGTCATCTCCGGTGCAGAAGAGCGCATCGGCACCGCCACAGGTATTTCCGATGACTTTGGTCTGACCGTCCGCTGGGAGGACGGCTCCACGGAGACTCTGACCTCCGGAGAGGTCTCCGCCCGGGGACTGTATGACTATGTGTGATCCCGCCGAAGCGGGTTTTCCCCAGATTCAGCCTGTCCAGACAGAAAAAGCTCCCTGCTGAGGTTTTCTCAGCAGGGGGCTTTTTCATATCATGTTTGTAATAATCGCCGTCAGCCACCGTAGAACATCCCTAACAGGTGGGCCAGATCCCCGGCCTCCAGATAGGTGACGCCGTTGGCGATGAGGCAGGGGCTGGAGAGACTCTGCCGGTCAGCCGCAGCGGGACCGTGAGCCAGATCCGTGTCCGGACAGATCTGGAAAACCATCTCGCCGCCGTCCTTCACTGTCACGCCAAACTCCTTATCCCAAGAGACGCTGTACCCGGCGGCTTCCGCCACCGCCCGGATGGGCACATACAGCCGCTCGTCCTTGTAGGGCCGCCGCAGAGCGGAGGGCTCTACCGCAGCGCCGCTGTTGATATACAGCCGTTCATCCCCGTAGGGCCGACGCAGGGCTGAGGGCTCCGCCGCCACGACGCTGTTGACATACAGCCGCCCGTAGCCGTCCAGGGAAATGCTTCCCTTGTACTCGTAAGGAAATACAATGACCTTGCTGGCCTGGCCCTTGTCATCGGTCCACACCAGAACGCGGATACCGGGCAGCAGATCCTGATACGTCACCCGGTTGCGGGTAAGATAGGGTTTCACCTGCGCGTCCTGCCACACCTGATACACCGTCCCGTCGGACAGGGTGACGGACATACCGCTCCGGTTGGGAATTCCCAAACCCGTAAGGCCGTCAGAGCGGACGATCACATCGTACTGCGGCACCTTGTAGTCCGCGGGGACATTCACCAGAAGAAGCTCCGGTGTGACCTGCGGGGGCAGGCTCATGGTCATGGCAGTCTGCGCCCCCAGCCACGCATAGACGGTACTGCCGTCCTTGATGGACTTTGCATCCACCGGCTCGCCGCTGACGGCGTCCAGGATCATAACGCCCTCCGTCCACAGGATATAGTCCTCCGTTGGTTCTCCGGTGGACGTGCTCATCAGCAAGCCGCCATCCTTCTGATGGGCAACGGTTCCCGAGATCACGGTATATTGAGGGTTCGGGACGTAGGCCCCCGCGCCGGTGGCGCTAGCGGCTGCCAGAGCGGGGACGCACAGCATAGCGGCGCACAGGGCCGCTGCGATCAGCTTCACAGAAAATTTCATAGATGATCTTCCTTTCTTTCGTCAGGGTCGGAGCCTCCGGAAGAATGCTCCGTTTGCCTGGATAGACGGAGGGCAGCCGGAAAAAGTTCCCACCTTCCGCAAAAATCCCGCTGAAAATTTCAGCGGGACCTTTATCGCTCAACTCAGTCTATGACCCGGATAGCGGTGATGACCGGCTGCTGGTCCGCAGGGATGGTGCCGTTGCCGTCCGTAGGCTGTGCAGCCTCGCACACATCGTCCACCACGTCCATGCCCTCCGTCACATAGCCAAAGCAGGCGTACTGGCCGTCCAGAAAGGCGCTGTCTGCGTGGCAGATGAAGAACTGAGAGCTGGCGCTGTCGGGGTTCTGGCTCCGGGCCATGGAAATGGCGCCCCGGGTGTGGGACAGCGTATTTTCCACGCCGTTGGAAGAAAACTCGCCCTTGATGGTGTTCTCAGAGCCGCCGGTGCCGTTGCCGTTGGGGTCGCCGCCCTGCATCATGAAACCGGCGATGATGCGGTGGAAGGTCAGGCCATCGTAAAACCCATCATTGGCCAGATCCATAAAGTTCTGTACGGTAATGGGGGCGGCGTCGCCGTCCAGCTCCACGGTGATGGTGCCGTAGTCCTGAATGTCGATCTCCGCGTGGTGGGTGCCCACGCCCGCCGTCTCAGCCGCAGGCTTGTCGGCCTTGCTGTCGGTGATGGTGTCCGTATCGGTCTTGCCGCAGGCGGCCAGACTCAACAGCAGCACGGCAGACACGCAGACAGTCAGTAATTTTTTCATAAGGTCCTCCTTTTCAAAACGCAGCCCACCGAAGGTCATCCGGCGGGCTGTAAGGTGTGTTTACTTCTTGCCCTTCAGGGACTTCATGCGCTGCTCGTGGTTCAAAATAGCCTTGCGCATCCGCAGGCTCTTGGGCGTGACCTCCAACAGCTCGTCATCTGCCAGGAACTCCAGGCACTGCTCCAGGCTCATCTGGCGGGGAGGCACCAGACGCAGGGCATCATCAGAGCCGGAAGCACGGGTGTTGGTCAGCTGCTTCTTGCGGCAAGCGTTCACCACGATGTCCTCGCCCCGGTTGGCCACGCCGATGATCATGCCCTCGTACACGGGGACACCCGCGCCGATAAACAGGGTGCCGCGCTCCTGCGCGTTGAACAGGCCGTAGGTGATGGAGTCGCCGGTCTCGGTGGAGATCAGGCTGCCCATGCCGCGGCGGGAAATATCGCCCTTGTAAGGCGCATAGGAATCAAATACGGAAGCCATGATGCCCTCGCCCTTGGTGTCGGTGAGGAAGTCATTCCGGTAGCCGAAGAGACCGCGGGCGGGGATCAGGAACTCCACCTTCATGCGGTCGCCCACGGGAGTCATCTCCACCAGGTCGCCCTTGCGCTGGCCCAGCTTCTCGATGACGCTGCCCACGCAGTCGCCGGGCACGTCCACCACCAGACGCTCAATGGGCTCGCACTTCTTGCCGTCGATCTCCTTGTACAGCACACGGGGGGGAGATACCTGGAACTCATAGCCTTCCCGTCGCATGGTCTCGATGAGGATAGACAGGGACATTTCGCCGCGGCCCGCCACGTTGAAAGCACTGTCGCGGTCGGTATCGGAGACCTTCAGGGAAACGTCCTTCAGGGTCTCACGGTACAGCCGATCCCGGAGCTGGCGGGAGGTGACGAACTTACCCTCACGGCCGGCATAGGGGGAATCGTTGACGGAGAAGGTCATCTCCAGCGTGGGAGCGCTGATCTTCACGAAGGGCAGCGGCTCCACGGCGCCGGGGGCGCAGACGGTATCGCCGATGGTGATGTCGGGAATACCGCTCATGGCAATGATGTTGCCGGCGGTGGACTCCGTCACCTGCTTCCGGGCCAAACCCTCAAACTCATAGATGGAAACGGCCTTGGCCTTCTTGGGGGTAGCATCGGGATCGTGATAGTTGCACACCATGATCTCCTGATTCTGCTTCAGGGTGCCCCGCTCAATGCGGCCCACGGCGATGCGGCCCACGAACTCATTGTAGTCGATGGAGCTGACCAGCATCTGGAAGGGCTGGTCCACATCCGCCTCGGGAGCGGGGATATACTCCAGAATGGTCTCAAACAGCGGGGTAAGGTCGGTGCCCACCACGTCGGGAGAGTAGGAAGCGGTACCCTGACGGCCGGAGCAGAACAGCATGGGGGAATCCAGCTGCTCGGGGGTGGCGTTCAGGTCCATCAGCAGCTCCAGCACCTCATCGATGACCTCGTGGATGCGCTGATCGGGGCGGTCGATCTTGTTGACCACCACGATGACCCGATGGCCCAGCTCCAGAGCCTTAGAGAGCACGAAGCGGGTCTGGGGCATGGGGCCCTCGGCGGCGTCTACCAGCAGGATAACGCCGTTGACCATCTTCAAAATACGCTCCACCTCGCCGCCGAAGTCGGCGTGGCCCGGGGTGTCCACCACGTTGATCTTCACGTCCTTATAGCGGACGGCGGTGTTCTTAGCCAGAATCGTAATGCCGCGCTCACGCTCCAGATCGCCGGAGTCCTGATTTTCCCGGTAAGCGCCGCCCTGCTTCAGCATCTCGTCCACCAGGGTGGTCTTGCCGTGGTCAACGTGGGCGATGATGGCTACGTTTCTCAAATGTTCGTTCTGCATATCTGGAACATCCCTTCTTGTTTTTTACCATCAATTGACAACAGTCGGCAGACAGCCCTCCAAATCAGAGAAGAACGTCTGTCGATTCTTGTCAACTGATGGCCTTACAGATTTCACATACAGTCACATATTATAATGCACAGTTTCCCTAATTTCAATGGGAAATTTCACATTTTCCGCCAAAAACGTGAGGTTTTTCTTGTATCTGTGCGTCATAGAAGGACTGACGCTTTTTTGAACAAAGAATTCCACAAAAAGCAAAACTTTTTTTCGTTTTCGGACATTGATTCCGAAAGAAAGTACCGTATAATGAAATTTACCTCGACGGAAGCGACGCCAGCGCCGCACGTTCCGCCGGGAGTATTGCGGCTCACTGGAGCCGCCAAGGAGGATATCCCCATGTATCGTATTCAAACCATGAACAAAATTTCCCCCGTAGGTCTGAACCGGTTCCCCTCCGAGCTGTACGAGGTCGGGGATGCGGTACAGGACCCTCAGGGAATTTTAGTCCGCTCCGCCAAGCTGCTGGACTTGGAATTCAACCCCAGTCTGCTGGCCATTGCCCGTGCGGGCGTAGGGGTCAACAACATTCCTCTGGACCGCTGCGCAGCGGCGGGTATCCCGGTGTTTTCCACCCCCGGCGCCAACGCCAACGCCGTGAAGGAACTGGTGATCTGCGCCATGCTGATGGGCTCCCGGGACATTCCCGGTGCCATCCGCTGGGTCCGGGAACAGGCAGCCTCCGGGGTGGATGTCTCCACCGTGGTGGAAAAGGGCAAGTCTGCCTTCATCGGCCCGGAGCTTTATAAAAAGACTTTGGGCATTATCGGTCTGGGAGCCATCGGCTCCATCGTGGCCAACACCGCCATCTCTCTGGGCATGGATGTGTACGGCTACGATCCGTTTTTGTCCGTGGATACCGCTTTGCGGTTGGACCGCCACGTTCATGTGGTAAAGGATATCAACGATCTTTATAAGCGGTCGGATTACATCACCATGCACATCCACTATACGGAAAAGACTGCCCGCATGATCGACGCCAGCGCCATCGCCGCCATGAAGCGGGGCGTGCGGGTCATCAATCTGGCCCGGGGCGAGATCGTAGACGATGAAGCCATGCTGACGGCGCTGGACACCGGTATGGTGGCCGCCTACATCACCGACTTCCCCAACAACCGTCTCCTGACGGCTCCCCACGTCATCGCCATGCCCCATCTGGGAGCCTCCACCCCGGAAAGCGAGCAGAATTGCGCCGCCATGGCAGTAGATACACTGCGGGACTATCTGGAAAGCGGCAACATCCGCTCCAGCGTGAATCTGCCGGAGATGACCATGGACCGCAGCGGTGTCCAGCGGCTGTGCGTCCTGCACAAGAACGTCCCCGGCATGCTGGCAAACATCACCAGTCTGTTTGGCCGGGACGGCGTCAACGTGGAAAATCTGAGCAACAAGTCCCGTGGGGATTACGCCTATACCATGGTGGACCTTGGCAGCAAGGTGGGTGACAACGTGATCGAGGATGTGCGCCGCACAGCCAACGTGATCCGGGTCCGGTCCTTGGAATGGTAAATTGAACGGTCAAGATACAAAAAAGCACGGCTTCCGCCGTGCTTTTTTCTTTTATTTCGTGCAGCGGGCCTTCAACTGCTCCGCTGTGATGGCCCAGCCCTCGGCCATGTATTGATCCACCGGGATCTCCGGGCAGGTCTCTCCCCGATGGCGATAGATGGCCTGTACCACGATCTTCAGCAGCGCCGGGTTCTTCACCAGAATCGGCCCGGTGAGCTGGCTGGCAAAGACGCTGCCCTTGTGATATCCCTCCGGGCCGCAGGGTCCCTCGTTGCCGTGGCCCATGTCCATGGAGGTCACCAGCGGCGTCTCCACGCCGGTAATGACGGAGCAGCGGTTGACGAAGCCCACCACTGCGTCCTCATAGAGGTCCGTGTGGCCGTAAACGTCCTCCACGAACCGCTTTTTGTTCTGGACGGCAGTGAAGTCCGCCAGTCCCAGTCCTTCGTACACCTTTCCGGCGTCATCGGTGATGGTCTTGCCCAGCAGCTCCATGGAGTTCCCGGCGAACAGCATGGTCACGCCTGCGTCCGCCGCCGCTTTTACAGCATCCCCCAGCTTGGAAAAATACAGGAGAGCCGCCTTCTGCGCCCGCTCTGTACCTGCGCCCATGTAGGCAAAGTCCGCATGGGTCAGATCGGCGTCTCCGCCAAGCTCCACCCGCTCCACAGTGACGGTATTGCCCATTTCCTCCAACGTCCGCTTCAGAATGGACACGTTGGCATAGCTGCCATACAAGCTCATGAGATCCGGATAGAAATGCAGAATCTTCAATACCATGGCTCAGCCCTCCTTTTTCACATCCGGCAAATTCAGCAGCTTGTCCCGGTCAGAGAAGCAGGTGACTACATACAACGCCTCGCTGCCGCTGTCCCGGATCGCTGCTGCCGCGTCCGGAATGCCGGGGATGACCTCCCAGTTCCGGACACCGGTGAAGCTGAACCGCTCCGCCAGGTCATTGCGGTACAGGCCGGAGAGGATGACCCGCTTCACGTGGGGGACGTTCAGCTGGTCAAAGTCGATGTCCCACAGCCAGCTGGTCTCGCTGGTGAAATACTTCCGGGATACGGCGTCCACGATGATGAGGACCGTGCAGTCCTCATTGGCGGAGGCGATGTAGCGGAGGTTGGTGTCGTAGGCGATGGAGTTTTCGTGCTTGGAGGTCAAGAGCGTGCCGTGGTGCTGGCCCAGGGTGAAGGTCTGCATCCGGCCGTTTTTCAGGATGTAGCTGCTGAGGGTGTCCGCAATGGCGCTGCCCTCCACGCCGCATTCCCGGCAGGCGGCATAGGCCGCCAGAATGTTGTAGACATTGTAAATGCTGCGGAAGGCCAGGGCCACAGTGAACTGGCCGTCCAGGGTCAGTCTGCCGTTTTGCAGGTCCAGGTCCGTGGCGGCATAGTCCGGAGCGGGCCGGGCGTGGCCGCACTTGGTGCAGCGGTAGGCGCCAATGTGGTTATAGTGGACGTAGTCGTATTCCATGGGGGCGTGGCACACTGGGCAGTAGGCCCCGTCATGATAGACCCCGGTGGGGGTCTCCGTATCCGTGGCACAGCGGTTCAGCCCGAACCACTTCACTTTTTCATGGCCGATGGCAAAGCAGCTGGACAGGGGATCGTCGCCGTTCAAAATCAGCTCCGTATCGGGGTGGATGGCGGGGAGGATCGCGTCAAACACGCTTTCGGGGTGACCGTTCCGGGTGAGCTGGTCCCGGTACAGGTTGGTGATGACAAATTCCGTGGGGTGGAAATACTTGAAGCTGTGGGCAGCGTACCGCTCGTCGCTTTCCAGCAGCAGCACGTCCGCGTTGACCTTCCCCCCCAGGGTGGCGTGGGTCAGGATCAATGTGGTGACGCCCTCTACCTGATTGGAGCCTTCGGCGTTGTAAATGACGTTCTTCCCCTGCCCCCGCAGCACCGTAGCGATCATCTCCACAGTGGAGGTCTTGCCGTTGGAGCCGGTGACGGCGATGATGTGGGGTGGCAGCTGCACCCGCTTCAAAATGTCGGGGCAGATCTTCAGGGCGAACTTGCCGGGCATAGAGCTGCCCTTGCCCACCAGCTTGCCTACAAATCGGCCCAGCTTACAGACCACGATTGCTAAAAACTTTCGCATGAATATCCTTCTTTCAGCGTTTATTTTCCAGCCAGATCATCAGCGCCGTCAGGTCGGCGGGGCTGACGCCGGAGATCCGGGACGCCTGTCCCAGATCCATGGGCCGCACGGCGGAGAGCTTCTCTCTTGCCTCCAGCCGCAGACCCTGAATGGCGTTGTAATCCAGGTCCGGGGGCAGCTTGTGGCCCTCCACCCGCTTGAACTCCGCCACCTGCTGCAGCTGGCGCTTGATGTAGCCCTCGTACTTGACGGAGATCTCAATTTCCTCCGCAATGTCGGCAGACAGGGGTGGCCGTCCGGGGTCGAAAGGGGCCAGCTCGGCGTAGTGAAGCTGGGGCCGCTTCAGCAGCGCCAACAGAGAACAGCCATCCGGGGCATCGGCAGTGCCGTGCTCCGTCAGAAATGCCGTCAGCGCCGGGGAGGGAGCCACGCCGGTGTGTTCCAGCCGCTTGATCTCCTTCTCAATGGCGGCGTACTTTTCCTCCACGGCCCGGAGCCGCTCCTCCGGCACCAGACCGATCTCATAGCCCCGGCGGGTCAGCCGCTGGTCGGCGTTGTCCTGCCGCAGCACCAGCCGGTATTCGCTGCGGGAGGTCATGATGCGGTAGGGCTCGTTGGTGCCCTTCGTCACCAGATCGTCGATGAGGGTGCCGATGTAGCTCTCCGCCCGGGAGAGGATAAAGGGGCTTTCCCCTTTCAGCTTTCTCGCGGCGTTGACACCGGCCACAAAGCCCTGAACGGCGGCCTCCTCATACCCGGAGGAGCCGTTGAACTGCCCGGCGCCGTACAGGCCGGACACCTGTTTCGTTTCCAGCGTGGGCAGCAGCGCCAGCGGGTCGATGCAGTCGTACTCGATGGCGTAGGCCGGGCGGGTCATGACGGCGTGCCGCAGACCCGGCACGCTGTGGAGCATCCGGATCTGCACCTCCTCCGGCAAGGAGGACGAAAAGCCCTGAATATACAGCTCCTCCGTGTTCAGTCCCATAGGCTCCACGAAAAGCTGATGGCGGAGCTTGTCCGGGAACCGGACGATTTTTGTTTCAAAGCTGGGGCAGTACCGGGGGCCGATGCCCTCGATCAAACCGGAGTACATGGGGGCCCGATCCAGATTCTCCTGCACGATGCGCTTGGTCTCCTCGGTGGTCCACGTCAGCCAGCACACCGCCTGATTGTAGGGCGGATCTTTCGTGGAATAGGAAAAGGGCACCGGGAGCTCATCCCCCGGCTGAACTTCCATCTCGTCGAAGTCTACCGTCCGGGCGTTGACCCGGGGGGGCGTACCGGTCTTGAACCGCCGCAGGGGCAGGCCCAGCTTCAGCAGAGAATCCGTCAGCGGTCCGGCGGCGTGCAGCCCGTCGGGGCCGGAGTCCTCCACGCAGTTACCGATGATGGTGCGGCCCTTCAAATAGGTGCCGGTGGCCAGAATGGCGGCTTTCACATCGTACACCGCGCCGGTGGACAGCACCACCTGCCGGACCGCGCCCCCCTCTGCCCGAAGCTCCACCACCTCGCCCTGCCGCACCGTCAGGTGCTCCTGACATTCCAGGGTGTGCTTCTTCCGCTCCTGATACTTCCGC
>OGLS01001892.1_pt1 | contig 11013 bp, 10 predicted proteins | sample 1572881 | NCBI WGS metagenome assembly OGLS01 (sample SAMEA2582013, study PRJEB24529) | metagenome | biome: Human gut stool | place: China | collected 2011
ATGGGGACAAAATTCTGATTCAGCATTGCAGTTACAACCTGCTCGGAATCTGCATCTATTTGTAACGCAGGGCAAAAATCTCTGCGAACAATGCTGCCAAGTCGGTATCCCTCCTGTACTTTCAAGTCTGTTGTCTGGCAAACAAGAAGGTGGCGGAGGAAATCTCCCTCCGTCACGCTTCCAATATACTGTTCCTGATCATTCAGTACCGGGACAGCGGTATAGCCATGTACCATAAACCGTTCCAATCCCTGACGAATCGTATCCTTTTCATAAAGAAATACAGTGGAGATTTTGGGAATCATGATTTTAGCTATGTTCATTTCACTTCTCCAGAATACCGTCCAGCATCAGATTGACTTCCAGCACATTGACAGTCTCTTCACCAAAGATGCCAAGGAATCGTCCGTCGGTGCAGTTTTGGATGATCTCACGCACTTCATCCTCGGTCATATCATTTGCCTTTGCAATGCGTGCTACCTGATATTCCGCTGCTGCCGGGGAAATATGGGGATCAAGCCCACTGCCGGAACAAGTAACCAGGTCCACCGGAATGGCCGTTTCGTCCATGTCCGGATCGGCAGCCCGGAGCTTTTCTACCCGCTCTGCCACGAGCTGTGCATACTCCTCGCTTGCCGGAGAGAGGTTGGAGGGGGCGGCGTACATCAGTGCCTTTCCGTTTTCATCGGTATAGGTGGAAACATCAATATTCATAATGCGCCCCCACATATGGGCTTCATCTGTATATTGCTGCCCAAGTAATTCACAGCCATATTTTTTCCCGTCTACTTCAATGATGCTTCCGTTTGCATTATCCGGGAAAATAAGCTGAGCAATTCCTGTGACAACACCCGTATAGATTACGCCGCACAGCAGCGTAAAGATCAAAAAGATCATACCTGCCTTTGGCAGTACACTTTTCATTGTTTTCATAATATATACCCCCTTATCCGAAGATTGTGAGAAAAATTTTCTGAAGCAATTCCTGCGACAACACCCGTATAGATTGCGCCGCACAGCAGCGTAAAGATTAAAAAGATCGTACCTGCCTTTGGCAGTACACTTTTCATAATATATACCCTCTTATCCGAAGATGGTGAGAAAAATTTTCTGAAGCAATTCCGGTTCCCATATGGCGAAACGCAGCGTACTCGCACATAGGACGGCGAAGCTTATTCCAAGAATTCCTTCAAAATACGAGATTGTTTTCTTTGTTATCGCATTCATATTTTGTCTCCTCCTTATACCAGGCCGGTAAACACCAGCAGAAAATCGATCAGTTTCACAAAGATAAAGGGAGCCGCCAGACCGCCCAGACCATAAACCAACAGGTTCCGTGACAGCAGCTTTCCGGCAGAGACCTCACGGTATTTCACACCTTTCAGTGCCAACGGAATGAGCGCGATAATGATGAGTGCATTATAAATAATCGCAGAGAGGACAGCGCTTTGCGGGGAATGCAGCCCCATAATATTCAGAGCAGACAGTCCCGAATAAAGTCCCATAAACAGCGCCGGAATAATGGCAAAGTATTTTGCCACATCGTTGGCAATGGAAAAGGTAGTCAGGCTGCCTCGTGTCATCAAAAGCTGTTTGCCGATGCGAACAATGTCGATCAGTTTTGTGGGTGAAGAGTCCAAATCCACCATGTTACCTGCTTCTTTTGCTGCTTGTGTGCCGCTGTTCATGGCAACTGCAACATCTGCTTGTGCCAAAGCCGGAGCGTCGTTGGTGCCGTCGCCTGTCATGGCGACCAAATGACCCTTGGCCTGAAAATCACGAATCATTGCCAGCTTTCCTTCCGGCGTTGCTTCCGCAAGGAAGTCATCCACACCGGCCTCGGCAGCAATGGCCGAAGCAGTAATCGGATTGTCGCCGGTGATCATAATGGTCTTGATGCCCATTTTCCGCAGATCTGAGAATTTCTCCTTCACACCCTGCTTGATAATATCCTTCAGATAGATAACGCCGAGGATCTTGTGGTTCTTAGCCACAACCAGAGGTGTGCCGCCCTTGGACGCAATAGACTTGACAACTCGATCACAGTCTGGAGAATACATTCCGCCTGCATGAGTCACATAACTCTGCATGGCATCTGCTGCGCCTTTTCGGATTTCGTTGCCGTCAAAGTCGACGCCGCTCATACGAGTCACGGCAGTAAATGGGACAAAGTGCATATTCTTGTCCTGAAGGCTTCTGCCACGAATTCCAAACTGCTCCTTTGCCAGCACAACAACGCTTCTGCCCTCGGGGGTTTCATCGGCCAGAGAAGAAAGCTGAGCGGCGTCCGCCAGTTCCTGAATATCAACACCATCTACCGGAATGAACTCCGATGCCTGTCGATTGCCCAGAGTGATGGTTCCGGTTTTGTCAAGCATCAGAATGTCTACATCACCGGCGGCTTCAATGGCACGACCACTCATGGCCAGAACATTTGCCTGGTTCAGTCGGGACATACCGGCAATACCGATGGCGGAAAGCAAGGCACCAATGGTAGTAGGCGCAAGGCACACCAACAGCGCTACCAGAGTTGTTACAGAGGTGGGATTCTCAATTCCCGCCAGCTTTGCAGAAAAAATGGAATAAGTGTAGAGAGAGACTGTCACCAAGATAAAGATAATGGACAAAGCTACCAGAAAAATCTGCAAAGCAATTTCGTTGGGCGTCTTCTTCCGGGCAGCACCTTCTACCATCGCAATCATCTTGTCCAGAAAGCTTTCTCCGGCTTCGTTGGTCACTCTGACAACGATCCAGTCCGACAGTACAGTGGTGCCGCCGGTTACAGCGCTGCGGTCGCCGCCTGCCTCACGAATTACAGGAGCGGATTCGCCGGTGATGGCGCTTTCATCCACAGATGCCGCCCCTTCTACGACTTCGCCGTCTGCCGGAATCTGCTCACCGGCTTTGACGATCACCAGTTCCCCCTTTTTCAGCAGGGCGGAGGGAACCACGGTCACGCTGTCCTTCTCCGAGACAGAGGGAATCTTATGCGCGTCTACGTCCTTACGGGATGCCCGGAGAGAATCAGCCTGTGCCTTGCCTCGGCCTTCTGCAATGGCCTCGGCAAAATTGGCAAATAGCACGGTAAACCAAAGGATAATGGCAATCGCCAGTGTATATCCGCTTGGAGCGTCTTTTATCCCGAACAGGGATACCACCCAAAGGATACTGGTCAAGATCGCAGACGCAAAAACCAGAAACATGACCGGGTTTTTTGCCTGTGTTTTCGGGCTCAATTTCACAAAAGAATCTTTAATTGCCCTGCCGAGCATTTTCCGGTCGGCAAAAGCACTTTTCTGTTTTGTACGCATATCTGTAAATCTCCTTTACGCAATGCTGCCAAAGAACTCAGCAAGCGGACCAAGGGCAAGCGCCGGGAAGAAGCTCAGCGCACCGATCAGCAATACCACAACGATCAGCAGGAAAACAAACATTCCATTTGTGGTAGATAAGGTGCCCGCAGTCGTGGCAATTTTCTTTTTCCCAGCCAAGCTGCCTGCGATTGCAAGTGTGCCGATGATGGGCAGGAACCGGGCAAAGAGCATCACCAGTCCCAGGCTTACATTCAGAAATACGGTATTCCCATTGAAACCGGCAAAGGCAGAGCCGTTATTGCCGCCACAGGATGAGTAGGCATACAGCATTTCAGAGAAACCGTGGGCACCGCCGTTATGCAGGCTATCCATGACAGAGGGTACTACAGCGGCAAGGCCGCTGCCGACCAGAATTGCAATGGGTGTTGCAAGGCAAACCAGTACCGACCATTTCATCTCATAAGGCTCAATTTTCTTGCCAAGGAATTCCGGTGTACGGCCTACCATCAGACCGGCAATGAACACCGCCAGAATAGCAAAAGCAAGCATACCGTAAAGGCCGCAGCCCACGCCGCCGAAAATAACCTCGCCGAGCTGCATCAGCAGCATAGTCACCATGCCGCCAAGCGGCGTGTAGCTGTCATGCATGGAATTTACAGAGCCGTTGGAGGCTGCTGTGGTGAAAGCTGCCCATGTAGAGGACCCTGCAATGCCAAAGCGAGTCTCCTTGCCCTCCATATTGCCGCCTGCCTGTTCGGCCATTGACATATTGACTGCGCCGTTTTGTGCAAGCTGGGGGGTGCCAACCTGTTCAGTGACGGCGATACAGCTCAAGGCAACAACCAGGCAGAGAAACATTGCCATAAAGATCGCAACACCCTGCTTCTTGTTCTTTACCGCAGAACCGAATGTGAAACACAGTGCCGCCGGAATCAGCAGAATGGAAATCATTTCGATCAGATTGGTAAAGGCATTGGGATTTTCCAAAGGATGTGCGGAGTTGACGCCCATATAACCGCCGCCGTTGGTGCCGCTCTGTTTGATTGCGACCTGGCTGGCCGCAGGACCCATCGGTACGAACTGCTCGGTGACGATCTGTGCATCCGAAACGATTTCGCCATCTACAGTGACGGTTTCGGTGTCTAAGTCAATTACCGCATCCTCAAGGATTTCGCCTTCTGCACTGACGGCAATCGGTTCTACAAGGGATACTGTTTCTGCACTTTTCAGGTTCTGGATCACGCCGCCGCCTACCAGCAACAGAGAAATGACCAGATTCAGCGGGAGTAGGATGTGAACCACAATGCGGGTCAAGTCCACCCAAAAGCTTCCCAACCCGGAGGATTTCACCTTGATAAAGCCACGGATCAATGCAAATAGAACGGCGATACCTGTAGCTGCGGAAACAAAGTTCTGAACAGTCAGACCTAAAGCCTGAGTGAGATAACTCAATGTGGATTCACCGGAATATGCCTGCCAGTTTGTATTGGTAATGAAACTTGCAGATGTATTAAATGCCAAATCCCATTTCACACCGGAAAGATGCTGCGGGTTTCCGGGAAGAACTCCCTGCACAAGTTGAAGCAGGAACAGAAAAACAAGACCGACACCGGAAAAGATCAATACACTTACCGCATATTTTTTCCATGTCATCTGTTCTTCTCTGTCTACACGCATAACCTTGTAAATCAGGTTTTCGCACGGTGTCAGAACTTTGGACAAAAAAGTTTTCTCGCCGCTCATGACGTTTTTTATGTATGCGCCCAGCGGAATTGCCAAAACAACCAGAATGGCAAGGTATAAAACATACTGGATCATGGTACTCATGCCTGATCATCTCCCTTCATTAAAATATAGACATACCACAGCAGCATTGCTGCCGCACATACACCTATGAGTGCAATTAGCATTTGCATAAGATTCATCCTCCTTTTTTGATGTCCCCCATATCATAAAACCTTTCCTCTAAAAATGGCATTAGTGATCTTTTGTGTGTTTAAAGATGAAATAAAGATTACAACCAACCCAAAAGCCATGCCATAGGAAAGGCGATAACGATCGTACTGATACAGACACACGCCAAAACCAGTAATGGCATTCCAACAAAGATGGAGATGGAGCCAAGTAGCGGATGATGCCAAATAAAGCGCTCCGCTTTTGCGTCAAATCTTTGTTCAAATCTTCTCGCCGCATTTGTAATGCTCATAATTGTTCACCTCATTTCTTTCTTGCAAGGCCATAATACCGCTAAAAGTATTAAGAGGGGAAAAGGGTCCTGCAATCGGAACAAAGATTGTATAAGTCTTTGTCGCTCCAGGAAGTGATCTTACGGCTTTGTTCAAGCCTTGTGCGCTTTTGTCTGAAATCCGTCACGCTTTATAACGAGTCGTGATCCTTCAGGGTTTTGCTGCCAAATAGATGTCAAAACAGTAGTATAGCCCGGATGGAGGCGCTGTCGATAAAATAAAAAAAGTGAACCCTCTGGGTATTTCCACCCAGAAAAGTCCACATAGAAAGAGCTGCTTTGGATTTATAAGAGATCGCAGTTGTCCAAATCCCTGCCATGAATCGTAGTTGTTGATGTACATTTGATGTTTGGGCTAAACAGGCAAGATTGCAGCTGCCATTTTGGGTTCGAACCCGGCCATTTTCCCGGCTTTGCATAAAAATCCGATGCCTGCTTTAAGGGGTTGATTTTGGCTCTGTACATTTTTGCACACTTTTTGCACACCGGAATAGCTGGATAACGGGTGCAAGATGAAACGTCATGTGCAAATAATGCAAAGGATACAAAGCACAAAATCACGACAAAACGCCAAAAACAACGAAACTGTGTGATTCTGAAAATTGACGATTGTTGCACATCGGTTTCTCTTAATCAGTGGGCCCAGGGTTCGAGTCCCTGGAGGTGCACCACAACAACAAAATCCGAACTTTTTTCCAATAGGAGAAGGGTTCGGATTTTTTGCGTTCTTCGGAAAACAGAACGAATCCCTTGCTTCCATCGAAAAACGTCCTAGACCTTATCACAAAAAAGCACGAAAGACCACTATAAGCGTGCCGTAAGGCAGAAACAACACAAAAAAGAGGGCTGGCAGTGCCAGCCCTCTTGACATACCCGGCTATCAAAAGCCCGGGTTTTTGAAGCAAAGCTAAAAAGCGGGGTCAGTTTTACGGTTCGATCACATTGAAGGTCTTTTCAAACTTGGAGGCATACGCCAGCAGACGCTTCAGGACGGTGGCATCGCCTGTGATCTGGACCTGACCCGCCTGCTGACCCTGCATCAGGGCAAGGAGCTGCAGCCGCTTGCAGGTGACCGTGGCCTGTGCATCCGGACGGTTCTCGCCAGGATAGGTCAGCAGCACGCCGTTCTTGCGGGTGACATAGAACTGCTCGTTCTCATCCGTTACGGTCAGATTCAGGGTCAGGTCATCGTTCTGCGCAGCGTTGGCATCGGTCAGGATGGCGATATAGTCCAACAGCATGGAGACCGTCATTGCGCGCATACTGTTGGCGAGACCATTCGCTGTGCGGGCACGCCCGGACAGATTGCCGTTCCGCAGTTCCGCTGCGCCCATCAGGTACGCATTGCGCCACGCACCGGATTCTGCCTGATAACCCAGCTGTTCCAGCGCATCGGCACACAGGTTGCGCGCCTTCTGGTTCGCGGGGTCGGCAAACACCAGTTCCTTCGTGATCTGTGCCACCCACTGATATTCGCCCTTGTTGTAGTCCTTTTTTGCCCGGAGCAGAACGGCTTCCGTACTGCCGAGATACTCCACCATCTTTTTTGCTGTTTCGCTGGGCGGGAGCGGGTCCAGATTGACCGGGTTCGCATCGTACCAGCCCAGATACTTCTGGTAGATGGCTTTGGCGTTATGCGGCAGCGTGCCGTAATACTGGCGGGTATACCAGACTTTTTCGAGCGCATCCGGCAGCGAGATCATGGCGGCGATCTCGTTGGAGGTATACCCCATGTTCATGTAGTGCAGGGTCTGGTCGTGGATGAACTTGTAGATCGCAGCCGTGTTCAGCAGATACTCGTGGATCTCCTCGCCCCAGTGCGGCCAGTTGTGGCTCTGGAACACCACATCGGTCTTGCTGCAGAAGCGCTGGTCTGCCTCAATGATGTACTTTGCCCAGTCGTTGGCATCGCGCACCTCTGCGCCGCGCAGGGTGTAGAGGTTATGCAGGGTGCCGGTGCAGTTTTCGGCCATCCAGAGGGCGCGGTATTTCGGGAAATAGGCGTTCATCTCGGCAGGCGCTTCGGTGCCGGGGGTCAGCTGGAACTCGACCTCAAGACCATCGATGGTCAGTTTCGGGGTATTTTCCCCGATCTCATAGGTCGGCGCAATAAGGCTTACCTGACCGGTAGACTGCCCCATACCGATGCCGATCGAGAGCGCCCCCTTCGCCCCTTTTTCCAGCACAGTGCCATACTGGTACTGTGCGCGGCGCGCCATTGCGATGCCGGCATAGATGTTTTCGCTGATGGCGTGCTTCAAAAAGCCTTCCGGTGCAAGGATGACCGTTTTGCCCGAGGCAAGCTGCTTTTCGATAGAAAGGTTGGGATCCGCTATATTGTTCCGGTCGATCGCACCCTCTGCGCCGCCAAAGTGGTCCACATGGGAGTGGCTGTACAGCACTGCCTTGATGTCCAGCGGACCGAAGCGCTTCTCCATCAGCTCCTTGGCAGCCTTCATGTTCTCTTTGCACATCAGCACGTCGAAAATGATCCAGCCGTGGTCGGTGCGGATAAAGGTCGCGTTGGCCATATCAAAGCCGCGCACCTGATAGATGCCGTCACATACTTCAAACAGACCGGCTTTGGCGTTGAGTTGGGTATTCCGCCACAGGCTGGGGTTGACCGTATCCGGCGCATCGCGATCCAGATCGCCATAGTCTTGCAGATCCCACGCCGTTGTTCCGTCATCGTTGTAAATGACCCTGCCTTCCTGATCGTCCAGCAGGCCGCGCGTTGCATTGTCAAATTCCCGCCGGTCGGAAAAATCCAGCTTGCTGTACCACTCCGCATTTTTTTCTGCGGTACAGCTCGTCGCATCCTGCGTCGTCCCCGGCTTTGAAGGGTCGCTGAAGAAATCAGCGATGAAGTTCAGGCTATTATTTTCGGCTTCGCTTCTGGCTGCATGTGCAGACAAGGATACTCCGCACGCCAGCATTGTAGCAGCCGAAGTTGAAATAAAATTCCGACGGGTCATTTTCATAGCAGGTTCCTCCTTATTACAGATTAGTTTGTGCGGACGACCGGCGGCTGCCAGTCTGTCAGTGCGGCGGCATCCGGTTTATAGATACGAAGGAAGAGGTGGAAATCTCCCTCTCCTACCGGCAGCCAGTTGGTCGTGTCCGCCGGTGCCTCTTTGGAAAGGGTGATATCGATCGAGCCGTCCGGATTGCGGTGCAGACCGGAGCGGTCGTTGACGCAGTAGCGGTCAATGGGGTTTTCAATGAGGAAATCGTTCTCTCCGTAGGCGGTCACCGACCAGAAACCCTTTTCCAGTGTGGGAGGATCTGCCTCGATATGCAGCGTATAGGTCTTTTTACCGGTCAGGACTGCGCCGGTGCTGTCCACATCGGTTTTGGGGTAGATGGCAACATCGGTGGTGTTGGCACCCAGACCCCGCAGCGCCACCATGGCACGGTAGGTATATGTTGTGCCAAAGTTGCCGATGGGGTCGCCGAAATAGGTCCACTGACCCATCTGGCGCGTATAGCCCTTCGATTCGCTCAGCAGCTTTTTCTTCAGCTGGAGCAGCATCAGCTTCCAGCGCAGCCCACTGAACAGACCCAGCGCCTTGTCATCGAACTTCTCACCGGGGCCGATGTGCAGTGCTGCAAGCTCCCGGAGTACCGGCGCGTCTGCCGCAGCGGGTGGGTTGGTTTCCATCAGCTGGTTGGCGGTATCAAAAAATTCCTTTGCGTCCATGGCAAGAACGTGCTTTACCGGCACAAAGTCATTGGCAGGGTCATAGCTGCCTGCGGGGGCGGTCCATCCACCCGCCTGATAGGCGGAAAGCGGCATCAGCTGCATCTTATCCTGAATGGCCCGGACGTTGGGCAGGTCCTCTTGTCCGGAAAGCACGATGCGGGCAATGGTCCAGACCATCGTGGTAGGCACATCAATGCGCTGCACCCCTTCCGGCAGTTCGCCCTGCCAGTCTGCACGGGTAATGGCGTAAAGCCCCGGCGTTTCCAGCACGGCGGCGGTGTTTGTCCACGCATCCAGCACCTGTACATTAAAAAAGCGGTCGGTCTGCGGCACGCCGTAGATCATTGGTTCTGCGCGGACATCCAGAAACGCCTGCGTATAGATGGTATCCACATTCGGCGTAACCACCACACGGGTCGTTGCATCTGCCAGCTTTTCCGCATGGATGAACTGGTTGATGGGGGCCTTGTTGCTTGTAGCTGTGCGGGTGTTTGTGGAAGCCGTCCGCGTAGCATCCATGATCACCAGCGGAAAGGCGTACAGATACGCCTGCTCCAGAAGGTTCTGTGCAGCCAGCGTCTGCTGTGCGGCTGCGGCTTTCTCTACGGGCAAAAGTGTAGCTGCGCAAACCACCGCAGCTGCGGTAGAAACGTTCAAAAAATCACGGCGGGTCATTTTCATAACATGAAACCTCCTGTTATGTCTTTTGCTTTATGCGTTTCATACGCCTTATGGGAAAAACCATTTGGCTTTCTGTGTTCAGAATACACGGAGCTTGCCTGAAAGTCAATGGTTTTGCACTTTTTGCGTCAAAATTGTGAAAGCCGACAAAGCACTTTAGCGAAAGCATGGTTGAAGCTCTATTGAAATGAGTTTTAATTACTCTTCTTTTGTGCAAAAAAATATCCCGGTCTTTCCGTCTGCAAAACGCAGGAGGAGAGGCTGATCTTTTAGAATATACGGAAGGGCGAATTGTGATTGTGCTGTAAACTTCCCGGCGGTTTATGTGCACCCGTACAAAATTTGAGAAAATGAAAAGAACGGTGCAACAGCTTGGCCGGAAAGTGCTATAATACAAGAAAAAAATACCATTTATGGTTGCTTGCGTTTTTAGGGCGCGGGCAGCATCCGCAAACAGTATATCGCAGATCTGCCGTTTTGGCAGGCACTGTTTTTGATAATGGCAATAAGGCTGTGTGCAAAGCATAAAGGAGTGCGGCCTATGAAAATCAAAGAAAGTCCGTCTATCATTCTGGCGTTTCATGGGATGCTTGGCCGCAAGAAGCAGACCAGCCTATTGCTGCTTTTGCTGACACTGGTTTTCTCGTTCCTGATGGCGGCGGTAATCTACTCCGTCAGCTCTGCACAGGTATTGCAGGACACCCGCTGTGAGTTATATGGCGAATGGCAGTACCTGCGTTTGTCGGATACTGCTGCTGATGCCGCACAGGTGCAAAATGCCTTGCCTGCATCCGCACAGGTCAGCACAGTGACCCAAAACGGAATTGTTCTCGGTGCAGACGATGGTGTGGCGGGTGGTATCGGAACGGTAGACGATACCTTTGCGCAGCTGGGACGTATCGTGCCGATCAGCGGTAATTTCCCCACCCAGTCCGATGAGATTGCCATGACGACGACACTGCTGGATGCGCTGGGCTGCTCCTATGACGTAGGGCAGACGGTCACGCTGAAGGTGGCTGCCAATGATTACGACCCGCTGGCAGGCTCCGGCGCAGTGATGGAAAAAGCCT
>OGLS01001899.1_pt1 | contig 10966 bp, 6 predicted proteins | sample 1572881 | NCBI WGS metagenome assembly OGLS01 (sample SAMEA2582013, study PRJEB24529) | metagenome | biome: Human gut stool | place: China | collected 2011
TGTCTTGCAGAATATCATCGACTCGGGCGGCGTGGGGATCATCTGCGAGACCGAGGCGGACATGATCAGCAACTCCATCGCCTCGGATTATGGCCATTGGAGCGAGGTGATCCGCTGCTCGTTCGATCACGACCCACTCAGTTACAACCGGCGGACAGACCGGGAGTATCGGGAGCTGCGGCACTCACACCTGTCGGTATTGATAAGCGGAACGCCCGGGCAGGTGAAGCCGCTGATCCCTTCCAGCGAGAACGGATTGTTCTCCCGGCAAATGTTCTATTATATGCCCCGTGTACTTCACTGGATCAACCAGTTCAGCCTACAGCGGACTGACACGTCGCTGGAGTTCCAGAATTTGGGCAAGGACTGGATCGCTCACTTGAGAGAGATCCAGAAACTGGGGGTGATCTCGCTTCGCTTGACCGACGCGCAAATCGTCTCCTTCAACGAGGTGTTCCAAACCTTGTTCGAGCGCTCCCGGAAGGGCACCGGCAACGAGATGAACAGCTCCGTCGTACGGATGGCCATCAATATCGGACGTATCCTGTCGATCGTCGCCCTATTGCGAATAACAGGGGAATGCGAGGAGGCGGGAGACTTCGCCGCCAGCCTGCGCAAGTCGCCCCGGCTCACGCCAGACTCGCAGATCTGCGCCGACAATATCAAGGACGGGATCATCACCCGCTGGGATCTCTCCATCCAAGAGGATGATTTCCAAGCGGTCCTTTCCTTGGCCGAGCCTATGTACCTACACGCCGTACACATACTCTCGTTCCTTCCCGCCAACGAGGTGAAGAACCGGGGCATGGCCGACCAAGAACGTCTCTTCATCACCTTGGATACGGGTTTCACCTATCAATCCCTCTTGGAAGAAGCCGAGAAGCTGAAGATACCCAAAAACACCGCATGCAGTTGCTTGCAACGTTGGCAGAAACAGGGAATCGTCCGAAAGGGAGAAAAACGAGGGGATTATAAGAAAACATAATCCCTCTTCCTCCTCTTCTTTTAAGTATGTACGCACGTGTGTGGGAAAACAGGTACTGCATTACTTGCATTATTTGCATTACTCGCATAAGTCGCACGCCCCACACGGAGTGGAACGCGCCCAGGCGCTCCACCACATAGGCCCTGGACTGCTGCACGATATAGATGTTGCGGACGATGACGATGAGCACCAGCACCACCAGAATGGCGATGGCAACCGCGCCGGGGACAGAGATGTTGCTTGGCATGTGATTTTCCTCCTGTTTTTAATATAAGTAGTGTTTACGGACTTACACGGGCTCCACGAACAGGCGCACGCCCTCCATACGGACGATCTTCACCTGTGCGTTGCGGGGAATGGGCTGGCCGCTTTCGCTGCGGGCCGTCCAGGTCATGCCGCCCACATACACCGCCCCGGTGGGCACGGCGTTGTCGATGGACTCGGTGACCCGGGCCGTCTGGCCCAGGACGCGGTCGGCGTTGGTGGCGGTAACGTCCTTGTGCAGCAGCTTCTTCACCAGGGGGCGGGTGGCCGCCAGGCACACGATGGACACCACGAAGAACAGGGCAATTTGCAGCCACACAGGGCCTCCGCAGATGGCGGCGATGAGTCCCGCCACAGAGCCCACCACGAACCAGATGGACGCCAGCCCCACGGTGACGGCCTCCACCACGCCGAAAATCACCATGGCGGCGATCCAGATAATGGTCATCATATCGGTGGTTCCTCCTTTCAGACAAAGCCCCAGCGCCAGGGCCAGGGCCAGCGTCCCGGCCACTGCACCGAGACCCAGCCACTTTTCCCGGGGGGACAGATTGGCGAAAAACGCGGACAGCGCCGTTTTCAGGGTTTTCTCCGGCAGCGGCGGCGTATCCGGCGCGGGCTGCGCCGGGGCCTGCCGGGGCACCTCCTGGGAAAACAGCTCGTCCAGGGACACCTGATACCGGTTGCAGATATAGAGGATCTTTTCAATCTCCGGATAGCCCCGGCAGGATTCCCATTTGCTGACTGCCTGCCGGGATACGTTCAGCTCCGCGGCAAACTGCTCCTGGGTCAGTCCCGCCCGGCGGCGTACCTCCTGCAGCCGTTCTCCAAAGGCCATGGCTCCGTCCCTCCGTTTCTCTTTGGCCTTATCCTATCGGAAACGGGCCGCAATGTCTACCAACCTCCGTTTGCACCGGGAAAAAATCCGACGTTTTCCCCGCAACCTCAGGTTGTCATGGCTTCAGTATACTATAGTTTTGCCCGCCGCGCCACAACATTTTGAAAAAACACACGTTTTTTACAGAGCTGCCTGTTTTCCTTGACAAATACCGTTTCCCCTTGTATACTGTAGCCATCTGAACAGAAAGGTGGTGCCCAGCATGAAGAACAATACCGTCATCATCGTGCCGGGGACCATCGTGCACCCGTAACGCGCCTGCCGGGGGAGGGAGCAGGCTCATTGCGGCTGTGGGAGCGTCCTCATGGGAGGGCGCTTTTTTTGCGCCCGGAAATCGTATCGGAAAAGAGAGAGTAAAAAAAGGAAGGAAGTGTTTTTGCCTTCATGGAAACTACCCGAAAATTATCCCGGCGGGAGAAGCTGTCTCTCATCGGGAAGTATCTGCGCCCCTGCTGGGGGCATTTTGCCGCAGCGCTGCTGTGCGCATGCCTGGCCATGGTGTTCAACGCCCTGACGCCCCAGATCATCCGCATCACCGTGGACTCCATCCTGGGAACGGAGCCGGTCCGGCTGCCGGCATTCCTCATGCGGTGGCTGAGCTGGCCGGTGCTGGAGGCCCGGCCCCTGACGGCCCTATGGTGGGCGGCAGGCGGCGTACTGCTGACGGCCCTGCTGCGGGGCGTGTGCAGCTATGGCCAGCGGCTCCAGCTGGCCCGGGGCTCCGAGAGCTATGTCAAGGGTATCCGGGACGACCTGTACCGCCACATCCAGTATCTGCCCTTTGCCTGGCACAAAAATAACCCCACCGGCGACATCATCCAGCGCTGCACCTCCGACGTGGACGTGATCCGCCAGTTCGTGTGCAACCAGCTGGTGGAGGTGGTGCGCACGGTGTTCCTGATCGTGCTGTACCTGTGCATCATGTTCACCATGAACCTGCGCCTATCCCTGATCTCGGCGCTGTTCATCCCCATCGTGGGCCTGTCCTCCGGGGTATTCTACAGGAAGATCTCCGGCCGGTTCCAGGCCGCCGACGAGGCGGAGGGGGACCTGACCACCTGCGCCCAGGAGAATCTTACCGCCGTCCGGGTGGTCCGGGCCTTCGGCCGGGAGCGGTATGAGGATGAGAAGTTCAACGCCAAGAACCAGCGCTTCTCCCAGCTGTGGATCCGGCTGGGGAAGCTCCTGTCCGTATACTGGGCCTCCGGCACCCTGCTGACCTGCCTGCAGGTGATGGTCATCGTGGTGGCCGGCGCCTGCGAATGCGTGGCCGGGCGGATGACCCTGGGCTCCTTTGTGGCCTTCGTCACCTATAACGAGGCCCTGGCCTGGCCCGTCCGTTCCCTGGGCCGGGTGCTGTCCGATATGAGCAAGGCCGGGGTGTCCATGGACCGGGTGGGCTATATCCTCAACGCCCGGGAGGAGCGGGACCTGCCCGACGCCGTGGACGCCGCGGACGGCGACATCGTCTTTGACCACGTTACCTTCGGCTATCAGGGCCAGCCGGTGCTGCGGGACGTGTCCTTTACCATCCGCAAGGGCGAGACCTTCGCCATCCTGGGGGGCACCGGCTCCGGCAAGAGCACCCTGGTGCACCTGCTGGACCGGCTGTATGACCTGCCGGAGGGCAGCGGCACCATCACCATCGGCGGGGTGGACATCCGCCGCATGAAGCGGGAGTCCCTGCGCCGCCAGATCGGCCTGGTGCTCCAGGAGCCCTTCCTGTTCTCCCAGACCGTGGGGGAAAACATCTGCGCCGTGCGGCCGGACGCCGGGGACGAGGCCATGCGCCGGGCCGCCGCCGTGGCCTGCGTGGACGAGGCCATCTCCGCCTTCCCCCAGGGGTACGACACCGTGGTGGGCGAGCGGGGCGTCACCCTGTCCGGCGGCCAGAAGCAGCGGGTGGCCATTGCCCGGATGCTGATGCAGCAGGCGCCTATTATGGTGTTTGACGACTCCCTGTCCGCCGTGGATGCCGAGACCGACGCCAAGATCCGCACCGCCCTGCGGGACACCCTGCACAGCGCCACCGTGCTGCTGATCTCCCACCGGGTCACCACCCTGATGCAGGCCGACCGCATCCTGGTGCTGGACGGCGGCCGGGTGTCCGCCCTGGGCACCCACCGGGAGCTGATCCAACAGCCCGGTATTTACCGGGATATCTATGACATCCAGATGCGCAGCGACGACCGCGCGCTGGTGGAGGAAGGAGGGAATGCCTGATGGCTGCCTTCGACGAAAAAGAATATACAAAATCCTTTGACTGGAGCATCTGGAAAAGGCTCACGCCCTTTGTGCGGCCCTTCCGCCGGGACTTCGTGGGGATGCTGGTGTTCAACGGTCTGTGCGCCCTGGTGGACGTGGCCATTCCCCTGTTCCAGCGCTACGCCATCCGGAACTTTATCCAGGCGGACTCCCTTCGGGGCATCGTTCCCTTCTCCCTGGTGTATCTGCTGGTAATTCTTTTACAGGCTCTGTCCGTGGTGGCCTTTGCCCGCAACTCCATGACCATCGAGATGAACATGGGCCGGGATATGCGCCGTGCCCTGTTTCACCATCTCCAGACCCTGTCCTTCTCCTTTTACAACGTGACCCCCGTGGGATATCTGCTGACCCGGGTCATGAGCGATACCAACCGCATTGCCAGCATGGTGGCCTGGAATCTGACGGATATCCTGTGGGCGCTGTTCTATGTGCTGGGGACCTTTGCCGCCATGCTGATCCTGAATTGGCGGCTGGCGCTGGTGGTCATCGTCATCGTGCCTGTGATGGCGGTGCTCACCGGGTATTTCCAGAACCGCATCCTCCGGTGGAACCGGAGAGTCCGGAAGCTGAACTCCCGCATCACCGGCTCCTTCAACGAGGGCATCACCGGGGCCAAGACCACCAAGACCCTGGGCACCGAGGAGCAGACCGTCCGCACCTTCCGGGCGCTGACCCAGGAGATGCACGACGCCGGCATCGGCGCGGCCCGGCTCAACGCCATCTATATCCCGCTGGTGCTGTTTGCCAGCACCATGGCCGTGGCCATCGTGCTGCTGCGGGGCGGGTATATGGTGTCCGGGGGACTGCTGGAGCTGGCCACTCTATCCACCTTCACCACCTATGCCGTGGGCATTTTCGAGCCCATCCAGATGACCGCCGCCAACATCGCGGAGTTTATCTCCCTCCAGGCGTCTATCGAGCGGGTCACGGACCTGATGGACAAGGTCCCCCAGATCCAGGACAGCCCGGAGGTGGTGGAGAAGTACGGCGACGCCTTCCACCCCAAGCGGGAGAACTGGGAGCCCATCCGGGGCGAGATCGAGTTCCGGGACGTGACCTTCCGCTATCCCGACGGCGGCGACAACGTGCTGGAGCACTTCTCCCTGCACATCCCCCAGGGGGCCACCGTGGCCATCGTGGGCGAGACCGGCGCAGGCAAGAGCACCCTGGTGAACCTGGCCTGCCGGTTCTTTGAGCCCACGGAGGGGCAGATCCTCATCGACGGGGTGGATTACCGGCAGCGCAGCCAGCTGTGGCTCCACAGCAACATCGGCTATGTGCTCCAGGACCCCCATCTGTTCTCCGGCACCGTCCGGGAGAACATCCGCTACGGCAAGCTGGACGCCTCCGATGCGGAGGTGGAGGCCGCCGCCAGGGCCGTGTCCGCCGACACCGTGGTGGAGAAGCTGGACAAGGGCTGGGACAGCGACGTGGGTGAGGGCGGGGGACGCCTTTCCACCGGTCAGAAGCAGCTGATCTCCTTCGCCCGGGCCGTGCTGGCGGATCCTCGGATCTTCGTGCTGGACGAGGCCACCTCCTCCATCGACACCCAGACCGAGCAGCTGATCCAGCAGGCCATCGACCACCTGCTGCGGGACCGGACCTCCTTCCTCATCGCCCACCGGCTGTCCACCATCCGCAAGGCGGATATGATCCTGGTGGTCCGGGACGGGCGCATCGTGGAGCAGGGCACCCACCAGGAGCTGCTGCGCCGCCGTGGCTATTATCACGACCTGTACAGCAAGCAGTTCGCCGAGGAGTCTGCTGCCCGCATCCTGCAATAATTTTCCAATATCTGGAAGCCCCGGCAGCGGCGCTGCCGGGGCTTTTTCCTGCTCCGGGCCGGGCGCCTTTTCCGCATTGTCCCCCTATGACGGACACCCTCTCCATTGGCATTTTCGGCTGATTTCCCGCCTATAGTGTGCAAACTCCGTGAAAATTCTGACGAGCCATTTGCTGCGCTTGCCGATTTTTTCACATATTTGTACACTGCGCAAATACAGGCGTTTGCCGTGTCGGGCATTGTTAAAACCTTGACCGCTATTTTGCGATACGGCTTCCATTTTTTTCCAAAAACCATTGCCAAGCCCAGGGAATTTCGATACAATATTTCCCGTAATACAAAAAGAAGGAACCTGCAACATGTGATGTGGGACCAAAATTCGAGGAGGTCTTTCATGAAAGTACTCGTTATCAATGCCGGCAGCTCGTCTCTGAAATATCAGCTGCTGGATCCGGAAACCGGCCATCTGCTGGCCAAAGGCCTGTGCGAGCGCATCGGCATTGACGGAAAATTCACCTATAAGCCCCAGGTGGAGGGCAAGGCCGTGATTTCTGCGGCCGACGTGCCCATGCCCACCCACTCCGAGGCCATCCAGGCGGTGCTGGCCGCTCTGGTGGACCCGGTCAACGGCGTCATCTCCTCCATGAAGGAGATCGACGCGGTGGGTCACCGGGTGGTCCACGGCGGCGAGAGCTTCGCCAGCTCCGTTCTCATCACCGACCAGGTGATGCAGGCGGTGGAGGACTGCACCCCCCTGGCGCCTCTGCATAACCCCGCCAACATCATCGGCATCGAGGCCTGCCGGGCGGTGCTGGGCCACGACGTGCCCCAGGTGGCGGTGTTCGACACGGCCTTCCACCAGACCATGCCCGAGCACGCCTATCTGTACTCCATCCCTTATGAGTATTACGAGAAGGACAAGATCCGCCGCTACGGCTTCCATGGCACCTCTCACCGCTATGTGTCCCTGCGGGCGGCGGAGCTTCTGGGCCGCGACCCGGCGGAGCTGAAGGTGGTGTCCTGCCACCTGGGCAACGGCTCCTCCCTGGCGGCAGTCAAGGGCGGCCGCTGCGTGGACACCTCCATGGGCCTGACGCCTCTGGCGGGCCTGCCTATGGGCACCCGGGCCGGTGATATGGACGTGGGCGTGGTGGAGTTCATCGCCAACAAGTACGACATGACCATTTCCGAGGCCGTGAACCTGCTGAACAAGGAATCCGGCATGCTGGGCCTGTCCGGCGTGTCCTCCGACTTCCGGGATCTGGAGCAGGCGGCAGAGAAGGAAAATCACCGGGCCACCGTGGCCCTGGAGATCTTTGAGTACCGGGTACGCAAGATGATCGCCGAGTATGCCGCCGCCATGGGCGGCGTGGACGTGGTGGTATTCACCGCCGGCGTGGGCGAAAACGCACCCGAGACCCGGGCCCACATCCTCCACGGTCTGGAGTTCATGGGCATCACCTGCGACCCGGAGAAGAACAACTGCCGGGGCAAGGAGCAGATCATCTCCCAGGACGGCGCGCCCGTTACCGTCATGGTGGTCCCCACCAACGAGGAGCTGATGATCGCCCAGGACACCATGGAGCTGGTTCTGGATCAGGAGTAATCGCTTCAAATATTTCAAAAGGCCGCCCGGACGGGCGGCCTTTTGCTCAGCTTGTCAAAAATCCTTTTTGACAAGCTGAGCAAGCATTTTCAGAACTTTCATAAAAGTTCTGAAAATGCGGTGATTGAAAACGAAAGACACCCCTGATGGGTTTCTTTCGTAACTATCTTCCTTTCCGAAGGCGGAGGCAATCCTGCTTTTTTAACAGTCTGCGAAGCGCGTTCAGTTCAGCACGCCGCTGACATAGCGGTACTTGTCCAGGCTGGACGCAGCGTTCCAGGTCATGTAGCCGCCGGTGTTGCCGGTGTCGTTCAGGGCCCGGATCTGGGCGGCGATCTCATCGGGGCCATAGGTGTTGTACGGCTCCCGGATGGCGTTGTAGCACTGGATCCAGGTGCGCACCGCGGCAGGGGAGGGAGTCTCCTGCTGCCGGGCGGCAGCCTTCTCGCCGAAGGTTTTCATGGTCTCATAGGGGTGCTCCCAGGGCAGCCAGCTGCCGGAGGCGGAATAATGATCGGGGTACGGCATGGCGCTGATGGCGTCCACCACGCCGCTGATGGCCGCCCAATACTGGCCGTAGGCCGTGACATACTTTTCCGCGCACTCGCCGAACACATCGGCAGACACATACACCCCCGCCCCGTGGAGCCGGTCGGCGGCGTACTGCAAAAACCGCTGAACGGCCTGGGCCTTGCTCTCGTCATTGTCGTTGTGATAGTCGATGGTGCCCGCCTCGTCATAGTCCCAGGTGCCGTCGGGGAAGCGGACATAGTCGAACTGAATTTCGTTGAAGCCCATGGTCTCGGCGGCCTCCAGGGCCAGCTCCACCTTATACTGCCACACCTGGCGGCTGTATACGCTGGGCCAGTACATGCCGCCGATCTTCAGCGGCCGGCCGCTCAGGTCCGCTACCACACACTCCGGATGATCTGCGGCCAGGTTGGGATCGTTGAAGGCCGTGATGCGGCCGATGACGTAATACCCGGCGTCCTTCAGCTTTTTCACCGCCGCCTGATAGCTCTCCAGCGTGTTGTAGGCATCCGCATAGGCGCTGGGGGAATATTTCTGCATCACCGGCGAGGCGTAGCCAATGGCCCCGCCGTCCATGATGTCCACCACAAAGGCGTTGATGCCGCACCCGTCGGCCACGGCGATGTATGCCTCCGGATTCCGGATGGCCTCGTTGTTCAGGTACAGGGCCTTCACGGTGCCGGGCATGACGTTGTTCTCGAATTTGGGCTTTTCATAGGCATCATAGTCCAGTCCTGCCGCATCGCCGCCGCCGTAGCTGTCGCCCCGGTCGGCGTGGAGCTGGGCCATATCCGCGTCATAGGCCGCGGCGGCCTCCTCCTCCGTCAGCCGGACATACCGGGCGGGGATGTACCCGCCGTCGGCCCGGTAATAGGATACGCTGCCGTCGGCCGCCAGATCCCGGTAGCCGGTAACGGTCAGGGCCTGGCCCCGCAGCACCAGGGGGCCGGTGGGGTCGCCGCCCTCATCCGTCAGATTCTGGGCCCGGCGGACATACACGGTTTTCAGCGTCACCACGCTGCTCAGGTCATCGGTCAGGTTCTCCCGGTCCAGCCAGGCGAAGCTGCCGTCCTCCTGGGGCACCCGAACCTGGTCCGGACGATCCTTGTGGGCCTCCTCCACCACATAGGTGACCTGGCTGCCCCGGACCAGCTGCCGCAGGACATTGCCCTCCTCGTCGTACAGCGGAGCCGTCTCCGCTTCCGAGGCCACATAACCGGCCGCCGTCTCCAGGGGGATCTCCTTCTGCCGGGTAAAATGCCACACCAGTGCGGCGATGGTGGCCAGGCACACCAGAGCCAGGGCGATCCCCGGCCACCGGGGGCGGCGCTGCTTCCGGCTGCGCCGGGGCCGGGGGGTGTATTCCGGCTCCGTCTCCTGGACCCACTCCGGCGCCCACGCGCCGGTCTGCTGTTCTTTCACGGACATAGGGGGGTACCTCGCTTCTGTGTATTTTCGCCATTATACCGCATTTTCCGGCAAATGGCTACCCCCATTCTCCGGTCCGCCCCATCCCAATAGAAAACCGGGAAAATTCCCGGAAAAAATGGGACAAACCGCAGATTACCGGGGCAGAAATGTGAATTTTTTTCGCTGCCCTTGCTTTTTTGGAAAAATAGGCTATGATATAGAGGAAATAATATGTCCCGCACGGCGGGAAAAGAAAAGAAGGTACTGTTATGACGAAAATTGACATCGTGTCCGGTTTCCTGGGCGCAGGCAAGACCACCCTCATCAAGAAGATGGTGAAGGAAGCCTATCAGGGCGAAAAGCTGGTGCTGATCGAAAACGAGTTCGGCGAGATCAGCATCGACGGCGGCTTTCTGAAGGATGCGGGGATCCAGATCTCCGAAATGTCCTCGGGCTGCATCTGCTGCTCCCTGGTGGGCGACTTCGGCAAGGCCCTGCGGGAGGTAAAGGAGCAGTTCCAGCCGGACCGCATCCTCATCGAGCCCTCCGGCGTGGGGAAGCTCTCCGACGTGATCGTGGCGGTGGAAAACACCGTGGCGGATATCCCGGATATGAAGCTGAACTCCTTTGTCACCGTGGCCGACGCCGGCAAGGTGAAGGTGTATATGAAGAACTTCGGCGAGTTCTATAACAACCAGATCGAGGCCGCCGGCACCATCATCCTGTCCCGGACCCAGAAGCTGACCCAGGAGAAGCTGGAGGCCGCCGTGGCTCTGCTGCGGGAGAAGAACCCCACCGCCGCCATCCTGACCACCCCCTGGGACCAGCTGGACGGCAAGACCGTTCTGGCCGCCGTGGAAAAGGTGTCTCTGGCCGACGAGCTGCTGGAGAAGATGCGGGCCGAGCACGAGGCCGAGGAGGCTGAGCACCATCACCATCACCACGAGCATGACCACGATGACGACCACGACGAGCACGAGCATCACCATCATCATGACCACGATGACGAGGATGACCATGAGCACTGCTGCCACCATCACCACCATGAGGGTGAGGAGCACGAGGATTGCCATCATCATGGCCATGACGAGGAGCACGAGCACCATCACCACCATGACGGCCAGGAGTGCGACGACCCCGCCTGCTCCTGCCACCACCATCACCACCACGCCGACGAGGTGTTCACCAGCTGGGGCGCGGAGACGCCCAAGCAGTTCACCCAGG
>OGLS01001901.1_pt1 | contig 10957 bp, 6 predicted proteins | sample 1572881 | NCBI WGS metagenome assembly OGLS01 (sample SAMEA2582013, study PRJEB24529) | metagenome | biome: Human gut stool | place: China | collected 2011
AGGATCTTGTTGCTGTACGACCAGCAGTTGACGAAGACCCGCTTGTCGTACTGCGCCATCTGTTCCGTGGAGTTGTAGCTGCCCGTCGACGGAGCCTGACCGGTGTGGATGGCGCCCGTTATCTTGCAGGTGCGGGGGTCGAAGATGGTGATGTAGGGGCTGAACAGGTCGGTCACGTAGGCTTTCGTGTCGCTCAGGAAGTGGATGTAGCGCGGCGCGACGATGTGGTTGTTCTCGTCGGGGTGCTGGCTGCTCGCCGCTTCGAGCTTCCCCTCGACGCGGAAGGTGTCGGCGTCGATGGCCCAGATCACGCCCGAATTGTCCATCGGGATGAAGACGCGCCCTTCGCGCAGGAAGATCGATTGCGCCACGTCGCCCAGTTTGGCGCCGTTGGCACGGTAGAATACCTCGTTCTGCACCGTGCGTGCGGCGGGGTCGTAGTAGGAGAGCGAGGCGTTGCCGGCGTTCATGTTGCCTTCGCAGAGGCAGAAGACCCCCGCGCTGCCGCCCGTGTCGAAATCCTCTTTTTCAGCCGGCCCCGAACTTTCGCAGGCTGCCAGCAGCAATACGGCGCACCATGCGGCCGCTATCGTTCCGAATCGTATCATAGTCGTCGAACTTTGTCGTATCGGACGGGATCGCGGCGGCGGGAGAGAGGAGAGGGATCGGTCTGGCAGCAGGTCGCGCATGCAGTGTGCGCATTCGGCTTCCGGCCCGTACCCCGCAGGCGTGAATCCGTCTTTTCGGGCCGAAAGCAGGTCTTCTGACTTTTCCTTCTGCGACGCCTTCCCGATCGAAATCAGTGGCCTGAACGTGTCGCGGAGTACATCCGTCGCTCGGGACGGATGCCGGAATTTACAGCAGCGGGAACTGTTCGGGAGTTGCACCCGATTCCCTTTTCATCCGGGCGCAGCGAAGCTTCGCCGCGCCGTTGGAACTCTCGGCGAGGCAAAAATACGAAGAATTTTCCAGAAAGTGGCTTTTTACGGAAAAATAGCGGCGACCTCTCGAAAAGATCGCCGCAGAAGGGTTGCGGATCGTGCCGTCGGCACCGGTTTCCGTCATTCGGCGAGGTGCCAGCCTGTCGTCCCGCGGTGTTCGAGACAGCCGCCTTCGTGATGGTGTGCGCAGGCGTCGCCCGAATCGGCGATCCGGCCGGCCAGATAGGCTGCGACGACCTCCTCGACAGGCCCGTGGCAGCCGCGGATGACGGCGATACCGTTGCGTTGGAGGACGTTTTTCGCCCCGTCGCCCATGTTGCCGGCAAGCATCACGTCGACGTCCATGGCGTGCAGGCGGGGGGCGATGTCGGATTTACAGCCGCAGCCTTCGGCGGCGGGTAGCGTCTGGCGGCCGGCGATGCGGCGGTCGGCGTCGAGCGTGAAGATCGTGTAGCATTCGCAGTGGCCGAAGTGGTCGTCGACCGCGCCGTTGCGGGTCGGAAGTGCGATTTTTTCCATGATGACAGTATTAACAGGATTATATGTTGTATTCGGTTGTCCGAGTATCTCGGAGTCTTCATTGCGGCGGCAGGCCGGACAGCGGAGTGTTCCGGTGTGGATGCGCCGGCAGTGCGGGCAGCGGTACCAGCGTTCGGAGTGGCAGATCTTTCCGCCTTCGATGCGCAGCGGCCGCCCTTCGACGAGCGCGGCGGCGAGCGTGCGGCGGGCACGGTCGTAGAGACGCGTGCAGGTGGGGCGGGAGATGCCCATGCGCTCGGCCGCCGCGGCCTGTGTCAATCCCTGGTGGTCGATCAGGCGGATCGCTTCGTATTCGTCGTACCGAAGCGTGACGGCTTCGGGAGCGACGCTATCTCCGCCGACGGGACGCATTCCCGCGACGGCGGGCGGTTGGGCGATGTAACAGCATTTGCGGGGACGCGGCATGACAAAAAACTCGTTTCCGCAAAGTTATTAATTATGAACATAAGTTCAAAATAAATTATGGAAAATACGCTATGTTATCGTTTGTCCGAAGGTGCAGGGGAGCTTCGGTCGTGCGAAAATCCGGTTCGCTGCGGGGCGTTTCTTCGGGCGAAGGTTTGGATATTTCGTAAAAAAGGCCTATTTTTATCTCCTAATCCGTGAAGACTTTTATGCCGATCAAGTTCTTGTACAGCCTGTTTTGTCTCCTGACCGGAGTGCTTTCGGCGATGTCGTCGCGTGCCGCCGGTCCCGGCGTTATCAACCTGCTGCCGTCCGATTATCGGGCGGCCAACAAGAACTGGGCGGTGGCCGAAGACGATGCGGGAACGCTCTATGCCGGCAACGACAAGGGGCTGCTCGAATTCGACGGCCTGCAATGGCGGTTGTACGAACTGCCCCGCGCCTCGATCGTGCGTTCGGTGGCCCCGCTGTCGCACGACGTGATCTTCACGGGCGGGTTCGAGGAGTTCGGGCGCTGGGATCGCGACGCTTCGGGTGCGCTGCGCTATACGTCGCTCGTTCCGGCTCAGCGCAATCCCCGCTTTTCGGACAGCGATTTCTGGAAAATCTACATCACGCCGCAGGGGGTGTTGTTTCAATCGTTCCACGGCATCTACCTTTATGATTACGAGCGCGTCCGCCGCCTGACGGGCGAGATGAACATGCTCTTTCTTCTGCGTGCGGGCGACGAGTTCTGGGTGCAGGAGATGGGCGGCCCGCTCTATCGGATGCGGCAGGAGTCCTTCGAGCGGCTGCCCGACAGCGAACGCTTCTCGACGACGACCGTGCGGGTGCTGCTGCCCGGGCCGCACGAGGGCGAATGGATCGTGGGGACGGGTACCGACGGATTGTGGCGCTACGACGGCGAACGGTTCACGCCGTGGACGAACTCAACTGCGGCATCCGAACCTCGCGCGGCACCTATCTCTTCGGGACGCTTTTCGGAGGATTGTACGAGGCCGGTGCCGACGGACGGCTGCTCGCGGTTCTTTCGACCGAAAACCGGCTGCTCAACAACAGTGTGATGGCGCTTGCGGAGGATGCGCAACAAAATGTCTGGGCGGCGCTCGACCGGGGACTTTCGTTGCTGCTGTTCTGCGAAGGGGTGGATTACCATACCTACAACAAGTGGGCGGCCGGTTCGCTCTACGACGCCTGCCGCTGGCAGGGGAAGTTGCTGCTGGCTACCAACCAGGGGGTCTTCGCCGTCGACGAGAGCCGTCTGGCGACGGGCGTCGATCCCTCCGATTTCCGCCCCGTGGCCGGCCTGAGCGGTCAGGCGTGGTCGTTCGACCTGCTCGACGGGCGGCTCTACGTGAGCCACAACACGGGCGTCACCGAACTCCGTCCCGATTTTTCGCTGGTACGCCGTTCCGACATGGGCGGTTACGGGTTGCGGCGGGTGAAACTGGGCGAAAAGAGCCGCACCTACTACGCCTCCTATTACAAGTTGCGGCTGCTCGACGACGACGGTACGATGCACGAGGTCGACGGACTGGACGAATCGGTCTACCGCATCGAGGCGGATTATATGCGCAACCTCTGGCTCGAACATCCGTCGAAAGGGGTCTACCGCTGCCGCATGAGCGACGACGGCCGGCGCATCGAGGAGCGGACGCTCTACGGAGGCGGTGCGGGCGACGGACTGCCCTACAAACTCCATTTGCTGCGCGTGGGCGGCCGCGTGGCGCTCATGGGCGACGACAGGTTTTTCCGTTACAACGAATATACGGACTGCATCGAGGCGGATACGGTGCTCGATGCGGCGTTCCGCACGGTGGAGGACATCCGCCGCGTGATTCCCTATGCCGACGAACGGTTCTGGGTCATTACCGGCAGCGGCGTCTGGAAATTGCGTTACGACGGCCGGCGCAGTGCCGAATTGACGCCGTGCGCCGGCATTCCGGTCGACAACATGATCTACGGGTACGAACAGGTGGCGCGGCTCGACGATTCGACCTGTCTTTTCTGCGGGGACAACGGCTTCGAACTCGTCTCATCGCAGGCCGTCGAAATCCCCCCCCCTCCGATTCCTCCGCTACTCGAATCGCTGCGTGCGTCGGGGCGCCGGGGCGATGAGGCGTGGTACGATCTCTCGGCTGCGGTCGAGATTCCTCACCAGCGCAACTCGGTGACTTTCCGCTACGCTCCGCGTCGGGGCGCGGTTCCCGGCCTGCGTTTCCGCCACCGCCTGACGGGCATGGAGAGCGCATGGTCGGAGTCCGACCGGACGGGAACGGCCGATTACGCCCGTTTGCCGCAGGGGCGCTACACCTTCGAGGTCGCCGTGGGCGACGTGTTCGGCCGCTGGTCGGAACCCGCCCGTTTCCCGTTCGTCGTTCTCACGCCCTGGTACGCTACCGGCTGGGCCTATGCGGGCTACGTGCTGCTGCTGGCCTTCACTTTCTATTGTCTGTGGCTGTTGGTGATGCGTTTCTATCGCCGGCGTTACCTGCGGCGTCTGCGCTTGCAGGAGATCGTCGCGTTGCGGCGCGCCAACCGGGAGCTGACCCGGCAGATCGAGACGCGCGACGCCGAGATCGTGGCGCAGAGTTCGACGCTCATCGGGCGCAACGAGATCATCCTGCGCCTGCGCGACATGGTCAACGAGTTCCAGCAGAAGCAGGGTAGCCGCACGACGGCGCCCCTGTGGCAGAAAGTCAACGCCTATGTAAGCAGCAAACTCGATACGGAGAGCGACTGGACGCTGTTCCTGATCAAGTTCGAGCAGAAGCACTCTTCCTATTTCCGCATCATGAAGGAACGCTTCCCCGACCTGACGACCAGCGATCTGCGTCTGAGCGCCTGCCTGAAAATGAATCTTTGTACCAAGGAGATCGCCTCGCTGATGAGTCTGTCGGTGCGGGCGGTCGAGAACGGCCGTTACCGGCTGCGAAAGAAACTCGGATTGACTTCGGCCCAGAATTTGAACGAATTCCTCTTGCATATCGATTCGCAGGAGTCGGGGCCGGAGGATGATGAGAAGTAGAATTTCGATTTTTAATCGGTTGATTTCAAATTATTTCATTGTTCTTTGAGAGGTAATTGAGAGGCAGTGGAAGAGTCTTTTTCGAGGGTGGAGTAGTCGGAGTGTAGCCGCTTTTCCCCGCGATTTTTCCGAACCTTTTAATTTTGTTTTCGTAAAAACTTTTCCGGGCGACGCTTCGGCGGATTCCGTTCCGCATTTCCCTGCCGAGGCGCGGAGCCCACAGTAGAAACATAAACCTAAAATTGCAATGAAAAAGAATCGACCAGAGAGTTGCGGCGTCGGCCGCCTCTTGTTCAAGGCGTTTGTATCGGTCGTTCTGCTGCTCGCGGCCTCCGTATCGGGCGCCTTCGCGCAGAGCACGATCGATGTAACGGGAAAAGTCATCGATGCGGACGGGCAGCCTGTCGTAGGCGCCAGCGTCGTGGTCGCGGGGACGTACACGGGTACGACCACGGGTGCGGACGGCGGTTTCGCACTGAAAGCCCGCGAGGGGCAGGAGTTGGAGGTTTCGTTCATCGGTATGTCCACGCAGCGCGTGCCCGTATCGGCCGTGCCGGTTACGGTGACGCTCGAAAGCGAGTCGACGATGATCGAGCAGGCCGTGGTGATCGGTTACGGTACGGCCAAGAAACGCGATCTGACGGGTTCGATCGTCAACGTCGACGCCGCGACGATCGCCAACCGTCCGGCGTCGAACCCGCTGGCCTCGTTGCAGGGCCGCGTGGCCGGTGTGCAGATCACCAATTCGGGTCGGGCCGGACAGGATCCCGAAATCCGTATCCGCGGTACGAACTCGATCAACGGCTTCGCACCGCTCTATGTGGTGGACGGAATGTTCACCGACAACATCAACTACCTCAATGCGAATGATATCGAATCGTTCGAGATTCTGAAAGACCCCTCGTCGCTGGCTATCTTCGGCGTGCGCGGCGCCAACGGCGTCATCATCGTCACGACCAAACGCGCCAAGATGGGGCAGACGGTGGTGAACGTCAACCAGTCGGTGGGCGTGAAGCACGTGGGGCACCGCATGTCGCTGACCAACGGGCCGCAGTTCAAGGAGCTCTACAACGAGCAGCTTTCGAACATGGGCGGCGATCCGTTCGACTATACCTATTATCAGGCCAATACCGACTGGCAGGACGCCATCTTCCAGAATGCCATGATCAGCCAGACGACGGCCAGCATCATGGGCGCCAACGAAAAGAGCAACTTCTATCTGGGCGTGGGCTACACCTACGAGCAGGGCAGCATCGTGGGTGAGGAGATGCAGAAGGTGACCGTCAATTTCAGCGACGAGTACAAGATGAAGGACTGGCTCAAATTCGGCGTGCAGATGAACGGCGCCTACATGTTGCCGGCCGATGCCAAGAACGTGACCGGCGCCATCCATGCGGCTCCGATCTCGCCGATCTACGACGATGCGACGGGCGGCTACTACAAACTGCCTTCGTTCCAGAGTTCGCAGATCTCCAACCCGATGATCGACATTGAGGAGTTCGCCGCCCACAACAAGGCGCAGAACTACCGCTTCGCGGGCAATGTCTACGGCGAGATCAATTTCCTGCCCGAACTGAAATTCCGCGCCGCCTTCTCGATCGACTACCTGTCGAACAATTCGCGGCTCTTCACGCCCGTGAAATACGAATACGATCCCGATCTGGGGACGATCAACGCCCGCAGCGACCGCGAGTCGCTGTCGCAGACGAAGTCCAACACGCTCAATGCGCAGCAGGACTACATCCTCACCTATGCGAAGACCTTCGCCGACAAGCACGACCTGACGCTGATGGCCGGTCTGACGACCAACTTCACCAACTACGAGGAGCTCACCGGCGGCCGCAGCCAGAACGTCGCTTCGGCCGACCTGCCGATTCCGAACGATCCCGACAAGTGGTGGATCTCGTCGATCGGCGACACGGCGTCGGCGACCAACGGCGGCTCGCAGTACCGCAAGTTCACGATGTCGTACCTGTTCCGTGCGCTCTACAACTACAACCGCCGCTACCTGGTCAACTTCTCGTTCCGCCGCGACGGTGCGTCGGTGTTCAAGTACACGGGCAACACGTGGGACAACTTCTACTCGGTCGGTGCCGGATGGATCATGTCCGAAGAGAATTTCATGCGCAACCAGCATGTGATCGACTACTTGAAGATCAAGGGGTCGTACGGCGTGCTGGGTAACCAGAACGTCGGTACCGAGGGCGGCAATTATCCCGCGTTCCCGACGCTCAACTCCTCGAACGCCATCTTCGGCGACAACATCATCTCCTCCTATGCGCAGGCCTATCTGGCGACGAATCTGCGCTGGGAGAAGACCAAGGCGTGGGAAGTGGGCTTCGAGATGCAGATGTTCAACCAGCGCCTGCACATCGAGCCGACCTATTACAGCAAGAAGACCGAAGACCTGATCTGCTACCTCGAATCGTTCATGGGCGCGCAGGACGGTCTGATCAATTCGGGTTCGATCCGCAACCGCGGCTTCGAGCTGTCGGGATCGTGGAGCGACACGATCGGCGACGATTTCCGCTATACCGTTTCGGGTAACCTGACCACGATCGACAACGAGGTGCTCACGTTGGGCAAGACCTACTATCAGGGCGACAAGAGCGTGGCCGTATCGGAACCGGGCAAGCCCATCGGTTATTTCTACGGCTACGAGGTCGAGGGCATCTACCAGAACAAGGCCGACATCGCCTCGTCGCCGGAAAACACGCTGGCGGCCGTGGCTCCGGGCGACCTGAAATTCCGCGATGTCACGGGCGATGGCAAGATCACCGAAGCCGACCGTACGATGATCGGCAATCCTACGCCCGATTTCACCTACGGTTACTCGGTCAACCTGCAATACAAGAATTTCGATCTGGGTATCGACTTCCAGGGTGTCTACGGAAACGAGATCTTCAATACGAGCTTCCTGTCGGCATATGCACAGTATAATTATCATACCAAGCGTCTGGGACGTTGGAACGGCGAGGGCACGTCGAACTGGGAGCCGATTCTCGATTCGTCGCGTGCCACGCAGATGATGAATTCGAGCTACTTCATCGAGGACGGCAGTTACCTGCGTCTGAAAAACATCCAGCTGGGTTACAGTTTCGGCGACCGGATCCTCAAGAAGATCCGTCTCAAAGCGCTGCGCGTGTTCATGAACATCGACAACCTGGCCACCTGGTCGCACAACACCGGCTATACGCCCGAGATCGGCGGTACGGCCCTTGCGTTCGGCATCGACACGGGCGACACCTACCCCATGCCGACGACCATTACTTTCGGTGTAAACGTGTCTTTCTAAAACAGCATAACCAATGAAAACGATCATAAGAAATCTGAAACTCTGGATCATCGCCGTCGCGGCGGTCGCATCGGCCGCGTGCAGCGACCTGCTCGACCAACGCCCGCAGGGCCAGTGGACTATCGACGACATCGAAGGCGGCGCTTACTTTTCGCAGGTAATGGCGCTCTACACCAAGGCGCGCCACTACAATATCACGTCGGGTATTCCCGCCTTCGCAGTGCATTACTACCGTTCGGAGGATTCGCGTAAGGGATCGACCACGACCGACGGTGCGGAACATGTGCCGATGTACGAGAATTTCCAGTATTCGGCGGCCAATTCGCTGTTGAATCCTTATTGGACGCAGAACTACGAGATCATCAATGCGGCCAATACCGTGCTCGACCAGATGCAGAAGGCGCAGGAGGCCGGTGAACAGCTCGATGAGGCGGAACTGCAATGCGGCATGGAAGCTCGCTTCTTCCGCGGCTGGTGCTATTTCAATCTGGTGCGTGCCTTCGGCGAGGTGCCGCTCGTCGACTTCGCCATCACCAATTCCGACGAGGCCAATATCCCCAAATCGTCGGTGGACAAGATCTACGAGTTGATCGACGCCGATCTGACGGCGGCCGAAGGGCTGCCCCGCCGCTGGGAGTCGAAATATATCGGGCGGGTCACTTACGGCGCCGCACGTGCGTTGCATGCCAAGACTTACGGCCAGCGCGGTCTGTGGTCGCAGATGTATCAGGCTGCCAAGAATGTGATCGATACCAGGGTCTACAATCTCGACACGCCGTTCGACGAGATTTTCCGCGAAGAGGGCGAAAACTCTTCGGAATCGGTTTGGGAGTTGCAGTGCACGGCCACCGTCGCGCAGCCCGCGACCAACGATCTGGGCAGCCAGTTCTGCCAGGTGCAGGGCTGCCGCGGTTCGGGTACGAGCAATCTGGGCTGGGGCTGGCATATGGCCGACCAGTCGATCGTCGACGTGTTCGAAGAGGGCGATCCGCGCCGCGACGAGACGCTGCTCTACTTCTCGACCCCTTCGAAGCCGTGGCCTGCGATCGCTCCGGCGACCGGTAACGCCCCCTTCAACGAGTTTCTCGTATCGCAGGACGGTCTGGACGGCGACTACTACAACAAGAAAGCCTATTGCAGTCCCAAACTGCGCGAATATTACGGCAGCAACGACGGATTCTGGTACAACATTCGTATGATCCGTTACTCGGACGTGGTGCTGATGGCTGCCGAAGCGGCCTGCGAGATGGGCGGCGAGGCGATGATCGAGGAGGCGCTGGATTATCTGGAACAGGTGCGCGCCCGTGCCCGCGGCACCAATACGAACGTGCTGCCCAAGGTGACGACGACCAACCAGTTGGAGTTGTGCAAGGCGATCCACCATGAACGCCACGTGGAGCTGGCGCTCGAATTCGACCGCTTCTACGATCTGGTGCGCTGGCAGGAGTTCAGTATCGCCGGTGCGGAGGACGGTGCTTCGGCCGTGCTCGGCAACAAGGGCTACACCGCCAAGAACAAATACCTGCCGCTGCCTCAGGAGCAGGTCGACGCCTCGAACGGCGTGCTGGTACAGAATCCCGATTATGCTAATTAAAACAAGTCAGATACCATGAAATTCCTCAGATATTTTCCGTTGATTTTGACGACCGCGGCGCTTTTGTCCCTCGGATCGTGCAAACAGGATTTGGGTCAGGATCCTCCCTTCGACTATCCGGATGAGGGCTCGTCGGGCGTACAGCTTCCCGATCCGCTCTACCATTTGGCCTGCGACGACGATCTGTTCCTCGACGGAACGCTCGCGGGCGAGATGAAGACCTTCACCGGCGAGTCGCCGATGTTCGTCGACGGCAAGTCGGGCAAAGCCTACCAGAACGTCGACGGCCAGGCGCTCATCCTGACGCCCGACGCCGCTTCGACGACAGCGCTCAAATCGTTGGGCAACTACTCGATTTTCATGTGGATCAAGTTCGACGGTACGAACAAGAATGCAGCGGGTCTCTTCTCCATCGGCAACAAGACGATCGAGGTGGCCGACGTCGCCTTCTTCCTCAACAACGGCAACACGACCACTCCGTCGGAGTTCTTCTTCAAGGGATTCATGCAGGCGACCGGTGCGAGCGGCAAGCCCGATGCGTGGTTCGATGCCGGCGACGACGCCAAGATACAGAATATGGCCGGCGTCTGGGCGCATGTCGGCGTGACCTACGACGCAGGGACCTCGACCATCACGCTCTACCACAACGGCGGGGCGGTCTGCGACCGCGTGTTGAAGGACGGAGCCTTCGGTCCGATGACGTTCGACGAGGTGAGCGGCATCTGCCTCGGCGCCTTCCCGTCGCAGGTCGGCCTGGGTTCGGGTGCCGGCTGGACGGCCGAGGCTTCCTTCTATACGGGAGCCATGGACGAGATCTATCTCTACGATCAGGTGTTGACGCCGGCACAGGTGACGGCACTGTACGAACAGGCGAAATAGCAAGGCTCGATTTCTGCATTGATCGGAAGAGGGGACCGAAATCAGGCCCCCTCTTCTAAAAAAACGACGATATATGAAAGGTTTTCCGTTTTTCAAGCCTCTCCTGCCTGCACTGGTTTTGCTGGGTGTCGGCTGCGGCGGCGATTCGACCGACGACCGCACGCCCGCGGGCGATCAGCTGGCGTTGAGCTCGGTTACGATCGGCGGGCAGAGCGGCCTGTCGGATTTCGATGACGTGTCGCCCGACGCCGAGATCGTGCTCGACTTCACGGCGG
>OGLS01001904.1_pt1 | contig 10942 bp, 10 predicted proteins | sample 1572881 | NCBI WGS metagenome assembly OGLS01 (sample SAMEA2582013, study PRJEB24529) | metagenome | biome: Human gut stool | place: China | collected 2011
GGCAGCTGTTTCTCTTTACAAAGACTGTCGACAGAATGCTGCAGTTTATCTTCAAGGCTGTCATGGCCTGCATCTGTCATGATTTCATCAGCGGGGTGACTGACGTTAAAAACAGCAATAAATTTATATTCCAGTAATTGGATATCGTTGATGATCGCTGTATCAAGCATTTGCCGGTAATCAACATCGGAAGCAAAAAGCAGGCGGCCCAGAAAGTTTTTTGACTTTTTGATTTCAAATTTATCACGCATTATCAGGTCGGTTATTTCGCGCGTTACATCAATCAGCTTTACGTCCCAGGGCATTTCAAAAAGCGGGAAATCGGCTGCGTCGGCCTGGGCCAGCAGTTCTTCTGGAATAGAGTTGATATATTCATTGCCGACCAAGATTACAAGACCGGCTAATTTTTTCTGGATACATTCTAAAATGAGATCCTTAAGTTTATCGGCGCTGTGCACAATGCCGGTAATAAACAGCAGCTCGCCGCCGTGTACCCATTGCGAGACAGTTGAAGTCTGTCCTACGTAGGGCCAGGTGACCGTACGGTCCAGGCCGTTTGGCCCGGCAACCAGCTTGATACGTTCAAAATATTTTAAAGTCAATAGATCCTGACAGGTAACAGACATGGTAGGCCTCCTTGTGGTCGAATAGTCAAATGCTTATTTTATTATATCAAATTCCAATACTCGGCAGCAGGAAATTTAAGCGGACGAATAAAGTGTAGCTAGTGTTACAAAAATTATTTATTATTATTTATACTCTAAAACATGAATTTTCAGAAACTGCGTGCTATAATTAAAGTAATAAGAAAAATAATAATTTATGGGAAGGTGTGAGTTATATGACGGCAGAATTCAAAAAATGCTGGATGCTTAAAATTTATACGGGCGAGGACGTTATAGTAGGCAACGATCCCCTGTACAGAACGATTCTTGAAGAAGCCCGCCGTTTAAAGATCGCCGGCGCTACCGTCATTAAAGGTATCGAAGGTTATGCGACCGAAGTGCGTGGGATCGACCGTCGTCCGGTATCACTTTTTACCGGTGTTTCCAACCTGCCTGTTTTGGTGACGATCGTCGATCAGAAAGAAAATTTGGAAAAGCTGATCCCGTTTTTAGAGAAAAAGGCTACGCATGCGCTGGTGTTGTTTGAAGAAAGTACGGCTTTGGTTACTGACTATATGCGTCAGGTGATTGCCAAACGTCAGGCTGACGGGCTGGAAAAATAAGTTTTGCCCTTATAAAAAAATTTGGCCGCAGGTTTTACAGCCTGCGGTTTTTTATGCCCGACAGCGTATTTATCGGCAGGACTTAGCAGGATTTTTCGGGAAGATTGCGAATAATAATAAGTGGTTTACTATGCCTGAAGGAGGGTATGCAAATGGATATGAATCAGGAAACTAAGGTCACTGTCATTGACGACCGGCTGCGTCAGGAGGAAGCTGAAACTTTGTGCCGCTGGGCTGCTGCCCGCGCCGGGGTTATCGTTGTTGCTCCGTTGCTTGGAACAATGGCGCTGATTGCTAATGATGTGTATCTGGTGATAAAATTAGGCAGTGTTTATGAAGAAGAAATCGGAGAAAAGGCGGCCGTAAGCCTGCTGAGTTCTTTAGGAGCTTATTTTGTAGGCAGTACGCTGACGACACTGATCCCGTTTGCTCCCTTGCAGATACCTGTAGCTGTAGGGACTACCTATGCGCTGGGACGGGTCGTTACCGAATGGCTGAAGGCCGGTAAACCGGCGGACCTGAGTCCGTTTAAAACTGTGTATGATGATGCTTTGCGTGAAGCAAAGAAAAATATTGAGCTTTTTAAAAATGACCCTAAAAAAGATGAACCACTGGGTGATGAAAGTAAAAAATACGATTTGTGATCAAACCATAATGAATGGAGGTCCTTTATGTACGAGAACTATGATGTAGCGATTATCGGCGGTGGCCCTGCGGCTGTTTTCGCAGCTTATGAATTTACTCTGAAATATCCGACGGTCAGTCTGATCATGCTGGAGGAAGGCAATCCAATCGAACGGCGTCAATGTCCGCTGGCTGCAAAAAAAGTGGATCATTGCCTGCGTTGTGTCCCTTGTGATATCATGCGCGGTTTTGGCGGTGCCGGTGCTTTTTCGGACGGTAAGTATAATTTTACGACTGAATTCGGCGGCTGGCTGAGCGAGTATATTCCGGAAAAGACTGTAATCGAGCTGATTGATTATGTTGATGAGCTTAATTGCCGTCATGGCGCTCCCGGCGAATATTTCAGCACAAAGAACAGTACTATCGGCGGTCTGGCGCTGGGACATGATCTGCATCTTTTAAACGCCAAGGTCCGGCATCTGGGGACTGAAAATAACCTTATTATTATGGAGCATATTTATAAATATCTGGCTGAGCGAATGGAGATCCGCTGTAATACCCATGTGGAAACTATCAAACGGCACGGTGACGGTTTTGAACTGGGCGTTCGCGGCGAGGATAAAGCTGATATTCGCTGTGATTATCTGATTGCTGCTCCCGGACGTGCTGGTGCGGAATGGTTTACCGAACAGTGCCGCGGACTGGGATTGTCCTTTATTAACAATCAGGTCGACGTAGGCGTGCGGGTAGAGGTGCCGGCGCAGGTCTTTAAACACATTACTGACGAAGTCTATGAAGCTAAGCTGGTCTACCGGACACGGCAGTATAATGATCTGGTCCGTACTTTCTGCATGAATCCCAACGGTTATGTAGTGGCCGAAAATACTGACGGCATCATTACAGTCAACGGGCACAGCTTCCGCGATCCCAAGCTGCACAGTCATAATACGAATTTTGCTTTACTGGTCAGCAATAAATTTACGGAACCGTTTACTGAACCGCATCAATACGGCAAACGTATCGCTTCTTTTTCCAATATGCTGGGCGGCGGCGTGCTGCTGCAGCGTTTCGGCGATTTGATCAAAGGCCGGCGTACTAATGAAAGACGTCTGGAAAAGAGCTTTACTAAGCCTACCTTGTCGGCTACGCCCGGCGATTTGAGCCTGGTGCTGCCTAAACGCCATTTGGATAATATCATCGAAATGATTTATGCGCTGGATAAGGTGGCGCCGGGGATGGCTAATGCCGATACCCTGCTTTACGGTGTAGAGGTAAAATTCTACAGTGCGCGTCTGGAACTTGATGATAAGCTGGAAACTAAGATCCCGAACCTGTTCGCCGTCGGCGACGGTGCCGGTATCACCAGGGGGTTGTCACAGGCCAGTGCGAGCGGAGTCCATGTTGCCCGCCAGATCGGCGCGCGGCTATGCGGAGGAGCAGATTAATTTTATGATGAACGGAGCAAAGTCATGACCTTGCCTCTTATCAGTATGCGGCAGATAACGAAACGGTTTCCCGGCGTTATCGCCAACAATAAAATAAATTTGGAATTGTACCCCGGTGAGATACATGCGCTCTTGGGTGAAAACGGCAGCGGTAAAAGTACTTTGATGAGTATCCTTACAGGTCTTTACAAGCCTACAGAAGGCTGTATCATGGTTGGCGGGGAGGAAGTAAAGTTTGCTTCGCCTGCTGACGCCATTGCCAGCGGTATCGGGATGGTACATCAGCATTTTAAACTGATCGAATCTTTTACGGTAGCTGAGAATATCGTTCTGAGCCAGAGCAAAGGCGGTTTTTTGCTGAAACCGGAGCAGATCATAGCAGATATTGAAAGCCTGGGTGAGAAATATGGACTGCAGGTAGATCCGCGGGCCTATGTCTGGCAGCTTGGTGTGGGAGAAAAACAGCGCGTGGAGATCTTGCGGATGCTTTATCATCGCAGCCGTGTGCTGATCCTGGATGAGCCTACGGCTGTTCTGACGCCGCAGGAGACACGCGAGCTGTTCGTCAATCTGAGAAAGATGGCAGACGACGGCTGTGCGGTAGTTTTTATTTCCCACAAACTCAACGAAGTCGAGGAACTGGCCGACCGAGTAACTGTTTTGCGCGGCGGCTGTGTAACCGGCAGCGCCGCAAAAGAAGATATGCGTCGCGACAAGCTGGTGCAGATGATGATCGGCCGCGAGGTGCTGAATACCTATGAAAAAAACTGCGAGCACTGCGGTGAAGTGGTGCTGCAGTTGGAGCAGGTTTCAGCTCTCAATGATATGAATACGGTTGGACTGAACAATGTCAGGCTTGCAGTCAGAGCGGGTGAAATTTATGGTATCGCCGGAGTATCGGGCAATGGTCAGCGCGAGCTGGCTGAGGTACTTGCCGGACTGCGGCCGGCGATGGGCGGAAAAATATTTTTTTACGGACAGGACCTTACCAATAAAAAACCGAAGGAAATGATCGAAGCAGGTATCAGTTATGTGCCGGAGGATCGTCTGGGTATGGGGCTGGTGCCAAATCTGGATTCGGTCAATAACGTGATCCTGAAAGAATATGACGGTAAATTTTCCAAAGGCTGGCGGATTCGGCGTGAAGCTGCTATAGCGGCGACAAAACGTATCGTAGAAGATTTTGATGTGAAGCTGGGATCGATTTTCCAGCCGGTGAAGATGATGAGCGGCGGCAATCTGCAAAAACTGCTGCTGGGACGCGAGATAGCCGCTAAACCCAAGCTGATGATCGTACTGTACCCGGTACGCGGCTTGGATATAGGTGCTATCGAAGCAGTGCACAAGCTGCTGCTGCAGCTGAAAGAAGAACAGACTGCGATCATTCTGGTATCGGAAGAGCTGGAGGAAATCGCAAAGCTGGCTGATCGTGTAGGCGTTATGTTTGCCGGGCAGATTTTAGGTGAATTCCCTGTCAGCGAAATGGATACAGAAAAAATCGGTGCTTTGATGGCGGGTATTACCGAAGCGGGAGGTGCGGGCGTATGAAGCTGGTAATGGAAAAACGTCTGGCACCCAGTCCGCTGATGCGCTCGCTGGTGCCGGTGGTGGCAGCTTTCGCCGCTCTGGTTTTCTGCGGTATCTTTTTTGCAGTGACGGGGCGCGATCCTTTTGAGGTATATTATGCCATGTTCAGCGGTGCGTTAGGTTCTGAGTATGGTATTTCGGAAACGATCGTCAAAATGATACCGCTGGCGATGTGCGGATTAGGCATTGCCATTGCCTTCAGGATGCAGATCTGGAATATCGGCGCTGAAGGGCAGTTTTATATGGGAGCCTGTGCGGCCAGCTGGCTGCCGCTGACTTATCCTGACCTGCCTTCTATGATCATGCTGCCGGGCATGCTGCTGCTGGGAGCTGCGGCAGGCGGGATGTGGGGACTTTTAGCCGGGTGGTTCAAAACTAAATGGCTGGTCAGCGAACTGATTACGACGCTGATGATGAATTATATTGCAATTTTATGGGTCAATTATCTGGTCTATGGTGCGTGGCGTGATCCCAAGGGCTTGAATTTTCCTTTGACAGCGGCCTTCAGTGAGTCGGCTTTGCTGCCCTCTTTCGGAGATCTGCGCGTACATGCCGGTATCATTATTGTATTTGTTTTAGCGGCAGTTCTGGCAGTAGTTTTTCGTGATTCCCGCTGGGGCTACGAGACACTTGTTATTGGTTCCAATCCTACGGCTGCCCGTTATGCCGGGATCAATATTCCCAGAAATGTTTTGCTGGTGATGCTGCTAAGCGGTGCTGTCTGCGGGATGGGCGGCATGATTGAAGTCAGCGGCATCGTTGGCAAGCTGCAGCCGGGTATCAGTCCCGGTTATGGTTATACGGCAATTATTGTGGCCTGGCTGGCGCGGCTGCATCCGGCAGCGATTATCGTAGTAGCTTTTTTGTTTGCGATTATCCATGTCGGCGGGTTTATGGTGCAGACACTGGGGATTCCTTCGGCTGTGGCAACAATGCTGCAGGGAGCTATTTTATTCTTTGTCGTCGGCGCTGATATCTTTACCAATTATCAGCTGCGCCTGATCAAAAATGAAGGAGGCGAAGAGAGTGAATGAGACATTGCTCATTTCAATTTTAGCTGCCTCTATTACGGCCGGTACCCCTATTTTGTTTGCTGCGCTGGGTGAACTGATTTCCGAGCGAGCTGGTGTTACCAATCTGGGTGTGGACGGGATGATGCTGGTCGGTGCCTGTGCCGGGTTCATTGCCGCTCAGCAGACGGGCAGTCTTCTAAGTGGTGTTGGGATGGCGCTGCTGGCAGGTTCATTGATGGCGCTGATACACGCTTTTCTGACTGTCACCCTGCGGGCAAACCAGGTCGTCAGCGGTTTGGCGCTGACCTTGTTTGGCACGGGTCTATCCGGTTATCTGGGTTTGGATTATGTGGGGCAGCAGGCGACTGTTGTTTTCAGTAAGCTGGCTGTACCGGGGCTCAGTGAGATCCCGGTGCTGGGGCCGGTACTGTTCAGGCAGGATCTGCTGGTTTACTGCAGTTATATTTTAGTGGCTGCTGTTGCTTTTTATCTGTACCGTACAAGAGCAGGGCTGTTTATGAGGGCTTTGGGAGAAAATCCGGCTGCTGTAGATGCTGTAGGCGTCAATGTTTTTGGACTGCGGTATTTATATGTGATCATGGGCGGTGCTTTAGCCGGTTTGGGCGGCGCGTATTTGTCGCTGGCTTATGCTCCCTGCTGGCTGGAAAATATGACGGCCGGACGCGGCTGGATCGCGGTGGCACTTGTAATTTTTGCTCTGTGGGATCCCTGGCGTGCGCTGCTTGGTTCGTATCTTTTCGGCGGCATTGATGCTTTGGGCTTTCATTTGCAGGTTGTTGGCCTGCCCGTATCTGTTTTTATTTTGAATATGCTTCCATATATTTTTACAATAGTGGTTTTGATTTTGGTTCTGGCCCGCAAAGGGGGCCGTCTGGCAGCGCCTCAGGCGCTGGGGCAGCCTTATGACAGGGAAGAACGTTAAACGAGGAGAGCTGTTATGGAATTTTTTATTTTCTTATGCTTTATGTCTTTTGTGTCTTTTGCTGTGGCCTTCCTGGCTTACGGACTGGTGATCCGTCTTATGGGGACGACGAGTTCTGCAAGCCGTTATTCGCAGATCATTCTTGTGCCGATAGCGATCATTGGTTATGATTTTCTGACGATCACTGCGCCGGCCGAATCCCGTTATGTTATCGGCGGCCTGCCGATGCTGCTTTTAGGATTAATGCTGCTGTATTACCGTTTTGGTAAAGGCGGTAGTATGGATGATGCTCCGGCACCGTCAGAGATCAAAAAAGTAAGTAAAAAATCCCTGAAGCATCAGGCGAAAAAAAATAAAGTTAAATAATTTTGCTTTAGCAGGAATTTAGGCTGTAAAAAGAGAAATTAACAGTGAAACCAATAAGCTTATTATTGATTTTGAATATTCTAAAAGCAGTTAAGATAGCAGGAGGTGCGTATTATGTTTAAAAAAATCTTAGTACCTGTAGACGGTTCCGAAACCGCATGGCGCGCATTGAATAATGCGTTGGAGATCGGTAAAAAATTTGAGAGTGAAATTTTGGTAGTGAACGTAATCCAGCCTTATAATAATGCTGCTCTTTTGGCAGTCCCGCTTGACCATGCTACGATTAATCAGGGTAACAGCGAATTGGAAAAAGTCGGTGATAAGGTTTTGGAACTGGCCAAAGAAATGGTCGGCTCCTATCCGCATAAAGTTGAATATGATATGGAAGTAGGGCATCCGTCGGAACGGATCATCGCTTTGTCCAAAAAAGTGGAAGCCGACGCGATCGTTTTGGGCAGCCGCGGACTCAGCGGCATTGCTGAATTTTTCCTGGGCAGCGTCAGTTCCAAGGTTTCTCAGTATGCAACCGTGCCGGTACTGATCGTAAAATAATTGCGGAGCTGTGTTTAAAGTTTTGATGAAGGATGATGAATATGTTAAAAAAAATCCTCGTACCTATCGACGGGACTGAATATTCCTGGCGGGCCATGGAATATGCCGCTTCGCTGGCAAAGCTGTCGGGTGGACACCTGGTTATTTTGACGGTCGTTAAGCCGGGGATTAAAGCTGTCGGCGGTGCTCCTTTGGAAGAAGAACTGGTCTATAGTGCCAATGGGCCGGTGATGCAGATCGGCAATGAGGTGCTGGGCGCTGCCAAGCACTTAATGGACAAACAGGAAATCCCCTGCGATTATCTGCTGGCTATCGGCAGTAGAGCAGCTGAAGAAATAATTAAGCTGAGCCGTCGCGAAAACTGTGACAGCATTGTTATTGGCAGCCGCGGCTTTGGAGCTCTGGAAGGGCTTTTAAAAAGCAGTGTCAGTAAAACGGTGATCGAAGAATCCGAACTGCCAGTGATTGTAATTAAATAAAAGTGGTCTTTGAGGCGTTGTGTATAAATTACACAGCGCCTTTTGTTGTTTTAAGAATAAAAATATTCTAAAAAACCAAAAATATTGAATAGATATTATAATGATGTTATAATACAAATGGATAAACAAAATGCAAACTTTTAAAAATGTTAAAAATAAATATCCTGAAGAAGCTTTTTTAAACTAAAGTAAAAGTTGCGACTGGGAATATTTATAAAAGAGGTGCAGAAATGAGCTCGAAAATGATGGGCTTCGACGAATTTCCTCAAATAGCGCGTACAGAAACAGCAAGAGCGATCTATCTGATTGATGTTGATACCTGTGAAATTGTTTATATGAATAAGAGTGCGAAAGACATGCTGCAGCTGGCTTATGAAGATGACAGCTACTGCGGTAAAAAATGTTATACGGTTTTACAGGGACTGAACAGCAAGTGCAGGTTCTGCCGGAATAATCTGCTGACTACAGAGCGCATGTTTGTGGAAGAAATATATCAGCCGTCGGTACAGCGCTATTTACAGGTCAAGAGTATTTTATTCAATTATATGGGGCGTCGTCTGCGTTTTGAAATTCTATATAATTTTAAGGAAGAAGAACTGGAACAGCAGAAAAAATATCTGGATCAAAAATTGGAACAGATCCGTTGGGTAGATAATCTTACAGGACTGTATAATAGAGAGAAATACAGCAGTCTGTTGAAGGATATAGAAATTAAGAAAATACGGCAGATAGGTATTGTCGATATGGATATCAACGGGCTGCGCAATATCAATGCAACCAAGGGCTATCATTCGGGTGACAGGGTCCTGATCAGGATAGCAGCACTTATCAAAAGTGTTTTTGGCGTTAATTCATTTCGTGTCGGCAGTGATGAGTTTGTCAGTTTGGCTCTGAATATGGATAAAGCGGATTTTGAAGCAAAAGTAGCGGCGCTGAAAGCTAAATTCAGTGCAGAGACAGATTTCAGGGTCTCGGTCGGCAGCTTATGGAGCGATAATTGCCGGGATATTTATAAAAAAGTATCTCAGGCAAATGCGGTGATGGAAGCGACAAAATCGTTTGGCTATAAAAATCTGACCGCCGATTATAATCATAAAGCAGAAAGCGCGCACCGGCTGTTGGCCGAGATCGCGGAAGGAAGGTTCAAAGTTTACCTGCAGCCGAAAATAAACCTGCAGACAGGTCTGATAGAAGGTGCCGAGGCCCTGGTCAGAAAAATCGACGATCAGGGAGTGATAATAGCGCCGGATAATTTTATTCCTGGTTACGAAGAAAATGGTTTGATAAATTATATCGACATCTTTGTTCTGAAGACAGTCTGCCGGATGCTGAAAGACTGGCGTGAACGTGGCGGCAGAGTTTTTAAGATGTCTGTAAATGTTTCGCGGGTAACGTTGATTGCGGAAGATACAATCAAAAACAGTGTGGCTATCTGTAAGAAATATGGTATTGATCCATGTCTGATAGATGTGGAGATCACGGAAAGCTTTGGTTTGCTGGAAAAAGAGCTGCTTGTGGATTTGATCAAACGGATGCATGAGGCTGGCTTCAGTATTTCCATGGACGATTTCGGTACTAGCTTTTCTAATCTGGAATTATTGTCACAGGTGCATTTTGATACGGTAAAGTTTGACAAAAGTCTTACGGACAGTATCGTAGACAATCCTAAAACGCAGATTTTGTTTAAGGCGGCGGTTTCTATGTGCCGTGAATTTGGCGATACGCTGACTTTGGCTGAGGGCATTGAAAATGAAGAGCAGCTCAAGGTTTTGCAAAAGCTGGGCTGCCAGTTGGGTCAGGGTTATTATTTTGCCCGACCGCTGCCTGAAGACGAGTTTTGGGAGCGTTATGTAAAAAAATAAAAAGCATAAAAATAACCCCGCTGCATTATTGCAGCGGGGTCTTCTTCTTCAGGTTCAGTATGAGCGCCGGCCCATTTCCGGATGCGCTACGGGTTTTAGATGCAGGCGCTTGGCCTGTTCTACGGCTTTATCCAGCGGCAGGTCCTGTCGTCCGGACTTGCTTTCAAAGACACAGCAGGGAGTATCGCTTCCTACTTCTCCGCCTGGAAGATAAATATATTCCTGATTATCGTTATCGCCGAGAATAATACCGGCCAATAATTGTTCTGCTAGTATTTTTGACATAATATCCTCCTAGAACATGCGGCGTTTCCACAACCAGTAGCCTGTACCTACAGAAATCAGCAGGGCGATGGAAGTGATGGTGACAAAACCGAATTCGTTACCTTCCAGAGGCACCGGAACGTTCATGCCCCATAAGCCGCCGATAGTTGTGGGGATAGCTAAAATAATGGTTACAGAAGCCAGGAACTTCATAACTAAGTTCAGGTTATTACTGATGATAGAGGCAAATACTTCCATCATGCTGTTAAGAATATGGCTGTACATTTCAACCATTTCAATAGCCTGCTTATATTCAATGATGACGTCTTCCAAAAGGTCTTCGTCTTCTTCGTAGAGCTTGATCAAATGTCCTGACTGATTTGTAGAACGCAGACGCAGCAGTTTTTCAGTAACGATATAATTGCTGCGCAGGGAAGTAGTAAAGTAGGTCAGTGACTTCTGAAGATCCAGCAGGTTGAATAACTCGGAGTTTTCCATGGATTTACGCAGATGCTGCTCCAGTTCATCAGTACGTTTGATGATGATACGAATATACTTTAGATATAAAGTAGCTGATTT
>OGLS01001919.1_pt1 | contig 10881 bp, 11 predicted proteins | sample 1572881 | NCBI WGS metagenome assembly OGLS01 (sample SAMEA2582013, study PRJEB24529) | metagenome | biome: Human gut stool | place: China | collected 2011
AGAATACCTGCAATAATTGAAGTTATCATTATGTCATTCTGTCTTAAGCCATAGTAAATAACCATTCCCTGAACAATCATTGGGGTATCCCTGAATATTTCAACATATACAACTACAATTATCTTTAATATTCTTATCAGGATCTTCTTTACTATATTGTCTTCTTTATGTATCTGTACTGTATTGATTATTCCTACTGCAAAACCAAGAATAAATCCTAATATTGTACCTATAAGTGACACATAAAGTGTTACCCATGTAGCTTTTAAAAATAGTGTTGAGTATTTATTAAATATAAACCAGCTCCATTGGAACAGTGTTCCATCAGCACCTGGCGTATTGGCCGCTAATGCCACTATTGAACTATACATACCTTTACCTCCCATACATTTAATTATAAAAAGGAATGTGCATTATAGGCACATAGTGCCTTTTATGTAATAGGGGATTCTATCGAAATTTCCTGTTACATAAAAAAGCCACAGACTTCCCCTGTAAGGTCCTGCCGCCTTTGACAGGAAAGTCTGTGGACTTTTATTATTTTTATAAGGTTAAACTATTATGTAGTACTTTGTCAGATTAATTATCAACTATTACTTTAGTCTTATTTAGTTAGATGATGGCTGTAACTTAACCATTTCATCCATTAACTTATCAAATTCAGCCTTGTCATTCCAGTTAAGCTTATCAAGTGCTTCCTGAACTGTATCTCTCATTGGATCACCTTCCCTGAATACTATACAGCAGTCATTCGATGCACCCTCTGGCTCTGTGAAATCAAGATTGAGCATCTTTAAATTATTCATAGTTGAAAGTGCTGATATTGATGTTGTGTAATCAAGTATAACCATATCGGCTGTCTTATTCTGTACTGCAAGAAAACATTCTGATGATGTTTCATAGTCTGTTGCAATTACACCGCCAGGTACTTCGTCCTTGTAAGGTACATAGTTAGTTGCAATCTGTGTTGTTAACTTAGTATTCTTACCCGCAAACTGTGAAAGCTTAGTATAATTAGCATATTCACTATCTGCTCTTACAACACCAACAATCTGTCTTTTATAATAAGGTGTTGAAAAATCATATGTCTCATCTCTTTCAGGACTGTAGCATACACCAGTCATTACTGCATCATATGATCCATCCTGAAGTCCCATAAGTATTGAACTCCATTCAATCTTGTATACCTCTAATTCATAGCCAAGTTCGTCTGCAATTCTTTGTGCAAGCTCAACTTCATATCCATATGCATATCCATCTGCATTTTTAATCTTTACTGCCTGCTTACCATTACCAACCTCTGGTGATTCCTGTGTCCAATTGTAAGGTGCATATGCACATTCAAATGCTACCTTCAATACTTTCTTGTCTGAATCGGAACTCTTACTTCCACAACCTGTAACTCCTAATGTCATTGAAACCACAAGTGACATTACAACCATTAACGATAATAACTTCTTCTTCATAACTTTTCTCTCCTTTCACCATTGCCATAGTAAAAAATACATACAGAAAAAGCGCCTAATTCACTGGAATTAGACGCCTTTGTCAATCTTGTATTCTGTTGACGCTATTAACATAGCAGATATATTAATATAATAATTGTAAAAATTTCACTTATGAATTATATACCTCATTCTTATGCAGATTGCAATAGATAATTTATCTATATGCAGTTATAAGAAACATTGGTGCTTCTTTGATGTCCTTTTCTTTCAATAATTTCTTACCTATGGCTTTGTCTGCACTGCAATTACTAAATCCATTTTTTTCTAATAAAGCTATATCATACTCAGGTCTTTGGTGTCTTCCTATATCCATTGCTTTCGTGATATACGCATTTTCTGCTTCAAGTGCATAGGTCATTCCCTGGTGTCCGTATGGTTCTTCTTTCTTATCATCATCAATAAGCGTTGCATCCAGATTCTTCATATTGGCATAATTCGCATCATAATTTAACAGCACGCCGCCTTTTTTTAACACTCTGTGCCATTCCTTATAGGCTTTATCCACATCAGGGAGTGTCCATGTAAGATTTCTCGTTATAACAACATCGAAGCTTGCATCTTCATATTCCAGATTCATAGCATCCATAACCTTGAAATTAACATCTGCCCCATACCTGTCAGCCAGAACTTCAGCCCTTTCTATCATATCCGGTGTTAAATCTATTCCCGTAACCTGAAGTCCTTTGCCATAAAGAAGTATCGCAAAATATCCAACACCTGTTCCAACATCAAGCACCCTTACATTCTGTCCATTATCTATAAGCGGACTTATATATTGCATAATGTTATCAACCCATTCACGGCTTAACCCACTGTCAAGCTCATTCTCCCTGACATCTGAAAAATCTGCCACACGCTTAGTCCAGTAGTCTACAACTTTTTCTTCTATATTATTTATATCCTGTATCATAATCTATATTCTTTCATAATCCACTACATATTTCTTATTATTTTATTACCAGACAACATTTTACTGCATATCCAGCTCTGCAGTTATCTCATAATAATCTGATGGGTGTGCAGTTAAACCGCTCACACCTTTCCCTGAAACAATTGACATTTTAAGATGCGATGCAAATATAAAAGCATTGTCGTCCAGTATTGTCTGTGTCATCTTTATTCCAAGCTGTTCCCTGCCTTCTGTATCAAATGTAGTACTGAGCTGTTCTTCAAGCTGTTCAAGCTGTTCATTATAATAACCACCACGGTTCTTTGACGAATTCTTAAGACAGTGTGTTGTAAAGAAATATTCAGGATCACCTGTTGGTGCACACACAAAGGCACTTGCATATATATCCCACTCACCTTTTTTAACATAATCAAGATGATTAGCCGTACAGTTAATCTTTACATCTATTCCTATCTGCTTTAATGATGCCTGAACATTTTCTGCAAGCAAAGGAAGCTCCTGTCTGCTTGGATATGTAAGCCACCTCAATGTAAGTTTTTCTCCATTTTTTTCAACATATCCATCACCATCTGTATCCTTCCAGCCCGACTGTGCTAATAAATGTCTGGCATTATCAATATTATACTCTGCGGCTTTAACATAGCTGTCACCAAATGTATAATCTTTTGGAAATGGTCCTTCTGCCAACGTTCCATTACCTTTTAATAATACATTAGTAAAATCCTTCTTATTAATTGCCATAGCAATTGCAGCTCTTACATTGCTGTCCTGTAAATTGACATTAGCATAATTCATCTGTGCAAAAAAAGAACGTGAAGTTTCACTTGATGATATTGTATAATTGCTGTTATTAAACAGCGAAAGACTTGAATATGGCAGACCATACGCCGCATTAAGTTCACCTGACTGCAATGCCATTGTAAGAGTATCACCATCACTTATCGTCTTAACAATTATTTTATCAAGCCTAGGCTCTCCATTCCAGTAATTCTGATTCTTAACAAGTGTAAGTCCTGAGTCTGTCACAATCTCCTCGGCTATATAAGGTCCTGTCGCTGATACATTACCCTCATCAGTAATTCCTGCCTGCATATCAATAATACAGCCATAAGGGTCAGAAAGATAATTAATAAGTGCTGGCACAGGCTTGGCTGTTGTTATTATGACTGTATCAGCTTCTGCCTCAACCCTCTCTATATTCAAATCCCCTGCTGCTCTTTTATGCACCGCAACAAGATGTTCTATACATTCTTTAACAGCCTCACCATCAAGCTTTCTTCCACTTGTAAATGTAATTCCATCTTTTAAATTAATCTTCCAAGTAAGCTCATCTACATTCTCATAGCTTTCAGCAAGCCATGGCTCTAATTCCATTGTATCCGAATATTTAAAAAGTGTCTCTCCAACGCCATATCTTATGCACGCCCAGCCTGAATATCCGTTATGTGGGTTGACATCTGTCTCATCATTTTCTGCGTTAAATGTTGTATCTCCATAGTAGAATACTTTCTCTGTGGAAGCTGTACTTTTCCCACAGCCGGCAATACCTGATACAGCTGCCATTACAAGTATAATTCCTGCTAATTTTATTATATTCTGCTTTAATCTATCTATATTCATTCTGCTTTCACCTAATTTATCTATTCTGGTTCTGTTATTCTTCATTATAATTTCTTTTAATTTATATATGCATATCCTGTTGTTCTTCATTTTATTTATCTTTAATCTGTTCATAATTCATATACCTCATCTTATATATTTCTTATATTTAAAGTACCGACTTTATAAGAAGCCTTGTATATTCCTTTTCCGGCCTGTTGATAATATTATCTGTGTCTGAATACTCTATTATTTTCCCGTCCTTCATAACAGCTGTCTTATTGCATATCTGGCTTACCAGTGCAATATCGTGGCTTATGAATAATACCGTCATTTTCCTGCTTTGCTGCAACTGCTTAATAAGTGCAATTATCTGGCTCTGCACTGTAACATCTAGTGCACTTGTAGCTTCATCGCATATAAGAAACTCTGGCTGTACAGCCAATGCCCTTGCTATAGCCGCCCTCTGGCACTCACCGCCACTTACCTGTCTGGGATATTTATTAACATACTCCTCTGAAAGTCCGACACTTATAAACAATTCAGACACAAGATTATCACTCTTATTATTTCTTATAGCTTCATTAACACTTTTTCCTAATGTGTATTCAGGGTCAAAGGAAGCTATCGGCAACTGATAAATCATCTGCATATTCTTATAGATATTCCTCATTTTACGGGCATTATATCCGCTTATATCTTCACCCTTAAATATTACCGAACCCCTATCTGGCTTAACTATATTGGTTATAATTCCAGCAAGTGTACTTTTTCCACAGCCGCTTTCCCCAACAAGTCCTACACAGTCGCCCTCTTCTATAACCAGCTTGTCTATATCTACAGCCATTTTCACATCATACGCCTTTTTAATATTATTAAGCTCTAATATTGTACTCATTAGCACACTCCCGTCTTAACACTGGAACAGCCGATATAAGCTGTTTCGTATATTCTTGCTTTGGATAATCCATAATTATCTCTGTATCTTCGTATTCTACAATCCTGCCAGATTTCATAACAATTATTTTATCAGCAAGCTCCCTAACAACATTTATATTGTGCGACACGATAATCATTGAAGTATCTCCACTGCATTTTATGTCTTTAAAGATATCCACAACCTGTCTCTGTGCTATAACATCCAATGCACTTGTCGGCTCATCTGCAAGCAGTAAATCAGGCTTCATAAGCATAGCCATCATAATTCCAACTCTCTGGTTCATTCCACCTGATAACTCAAACGGATAACTGTTAAGAACCTTGATAGCATTTTTAATATTCATCTGTTCAAGCATATGAACTGCTTTCTCATCAATTATACGCTTTGCCTTTCTTTTATCTTTTACGGCTTCATTACTGAAAATACTCTCATAAAGCTGGCTCTTTATTGTTCTTACCGGACACATTGCTCTCTCGGTATTCTGAAATATCATACCTATGTTACTGCCTCTTAAACTTTTCAGACACTTTTCATTACCAGTTATATCCACTCCGTTATATTCTATTACACCACCGTCTATATGCCCCTCCTTAGGAAGAAGTCCTATTATAGCTTTAATAAGTGTACTTTTTCCGCTTCCTGATTCACCTGCAATCCCTAATATCTCACCTTTTTTAAGCTGTAACGTTACATTTTCCAATACTGTGCTGTCAGAATAGCTTACAGATAAACTACTGATATTTAACTGAGTGCTGTTAAGACTATCTATGTCCTTTTTATTCAATTTTTCCTTATTGTCTGCCTGTAATATCACTTAAAGTATCTCCTAACATATTAAACACAAGTACAGTAATAAATATTGCCAGACCCGGTGCTATAACAACCCATGGTGCTGTCTGCATAAAGCTCCTGCCTTGACTTACCATAAGTCCAGGCAGGAGCTTTATGCAGACAGCCCTAAGAATGACAACCCAGCAATCTCCATCATCATATTTCCAATATCAAGAACCGCTGTTACTATAATCATATCTGCAATATTAGGTATAATATGCTTTATTAATATTCTTATTGTATTAAGTCCTGACATCCTTGCCACCTGTATATATGGCTCATTCTTTATGGCAAGCACCTCTGCCCTTGCTATTCTTGCATACTTGGGCCACGATATTAGTGCAAGTGCAATAACGGCACTTACTAACCCTCCTGACATTACGCTTGCAACCGCAATTGCAAATACCAGCCCCGGAAATGCAAGAAATATATCTGACAGCCTCATTATAATGCTGTCTATAATTCCACCGTAATAACCACTTATTATTCCAGCAATACAGCCTGTTAACGTTATAATCACAACAAGTGCAAATGATGATGACAACGATATTCCTGCTCCTTTAATGACGCGTGATAACATATCACGCCCATACTGGTCAGTTCCTAACAGATGATGACTATCTGGCGGCATAAGTGCGGCTGACAAATCCTGCTCATAATAATGCAAATATAAGCCATATAATTAAGCTTGTATTGCTTTTATTAATTTTTCCTCTGAATATCAACCGCTGTCTGTTATTATTGACATTTTCTGTTCTTTTCTTAATCTTCATAACAATCTCCCAGACGTATCCTTGGATTGAGATAATGGTATACTATATCTGTTATAAGATTAATAACTACATATATAATTGCCATCCATATCACATATGCCTGTATAACCGGATAATCTCTCATCGTAATTGCATCTATCGCCATTTTCCCTACTCCGTCCCACATAAATATGCTCTCAACAATAGCTGTTCCACCAAGCAGTGAACCTATTGATAATGCGAGCAGTGTTATGATTGTAAGCAGGCTTGATTTAAGTACGCTTCCTGTAATTATCTTTAATCTGCCAACACCTCTTGCTATAGCACCCTGCACATAATCCTTCTGTAATTCATTAATCACAGCCATCCTTATCTGTCTTATATATCTTGACGACATTGCTATTGCCAGGGTAACTGCTGGCAGTATCACGCTTTTAATTCCTGCATTCATTCCCATAACCGGCAGTAAATTAAGCTTCAGTGCAAATATGTATATAAGCATTATGGCGGCAAAAAAATTAGGCATTGAATTGCCTAAGAAACTTAATAACCTGATAATATAATCGATACACCGGTTCTTATTAACTGCCGCAATAATTCCAAGTGGCAATGATATTATAAGTGTCAATAATATTGAAACCACACATAAATATATAGTCGCTGGAAGCTTTGATATAAATGTTGCAAACACGGGCTTTCCTGATATATAGGAATTACCCATATTGCCTGTAATAACGCCCTTAAGCCACACAACATATCTGACAATGACAGTCTGGTCAAGCCCCAGTTCTTCTCTTAATTCATTCTTCTGTTCTTCTGATATAGCAGTTCCCCTGTTAGCCTCTAACATATCTATTGCATCTGTATTGCTTACATTTACAAGCAGAAAAGACAGCAGTGTAATACCTATAATAATAGGAATAAGCTGTACCAGACGCTTTATTATAAACTTCTTCATAAATACCTTTTCTAATAGTCTTATATTGTCTGATTAGTATAACAATAAAAATGGAATGGCACAATTATTTTTTAATCGTGCCATTCCATTCTGTTATACCTATATTAATTAAAGCCACTTAAATAATCACGCTGTATATATTACAGCTTCACTATCAGATATTTATTTCTTTAATTCCTCCCTTACAAATGCTAAGAATTGCTCGCCAATCCTACTTACTGCTTCGTCACATTTTTTGATATATCCAAATAACACTTTCCTTGTGTCATCATATAATGGAATGCCATCAAAATTAGGCTGTTTGCTGAAATGGCTGCTGCTTATATTACACAGCTTGGAATATTTCAGCATATAATTCATAACATAATCACTATTAGTAATAACAGCAACGTGTTTGTTAAATTCCTCATCATCTTTTCTTATGTTATCCCAATAATGATTAAGTGCAAACTCATCTTCGTAGCACTGAACAAGCATTTTATCTTTAAGATAACTCTCAACATCTTTATCCTTAGGTGCTTCGTTATTGCCATAATATAAATAAGCCTCATTATCCTTAAGCTTAACAAATTGAAGATTATGCTTTTTAAGCTTATACTCAATCTGCTGCAGCTGGTTATCCATAAAGAATATAAAACCTAATTCATCAAGCCCCGTTCCAACACGCTTAATAACGCTGTTGACACTTCCCTCCATTATATTATATCTGACATTCTCATCAGAATATTTGATGTAATAATCCGTAAAGCATCGCGCCACCCACGAACTTGGATTGCTTGATATGCTGAATTCTTCCCTGTCATCAATCTTATAAATCTGCGCAAGCTGGCGTTCCTGTTCTAATATCTTTCCAGCATATTCATACGCCTGTCTGCCACGCCTTGTAAGTTTAATGCCCCTGTTATCCCTTTCAAATACTTCAAAGCCAAGCTTCTCCTCAAGACTTCTTATAACCTTACTGACATTGGGCTGTGTTGTATACAATACTTCTGCCGCTCTGCTGAAAGACGAAAGATCTGCACACACGATAAAATATTGTAATTCCTTTACCTCAAGCATATTAATCACCGCTGTATTCTTTAACTATCTTGTCCACATCAATATTTCCAGCAAGAAAATCTACCCAGAACTGCTTATCACTGGAAAATTTCAGGTTAGCATCCTTCTCAAATCTGTCTAAGAAATCTAATACCTTCTTATAATCACTGCTGTTATTATACGGAATATCCCAAAGTTCTGTCTTATTGCCGTCTTTATCAAATGAAGCACAGGAAATGCCCTGCTCTGAAAATACTGTTATATACCACGTTACATTTTCATCATCATCACTTGTGCTTGCAGTTTCCCTTGTACTCTCTGTACCAGATATTCCCGCACTTGTATTACCTGTAAGAAGTGCTTCCTGTGTCTTAGACATATTCACAGCCTTAGTTTCTTCAGGGTCACTTGGAAAAAGTCCATCTGTAAGCTCATAATCAGCCTTATCAGATGTATCATCACCTGCTACTGTCTGTGACACAAAACCATATGCCGCTGTCCTAAGTGCCGCACTTGCCGCCGCATTAGCCCTCATATATGACCTTGCACCAGCCGCCGCTCTGTCTGCCGCCTTATCCTGCATCTCCTTAAGCCTCTTTAAGTTCTCCTTGAAATCATCAACGTAATCGTCTATTCCGTCAAGCATTTTGTCCCACTGCTTATCAGACATACTGCGCCAGTCATTCTCATCAGCATTTTCATTAGCAAGTATCTTCTGATTGTAATAATCAGTATAGCTTTCTCTGAATGTCTGCGTATTAATATCCATTTTTCTCCTTTCCGCCGCTGTTCAGTCAGTCACAGCCGCTCCACTTTCCTGTACGGTCCAAGTGGTAAGTAAAATAAATCTGCATAAAAAAACACACTTATCCAACAGCAATCAATCCATTGAATAAATGTGCTCTCCGTAGCTTAATGTATATCGGCATATGTATACATTTTCTTAATAAAACTGTACATTTTTTTCAACGAGCTTATCACCCTCATATCTTAACTTTATTGTAAAAAATCTCTGTTCATCACTAAGCAGAAGCTTTAAAAATACAGCATCACCCTCCCACGTTGGAAGCTCTAATATTTTATCTTTACTAATCCAGCAAAGGTCGCCTTCATCACATATGCTTACCTCACCGTCATAGTCATTCGCGGTAAACAGACACATAAGCTCAGGCTCACATTCATCACTTATAAATGTTATAAGCCCCCTGAAACGATATGCTGTAAGTGTAAGTCCTGTCTCTTCCTTCGCTTCCCTTAAAAGACATTCCTCTGGTGTCTCACAGCCCTCTGCGTGACCTCCAACACCAATCCACTTACCCTTATTGATATCCTTTTCTTTCTTGGTTCTATGTAACATCAGATAGTTGTTATCTTTCTCAATATAACACAGAGTTGTCATCTTCATAGTTAATCTCCATATCTTGCATTATAAATATGTCTGTATTTTAAAATAGATATCTCGTCCACAATATAAAGTTCTTGATAAGCTTCATTCTCTTTTCCCTGTATGGCGTAAGCTCCACAGGTTCTACATCATATGGATTGTCGTAACTTCCATCTGCATCAGCCTTTCTTGCTATATGCTCATATGACTCCATAGCTTCATTTAACTGGCTGTTAATCTCCCTGCTGTCAATTACAAGCATAAGCTCCGTATCCAGATAGACACTTCGCATATCAACATTAAATGAGCCAATGACCGATATATTATCATCTATAAGTATCGACTTTCCATGATAAGAATATCCGCCCTCGTACTCCCATACTTCAAGCCCGGTATTAAGTATTTTATCTTTATTCACATAATAATCTGCCGAGCCAAATGGATTACCATTATTACCAATAGAATTAGTCATCAAAGATACATTTTCTACCTTATCACATACCTCAGTAAGTCCTTCATACATATAATCATTACATATTATATAAGGTGTATGTATCTTCACCTTAGAATCTGCCGATTTCATAAGCCTTACAAGCTGATACCACACAACCGGCTTCTTTACCTTGTAATCTATCGGATTGCTAAGAAGTGCTATGCTGTTGACCTCCACTGTCTCACTGGCATAATCTGTATTGTCTACGAACTCCTGATTATCAGCACAATATGCCTCATAACCTGCTAAAAGCTCATCTTTGGCTGTCTTAACCTTGTCCTTTGCAGCTATCTTCTCTTTATAAGAAGTCTTACTGCTTGATAAAAGAGTCTTGCTCTCCTTATAGTTCCACACGCTGTCATAATAGTCTATAAGCTGGTTGACCGAACTGTTCTCATCTGTCTTGGCACAATATACTAACACATCTCTGTCATAATTCTTATGTCCCTCATTATCTCCAAGGAAATA
>OGLS01001939.1_pt1 | contig 10776 bp, 8 predicted proteins | sample 1572881 | NCBI WGS metagenome assembly OGLS01 (sample SAMEA2582013, study PRJEB24529) | metagenome | biome: Human gut stool | place: China | collected 2011
AATCTCATCCAAGAAAATCGTACCCTTATCAGCCAGTTCAAAACGTCCTACCCTGCCTAGTTGCATCCGGAAAAAAATGCTGCAAGACGCTGGGCATCCATCCAACACCCAAGCCCAAAATTTGCGATTTCTCAATATAGTTGCTCTTCAAAATCTGGCGAACCGTTATAATCATTTGTTCCTGTATAGACGCCCATGAAGCCTGTATCACTGGAAACGGAATGCACTGCTTTTCCAGCGTATTCATGCCCAAGGTTGTCAGTCCAACCACCAAATGATTTCCCTGAATGGAAATACCAATCAGCAGCCAACGAGAAGGATGCACATCCATCAATAATTTTCTTCTGCCTTTTCCCTCCGAGGTTGGACAGGTTCCGATGTCTTCTAAAACGCCCTTTTCCATCATCTCATGAATCAGCAGCGTCACGGATGCTCTTGTCATATGCAGTTTGTTGGCAATCTCCACACGAGAAATTGCTCCGTATTGCTGAATCAGCTGCAATACCTGCAAATACATCCACTTTCGTTCCATCTGTCGGGCAATGACTGGTTTCCACATTGCGGATTCGCTCCCCCTCAATTCACAATTTCCTTTCTTTCTATTGATGCAATCTTTTATCGATTTAAATCAATACTATTATTTTAACAATTTCAACCGGATTTTGCAAGTTTCTGTGGAGACTTTCTGATGAAAATTTACATCTTATTGAAAAATAGGGAAAATGTTCATGTTTGCTCCGCCCTTTTTAGGTTAACATACTGAAAATCTGAATTAATAGCGGCATGGTTGCCATGGAAAGAATGGTTGTTGCCGCAAAAATTTGAGAAGCATAAATGTCATTTAAGCCATGTACTTGACATTGCAGTGTACACATTGCAGCAGCCGGTGCAGCTGTCAGCAACAAAACAACCGTCCGCACTTCCATAGATACAAACGGCAGGCAGAGGCACATTGCCATAACTGCCAGCGGAATCACCAGCAATTTCACGAAGCTGACCCAATAAATCCGCTTTGTACACAATGCTCCCAGCAAATTCGCCTGTGCCACGCTGACACCCGATGCAATCATCGCAAGCGGTGTATTCAAGTCGGAAATATAGCCCATAGTATCCATCAGCAAGCCCGGCATTGGAAGCTGTACAAAATACAGAATCAACCCAATGGCGATACCGATAACCGTTGGCGAACGCAACACTTTCAATGCCTTTTTGAAGTCCTTGGTCTGTGTCAGCTGCATGACACCGTGTGTCCACGAGAACAAGAAGAAAATCGTCAGGAACGCAGTGACATAGAAAACGCCCTCTGCCCCGAACAATGCACTTGCCAGCGGAATGCCCATGAAGCCGCAATTGCTATATGTTGCAGAAAATCGCTCGATCGGTGCTAACTTTCCGGCAGATTTTTCTCGGAAACACAACATGGAAATCAAAATGGCGATGACATAAGAAGCTGCCGCCAGCACAAACGTCAGCAGCAAATTCACGACCAGACGGGAATCATATTCCTCCTCTAAGTAAGCATGCACGATGATGACTGGCGTTACAATTTCCAACACGACATTGGAAAGCTGCTTGCCGCCCTCTCGGCTGACAATGCCGGTGTAGTATGCAATCATTCCGACCACATTCAGAATGAGCATAATAATTGCCTGCTGTAAAATAATTCCTGCCATATGTTCGTACTCCTTTTTTTTGACAGCCGAACGACTGCCATTCTCCAAAATAAGAACCGCCCGTTTGGTGATGGAGAAACAGGCGGTCACTTCCTTGATAGTATAGCATGGTGGTTTTTAGATTTTATAGATTTTGTATAAACATTGGTTGAATTTGCAGTCCACCCAAAGCCGCTGCAACGGTGTCGGAAATCTGGGTAAAATCAGCCACCAAAGACGATGGTTTCTTGACGGGAGCATCCTGCCGCAACGGTACGAAATAATAATTTTTCGTATTCAACAGCAAGCCCAGATTTTTCGCCGATGCCCGCAAAGCGTCATTGGTTGCCAGAGCCAGAATAATCGGCTTTTCGTTCCGCAGCATGGATTTTACTGCCATGGTCACGGTGGTATCTGTGATGCCCATCGCCAGTTTTGCCATGGTGTTGGCGGTGCAAGGGGCAACAAGCAACGCATCCAAGCGGTCTTTTGGCCCTAACGGTTCCACATCTGAAATCGTTAACAGGGCAGGTTTTCCACAAATCTGCTCCAATTTTTTTCGTTGTTCCACAGCTTTCCCAAAACGGGTATCAATGCTAGCGGCATGCTCTGAGAAAATCGGCGTTAAGCTGTAACCTGCCGCCACCAGTCGTTCTGCCTCTGCAAACGCAGCAGAAAAGGTGCAAAACGACCCTGTTACCGCAAATCCAATGCGTTTACCAATTGTTTCCTTCATCTGCGAGTCCCCTCTCCTGTAAAATATGGAAGATGGTTTTCGCAATGATTGCTCCAGCGGTTTTCGGTGCAGTGATTCCCGGCAGCCCCAACGCCCAGACTACCTGACGATGCAGGCGTTTTGCAGCATCAAAATCCGTTCCGCCCGGTTTCGATGCCAGGTCAATCACCAGTGCATCTGGTTTCATGTTGGACAGGGCTGTTTCGTCCAGCATCAGGACTGGAACGGTGTTGCAGAACCAGTCAAATTTCCCTGCACGGGCAGCAATTTCAGACGGATGCATCCATTTCAGACCATTTGCCGCACAGCGTTCCGCATCTTTGCAGCTGCGAGCCGCAACGGTGACATCTGCTTTCAAGCCCTGCAAACGCTCCGCCATGATTGTTCCGATTCTGCCATAGCCGATGACGAGAACAGAGCTGCCGCAGAGTACTGTTTCCCGTTCTGAGATGGCAATTTGAATTGCTCCCTCTACAGTTGGAACGGCATTTGCCAGACAGAGTTCCTCCCGCTGAAAATAATCGCAAAAACACAGTTCTTGTTCTTGACACATCCGGCAAACAGCTTCGGGGAGTACGCCGCCGCACACCAGACCGCCTTTTTTCACATGGGACAGCAATTCGGGCAGCGACAAGTTCCCATTTTTGGACGGCACAGATTCGGCTGTCGTGTGAATGGGCAGGACGAGAACATCAAATTCTGGTAATGTTTCAGAATCTGACTAAGAAAATCCGATTGTCGTCACGGAAAGCTGCGGCGACTCGGCAAGTTTTTGGGCGGCATATTGTTGGCGGCGGTCACCGCCAGCCACCAAAATTTGCAGCAATTGTTGCATCTTGCATTCCCTCCTTTTGTTCCGGATTTTCGCCCATTCTCAAAGAATGGGTGTACTTCATTTTATGCAGGCAGGAGAAAAGGGGTGAACAAAAAGGGCACACTTCTTGCGAAGTATGCCCTCTTGTTTCCGCAATCCAAATTCTTTACTTGTAAAGATTTTGTCCAATCCCACTTGTAATTGAATGGATGACTTCCTTAAATTTTATCTGTTTTCTTCGGAAGATGATTCGGAATCAGAGATTCTTACTTTCTCTTCTTGGAAACCAGAGCAACACCGCCGATTACTGCGATTGCTGCAACAGCACCTGCAACCGGAATCATGCTGCCAGTCTTCGGAGAGCTGGTAGAACCAGTGTTCTTCTTAGTGGTCTGCTGAGCTGCCTTTGTGGTGGTAGCTGCCTTTGTGGTGGTAGCTGCTGCTGTGGTAGTTGTAGTGGTGGTAGTTGCTGCAGCAGAAGTAGTGGTAGTAGTTGTTGTGGTCGGCTTAGCAGTTGTGGTGGTAGTTGTGGTAGTGGTAGTCGGCTTAGCAGTTGTGGTAGTTGTGGTGGTAGTAGCCTTTGTGGTGGTAGTTGTGGTGGTAGTTGTGGTGGTAGTTGTAGTAGTAGTGGTTGTAGTAGCTTCAGTTGTGGTGGTCTGTACGCCTTCGATCTGGATATAACCCTGAGAAGGAGCACCAGTTACAACTTCACTACCGTGAGTAACCTTCGGAACATAAGCACCATCATAAGACCGTTCCAGTCCGTCGATGTAGTAGATGTCACCCGGCTGTGCATTTTCTGTTACCTTAAAGGTAATGTTGATAACAGGATCATCGCCAGTTACATAGGTCGGACCATCGCCTGTCGGAGTGGTTGCATAAGTAATCCATCCGCCGATACCAGCCGGATTCAGCTGGAAGCCAGAACCACTTACCTGAATACCATCAGTAAACATAGCGTTTGCAATGCTTCCGCCAGATACGCACTTAGAATAAGTGAGTTCGTCTGTGCTCCACTGCAGACCAAATGCGATAGAGTCCCAACCGTCTGTGTTGCCATAAATGCTAACCGGAACAGTTACCAGATAATTGCTGCTCTGCAGTTCATCCATTGTAACAGTAACCTGTCCAATAGAAGGAGTATTTACTGCCTGTGCTGGGACAGCAGTGAAAACAGCGGCAGAAGTTGCAACTACTGCTGCTGCGGAAACAGCTGCCAGTGCCTTCTTAAATGTACTTTTCATTTTTCTATTTTCCTTTCAAATATAAATTATGCGGTGTCCGGTGTCCCAGACACCGCACTTTTACCTTATCTGTAATTTTAATGTTTAGCCTTCGTACCAGATAGAACCTTCCAAAGACTTCAGGGACGGAATCACATCCGGCCATGTCGGTTCCTGACCTGCTGCAGTCTTTGCAGTGTAAGTCAGAATGTATACAGCATCTTCAGTTGTCATCAACTTATTTCCATCATTCTTGCCTGCCTTAGATTCTGTATCTACATCAGCCAGGAAGAATGCAAACTTATTCAGATTTTCATCTTCATTGAAGACAATGCCTTCCTGACCAGCTGCAATCTTTGCAGTATAAGTCAGAACTGCAACTGCATCCGGTACGTCTACCAGACCGCTCAGGTCGGTATCGCCCTTAACGCCAATGTATACAGTCGGATTTACCGGAGCTGCAACCGGTTCAGCATCTGCCTTTGTCGGGTCAGTGAAGTAAGCGTTTACTTCTGTTACGCAGTACGGCTTGCCTTCTGCATCGAAGATTTCCTTCGGTGTGGTCTTGTCGAGGGTAACTGCACCCAATTCCAGAGCATTGAAGTGTGTACCATCTTCGTCCACGATATCGAACTTGCTGAACAAGTCAGACGGCTTCAGTTCCCGTTCATCTACGGAGAAGTAGAAGTTTGTCGGGTTTACTTCCACTTCCAGTGTGGTTGTACCAACTGGAGTGATTGTGCCGGTGTTTGTTGTGGTGGTAGTCGTTGTGGTTTCGCTGTCACCAGTGCCGGTTGTTGTAGTGGTGGTTGCACCGCTCACATCGGTGGTGGTTGTGCCGCCGCTTACGTCTGTGGTCGTTGTACCGCCGCTCACATCTGTGGTGGTTGTGCCGCCAGATACGTCTGTGGTGGTTGTACCGCCGCTTACATCAGTGGTCGTTGTGCCACCGGATACGTCTGTGGTCGTTGTGCCGCCAGATACGTCTGTGGTGGTTGTGCCGCCGCTTACGTCTGTGGTCGTTGTACCGCCGCTTACGTCTGTGGTCGTTGTGCCACCGGATACGTCTGTGGTCGTTGTGCCACCGGATACGTCTGTGGTCGTTGTACCAGATACGTCTGTGGTGGTTGTGCCACTAATATCTGTTGTGGTAGTAGTTGTGGCCTTATCCTTGAACTTGATGATTCTTTCCACATTGAAGTAGCCACTCGGAACGCCTGCAAGTGTATCATTATCTGCATCGCCCTGTGCGGTTACCAGCTTGTAAGAAGAATCATAAACGAGCTGGCTGTAATCAGCATCTGTTACGCCATCTGTTTCAGCCTGATCCGGATGTGCTGCATAATACTTTTCAATTCCTTCAACGGTGCTGAAGTAATCTGCATCTACATCGGTATCCGGAACCTTAAAGGTTACGGTATAAACATTGGTGTCAGCATCTGCATCGACGGTGAAATCAGAACCGCTATTCAGCAGGCTTGTAACATCGTCCATGCTAACTGCTACAGTATAATCAACATTTACCTTCTGGAAAGCTTTGTTGATTTCTGCAACTGCCTTATCAAGGGTATTGCCATACTTTGCGAGGTCTGCGACACTGCCCGGAACGTCAAACCGTGTGGTCTTCTTTTCCTTCTGTGCCTTGATCCAAGCCAGTGTTTCATCTGCAGTAGCGAATTTTTCGTGTGCAGATGCAGCGATTGCCTTGTCAACATAAGAGAATGCCTTTTCTACCTTCTTCTGATAAGTAGCCAGCAAGCTGTCGAGATTGACTTCTACACCAGCAGCAGCAGCCTTCTTGGTCAATTCAACCTTCAACTTCTGAACGGTGCTTGCAGCATAAGCCTTTGCATCAGCATATGTTGCAACCTGGTTGCCTTCGCTGTCTACGAAAACAGCACCCTTTACCCGAATGGTGTTTGCAGTACCAGCTGCCTTATTGGCTGCGGTATTTTCGATGCTGTCGCCATCAACGGCAGCAGTAAAGGTGCCCTTCTTTTCCAGCATGCTGAAATCAATGTCATCAATGATGGAAGCTGCACCCTGCTTGGTCAATTCCTTCTTGATGGCATCAATGATATTGCTCTGTACATAGCTGGTTGCATCCACCTGTGCGGTCATCACTGCAACGCTATTCTGAATGCTTACGCTTGGGTTTCCAACGATGCACTTCTGTACTTTTTCAACATAAGCAGCGTTCTTATCCGAAAAGTCAGCAGAATCAATGATATCTGCAACATTCAGTTCAAAGCTCTTACCTTCTGAATCAATCAGTGCACCTTCTACGAGCTTTGCCCAATCGGACTCCAGCTCCTGTGGTTTAATTTCCAGTACTCTTTCCACGCTGATGGTGGTTGCGTCCGCAGCATTGGACAATACAGCGAAGCCCTGTGTCAGAGCGAGCGGTACAGTTGCTGCAACGGCAATGACTTTATTGAATACCTTCTTCATTGCACATTTCCCTCTCTTCATTCAATTTTTTTGTGACCATCCAAGCTGACGCACAGACGTGATTGCATTTGTGCAGTCTCATTTCCCCTCACTATTAAACTGCCCTGTTTCTGTTTCCATGTAGCCGGATTTCGCAGAACTGAAATAACCGGATGTTCCATGAATGCCTGGACTCACGTGATCCTTTACGGCATGGGTGCATAAACCGCCGTAAACGATTTACATAAAGTATTCTAACACATTCTGTCGGGAATGTCAAGCCTCTGCCTTTATTTTTTTTAAAATTATTAGGTGGAAATTCCGCCCGTATTTGTAGCTTTTACACAATTTTCAACCGTTTTCAACACCTTTCAACAGGCTTTCAACTGAAGTTTTGTGTGCACCTTGTGAAAGTCGTGTTTTCAAAAACGGCTGTTTCCGTCATTTTTCACAAAAAACACAAACAGCCTGCAAAAAGACTTTGCAGGCTGCCTGTGTTGGAAAAATAATAAGGAGAATGTATGAAGAAAGCATTTCTAAATTTCCGGTCAGATGCCCAACTTTTAGCATTGACGGGAAACATTTCACTGTCCGTGATACTTCATCAGGATTGTTTTTTCTGCTGTACTTCCTGAAGAACAACAGAAACTTTTTGTTCCTGTCCGTTGCGGACAATGGTCAAGGTGACTGTGTCACCAGCATTATATTCATTCTTATAGTTATTCAGCTCTTCTGTGGTTTCAATCTTGTTATCATTGATGGCAGTAATGACATCGCCGACCTGTAAACCAGCTTCTGCTGCTGCACCTCCATCGGTTACACTGATAACATATGCACCGATTGGCAAGTTATATGCCTGAGAAACGGCTTCGGAAACATCCTGACAGCTGATGCCAAGTTGCGGTCTGCCGGTAACATAACCATAGTTAATCAAATCGTCTACAATTTCCCGTGCTTCTGTCATCGGGATTGCAAAGCCGATACCTTCAATGGTTGCACCGCTGGAAGAAACGCTAGAGGACATCTTCGCAGAGTTGATGCCGACAACCTGACCAGAACTATTGATCAACGGGCCGCCAGAGTTACCATTATTAATAGCGGTATCGGTTTGAATCAGCGTCATGGTCTTGTCGTTGATGGTAACTTTCCGGTTCAGTGCGGAAATAATCCCGCAAGTAACCGTGTTCTGAAGTTCCAGACCCAACGGGTTACCGATTGCAACAACTGCATCGCCAACCTGACACTGGTCGCTGTCACCAAATTCCGCAGCAGTCAAACCAGTCTGATCTACCTTTAAAACAGCAAGGTCGGTTTCAATATCATATGCAACGACCTTTGCATCATAAGTGGTTTCTTCATCAGACATCCGGATTTCTACGGCAGTTGCTTCGCCGCAGCCATATTCCGAATCATAGATAACATGGGCGTTTGTGACAATGTAGCCATCTTCCCGCATGATGATGCCGGTTCCGACACCGGTCATTGAACCGGAATTATCACCATTTCCGCTGTTGCCATTTCCGAACATTCCAAAACCATAATTATAACTATTGTAGTTATTCGGCATCTTGAAAGTTGCCTGAACACCGACAACCGATGGTGCTACTTTCTTAACGATGTCGCTGATGGACATTGCATTTGCACCAGATGCCAATTCAATCCAGCTCTTTGCAGCATCACCCTTTACGGTTGTGCTCTGTGCTTTACTGCTGCTATCCTGTGCTGTGGTATTGGCTGTGGTATCGGTGGAATCCGAAGCAGAAGTACTGCTTTCAGCTGCTACCAGCTTGTTGGAATTATGAACACCATTGTAAATGCCAATCGAACCAACGGAGACAATTGCCATCGCTGCAACAAATGCAACCGCTTTCATCCAGAAGTGATTCTTTTTCTTCGGCGGTTTGCCGCTGCCGGATGCCTGCACCGGAGCGTTCGGATTGGAATAATAATTGACGTAGCTATAACCCTGCTGCTGGGACTGTGTATCAGAGGAAGTATTTCCAGTATAGCCAGTGGTTGGGTTGGTACTACTATTAGTAGTATAACCATAACCATTCGGTGTGGTGCTGCCCGTTGCAGCAGATGTGCTGTAAGGATTCTGATTGTTTACAGTAGATTCCGGCTGATTCGACGCAGAAGCTGCTGTGTTGTTCGATTCGTTTTTCATCATGTCCTGTTCCCGTTCATACATAAGAATCTTCCTTTCTATTGAAAACCGCTGCTGTTCTGCATCGGTCTGTCTTGTTCTTTGCTCTATGTTTAATATTATACGCTGGAATGTGATAAATTTATGATAGTAGATGGAAAACATCGTTAAACACAGATGGATTCTGTTTTTCACATTTTTTCACAAAAAAACCGCTCGATTCTACGGTACTTTTCCGCAAAATCGAACGGTTTTCGTTCTAATTCCGATAATTCCTTAGCTGAAAGACGGTGTCTGTCCGGAAGCCTGCTTTGCATAATAAATCAAAATGCCAACGGCATCGGAAACATCCAACATGCCATCTTCATTGACATCCGCACTCTTTTTCTGTGCAGGATTAAACTGTGCTTCATTGCCTGCTGCAATCCGTGCATATTCCGTCAGAACAGCAACTGCATCGGAAACATCAATCTTTTCATCGCCATCAATATCACCATCAATATTTGCAACACTCGGGAAATAGCCGCTTTCAATCAGCAAGTTTGCAATTGCTGCGTGACCGGTTGCGGTCGGGTGCACATCTGCATTTGCAATGTTGACATTTGTCCAAGCGTGGTGCAGGAACGTATTATAGACATCTGCCAAATAGATCTCTCCATTCTGAGCATGTGCCTGTAAATTCTGATTCAAGCCAACTGAAATATACGTTCCACCGTTGGCACTTCCATTCAAATACTGATACATTTGCCCATTCGAAAATGCACTCAACATAGAAAGTGCGTTGGTAGACAATCCTGTATCGTCCTGATCAACACTCAACGGGTCATAAACTGTCTGGAAGACCAGCTTTGCATGATCGTTTGTGCTCTTCAACTGCAAAATAATGCTGTCAATGTTGGTATTTGCATTGGCAACCGCAGTCGGCATAGTGGCTCTCAAATACTTCTGGAATGCGATCTGATTGTCCTTGATGGCATTCGCCAGATCATAAACGTTGTCATAATCGTCTACTTTCACCACATCATTATTCAGAACCGGCTGCAAAATATCGTTTGCACCGATGGTGACTACAATGATATCAGCCCCAGCAACTGCACTCTGCATGGTGCTATCCCCCTGCAACGACTGGAGCAGTTCCGAAGAAGTTGTGCCATCCTTTGCAAGATTGGTGACTTTCTGATTCATATGATGTTCCAGAACGGAAACATAGGACTTGCTGGAATCCTCCAGCCCATAACCGGTGCTGATACTGTCACCCAATACAACAACGTTGTAAGGAGCGTCAACAATATCTTCCGCAGAAACGGTCTGCATCGGCATGGTCATTGCTGCGATGGTCAACATGGCAGCAGCGGCGATGGCTTTTCCTGTTTTTCTATTTTTCATGAACTTTCATCCTTTCTAATATGTCGGTTGGTTGTACTTGCATTATAACATATGCAGCGAAGACTGTCAAGAGAAACTTATTTTGGCAAGCAGTCCTTTTTTGTGGAGAAATCAAAAAATGTTTTTCTGTATTGGTTGCAAGGAACGAGCCGCAGGCAACTAAAAGTTTTTTGATCCAGCAATTTTTCAAAAATGCTGGCGAGGTGTGGGCGAGTAGCCCACATTTGCGAAGCAAATTAGACTTTGCAATCTGTTTTTCCTGCTGCAATTGCATCTTTTGAAGCTGTCCCATTCAAACAAAGTTGCATCATGAAAATCAAGGTTGTAAGTTCGAACAAGGCAACGGGGCAATTGCAGCACGCTGGCAGGCAAAAGCAGGGGTGGAACCC
>OGLS01001942.1_pt1 | contig 10741 bp, 10 predicted proteins | sample 1572881 | NCBI WGS metagenome assembly OGLS01 (sample SAMEA2582013, study PRJEB24529) | metagenome | biome: Human gut stool | place: China | collected 2011
GTCCGCCCCCGTGACGTCCTTGACAGCGTCGGCCATGGTCACGCGGCGCCAGCTGGGTGTCAAGTCGATCTTCTCGCCCTGCCACTCCAGCTCATACGTGCCCAGCAGCTTCTGGGCCGCGGAGGTCAAAAGATCTTCAAACAGATCCATCATGTCGTTAAAGTCGGCATAGGCCTGATACAGCTCGATGGTGGTAAATTCCGGATTGTGCTTGGGATCCATGCCCTCGTTGCGGAAAATACGGCCGATCTCGTATACGCGCTCCAGACCGCCTACGATCAGGCGCTTGAGGTGCAGCTCGGTCGCAATGCGCATATACATATCAATGTCAAGCGTGTTGTGGTGCGTGATGAACGGGCGCGCCGTCGCGCCGCCGGCGATGGGGCTGAGCACGGGGGTCTCGACCTCCATGAAGCCCAGGCCGTCCAAATAGCGGCGCAGATAGGCCACGAACCGGCTGCGGATCTGGAAATTGCGCTTGCTCTCAGGGTTCATGATGAGATCCACATAACGCTGGCGGTAGCGCAGCTCCGTGTTCGTCATGCCATGGAACTTCTCCGGCAGCGGGCGCAGGGACTTGCTGAGCAGCGTGACCTGCTGCACGTGGATGGAGATCTCCCCTGTCTTGGTCTTGAACGCATAGCCGCGCACGCCGATGATGTCGCCAATGTCATACTTGCGGAAATCGGCAAACTCCTGCTCGGTGACGGCGTCCTTGCGGACGTAGAGCTGGATCTGGCCGCGGTCGTCCTGAATGTCGCAGAAGATGGCCTTGCCCATGCCGCGCTTGGACATGATGCGGCCGGCGGCCTGCAGCGTTTTGCCGTCATAGGCGTCAAAATCGTTCTTGATATCCGCCGAATAGGCGCTGCGCTCAAAGCGCGTCTGCACAAAGGGGTCGCGCCCGGCGTCCTGCAGCGCCTTGAGCTTGTCGCGGCGCACCTGAAGGATCTCGGACAGGGACGGCTCTGCCGCCGCCTGCTGGTTCTTTCTCTCTTCGTTCATGATGGACTCCTCAGTCTTCGTTTTCGACGGCGATGATCTTAAACTGCAGCTCGCCGACCGGGGCTGTGACCGTGACGGTCTCGCCGACCTTGTGGCCCTTGAGCGCGAAGCCGAACGGGCTGTCGTCCGAAATGCAGCCCTCCATGGGGTTGGCCTCCTGCGAGCCGACGATGGTGTACTCCTCTTCCGCGTCCTCGTCGACGTCGAGCACGCGCACGTGGCTGCCGATGGTCACGACGTCCGCCGCGACCTCGACCTTCTCCACGACCTCGGCGTTCTCGATCAGGTCCGTGATCTCGGCAATGCGGGAGTAGAGCTTGCCCTGCTCCGTCTTGGCCTCGTCATACTCGCTGTTCTCCGACAGGTCGCCGAACGAGCGCGCCTCCTTGATGAGCTCCGCGACTTCTTTCTCGCGGGTCGTCTCGAGGTAATGCAGTTCTTCCTTGAGCGTGTCCAGACGCTCCTGACTCATCTTATATCTGCTGTCGATCGCCATAATCCGTCTCCTTATATCATTGAAATTTCAGTATATCTCCGTTGATTCAGCGCAGCGCAGCGATCGCTGCCTCAAGCTGCGCATCGACATCACTGTCCGCGGCCGGGGCCACGACGACATCCGGCACAAGGCCGCCCTGCTCGGACAGGTCCACGCGGTTGGGCGTGAGATACTTCCGGCTCGAGATGTGCACGGCGCTGCCGTCCGGAAGCGCGATGGTCGTCTGGCTGCGGCCCTTGCCGGTCGTGTTCTGGCCGACGATGGTCGCCCAGTCATACTCCTGCAGCGCGGCCGCGAAAAACTCCGCCGCACTGTAGGTATTGCCGTTGACGATGACCGCCATCGGCACTTTGACGCAGACGCTGTCGCTCTGCGTGACGGTCTCTTTTCCGTTGCCGTCGACGCTCACGAACAGGTCGCCCTGCGGCAGCAGGTGATCCAGGATCGTGATGAGCTCCGAGAGCAGGCCGCCGGGGTTATCGCGCAGGTCGAACACCAGCGACTTTGCGCCGAGGTCCAGCAGTTTATCGACTGCCTGCACGGCACGGCTGCCGCCGCCAGTCTCAAAGTTGCGGATCTGGACATAGCCGACGCCGTTATCCATGAGCTTATACGCCACGGGATCGGTGTAAATGACCGTACAGTCGAGCGTGACGGTCTGGCTCTTGCCGGCGGAGTCCTGAATGGTGAGCTTGAGCGTCTTGTTGAGCTTGGCGCGGATGGTGCTCTGCACGTCCGAGAGCGTCTTGCCCGTGACGTCCTCACCGTCGATCGCCGTGATGATGTCCCCCTGCTGGAGGCCGGCCTTCGCCGCGGGCGAGTCGCTCGTCACGGCTGTGATGCGAAAGCCCTTCGTCTTGTCGTCGAGCTGGATGGTCACGCCGATGCCGGCGTACTCATTGTTGGAGTACATCTGATAGGCCTTGTATTCCTCGGCCGTCATGTAATAGCTCCATTTATCGCCGATGGCGCTGATGATCGCGCTCGATGATGCATCGCTGATCGCCGTATCGTCCGCGTCGCCGATATAGTCTTTATCCACGACCTGCTTGACCTGCGCAAACTTCAGCGCGAGCTTATAGTTGCTGCTGCCGCCGAACTTGCCGACGAAGATCATCGACGTGACCAGCGCAGTCACCAGAATACAGATCACACAGGCAAGGATACTCGCCCTCCAGCCATGCATTCTGCCGCTTTTTCTGCGGGCGGGCACTTTTTCCGACGCCTGTTCCTGTGGCTTGTGTTCGTCCATGCTATCCCTCCGGGTCCATTTGCCGCCTGCATCGGGCAGCCCCAATGCAGCAGATGAGCCGGGCAGCCATTTTCCGGCTGCCCGGCAGTTTCATTCAGTCAAAATATGTCCGATCAGCGCGCATAGTTAAGCGGGTTCTGGCGCACGCCGTTGACCGTGACCTCCCAGTGCAGATGCGGGCCGGTGGAGTTGCCGGTCGAGCCGACATAACCGATCGTCTGCCCCTTGGAAACCTTCTGGCCGACAGACACCGCAATGGAACTCATGTGGCCGTAGAGCGTGGTGATGCCGTTGCCATGGTTGATGACGACACAGTTGCCATAACCGGACACAGCGCCGGCCGTGATGACCGTGCCGCCGTCGGCCGCAACGATGCTCGCGCCATAGCTCGCGCCGATGTCCACACCGGAGTGATACTTCTGCGTGTGATAGATCGGGTGGTAGCGCCAGCCGAACTCCGACGTGATCGTATGGCAGGACGGGCACGGCCACATCATGGAGCCGGTGGCGCCGTTGTCCTTGCCCGCATCATAGCTGGGGTCGTTTTTCTTGTTCGCCTCTTCCTGGCGGCGCAGATCCTCGACCTGCTTATCGATCTGCGACTGCACGTTCTGCTGCTGCTGCTCGTACTGATCGTAGACGCTCTTATAAGCGTTGATATCCGACTCCAGGCTGGCGAGCAGCGCGTTGGCCTCGGACACCTTCTGCTGCAGCTCGACCTGCTTGGTCTCCAGCTCGGACTGCTTATCCTGCAGCTCGGTACGGGCATCCTCAAGCTCCGCCTTGACGGTCTCGACCTTTTCACGGGCGGCCGTCATGTCGGCCTGCACCTGTTTATTATATGCAATGACCTCGCCGACCATGTCCATACGGGCAAGGAGGTCGGACAGACTGGTCGCCTCGAGCAGAATGGCGATGTAGGACATCTGGCCGTACTCCTCAAGATGGCGCACGCAGCCGCGGAAGCGCACCGTCTGCGCCTCTTCCTCTTTCTTGGCGGCCTCGAGCTCGACGCCCTTGTCCTCGATCTGCTGGTCATAGGCCGTGATCTGCTGCTTGACGACCTCGATCTCCTGCTGCGCCAGATCGTTTTCCTGATCCAGCGCGGCCTTCTGATCGACCACACTGGCCTTCTTGGAGCGGAGATTGTTGATGGTTTTCTGCTGCTCCTTCTGCTTGGCCTGCAGCTCCTTACGCTGCTGCGTGAGTTGGTTGATCTCCGACTGCGACGCCGCGCTGGCATTGATCGGGATCAGCGCCGTCATGAGCGAAACGATAAAAATCAACGCAAGCAGCACACAAATGACGGATCGAACGACTTTGCGGTTCATCTTCATTCAATTTCCTCCTTAAACTTTCAGATAGTTGCGAATGGCCGTGAGGCCGCCGAACACGCCGACGAGCACACCCACGCCAAGGAACACCAGCAGCAGCGGCAGCGCCACGGATGCAAACGGGAGCACCGTGATGATACCGGCCGCCATGGTGGACATGATCTTGCTGACGATCAGGCTGTAAAGTCCCCACTGGAGCAGGAACGCGACCAGACCGCCGACCAGGCCGAGCACAAGGCCCTCGACCACAAACGGCAGACGGATGAAGCCATTCGTCGCACCGACCATCTTCATGATGGCGATCTCTTCACGCCGGCCGAACGTGGCCAGCTTGATGGTGTTGGTCATAATAAACAGGGACACCGCGATGAGGATCACGATCAAAACGACGGAGACAACGCTCACAATGTTCCGGAACGTAATAAAGTTTTCCGCGTAATCCAGGTGCGCGGTCACATCGGCGATGCCGTCGACATTCTTGAGCGCGGCCTGCGTGTCCTTCATGAGCGACAGATCGTCGAGCGTCACGACGTAGCGATGACGAAAGACCGAGGCGTCAATGTTGTCAAAGAGGTCGGAGTCATACTCGGCCTCGAACGTCTGCATGGCCTGCTCGCGCGTGTGGAATTCGACGGTGGCGACATTCGGCACCGCGGCGACCTGGGGCTCGATGGCCCGGGCCTCGTCCTCCGAGAGCGTCTCATCGACGTAGGCAATGACCTCGTTCTGATTTTGCAGGCGGTCGATGTTCGCGTCGATATTGAGCGTCAGCAGCGAAAAGCTGCCCATGATGAGCAGGCACGCGATGATGATCGTGATCGACGCGAAGGACATGAAACCGTGCGTGAAGATGTTTTTCACGCCCTGCGTCATCAGGTAGTTGAATCTATTCAGCTTCATATCCGTAGTACCCGTCCAATCCGTCACTGATGACTCTTCCGGCGTCGATGGAGATGACGCGCTTGGAAAAAGCGTCGACCAGTTCCTTTTCGTGCGTCACCACGAGGACCGTGGTGCCGAGCTCGTTGATCTTCTCCAGCAGCAGCATCAGCTCCAGACTGCGCACCGGGTCGAGGTTGCCGGTCGGCTCGTCCGCAATGATCATGCGCGGATTGTTCACGAGCGCGCGGGCGATGGCCACGCGCTGCTGCTCACCGCCGGAAAGCTCCGCCGGAAAGCGCTTTTCCCGGTCGGCCAGGCCGACCAGCTCGAGCACCTGCGGCACGCGGCGGCGGATCTCCTTGTTGGAAGCTCCCACCACGCGCATGGCAAACGCAACGTTTTCATACACCGTCATTTTGTCGATCAGGCGAAAATCCTGAAAAATGACGCCCAGTGTCCGGCGCAGCTTCGGCAGCTTGCGGCGCTTGATGCCCTGCATGTCAAAGCCGTTGACCGTGATCTGTCCGGATGTGGGGCTCAGCTCGCCGGTGATCAGTTTGATGATCGTCGTCTTGCCGGAGCCGGACGGTCCGACCAGAAACACGAACTCGCCCTCGTTGATCGTAAAACTGATCCCATTGAGGGCCGCAGCCTCCGTGTTCCCGTAGACCATCTTCACATCGTTCATTTGAACCATAAGATGTCCTCCAATATGTTGGGCTTACGCCCGCCCGGGTAGGTCTCAGAACTTGGCAGTGTTCTGAGAATCGAGGTATTTCTTTACCATGACCGCGACCTTGAAGAGGATTGCATCCTCAAACTCGCGCAGATCCAGGCCCGTGATCTTCTTGACTTTCTCCAACCGGTATACCAAAGTGTTTCGATGGACGTAGAGCTTGCGCGCCGTCTCCGAAACGTTGAGATTGTTCTCAAAGAAGCGATTGATCGTGTCGAGCGTGTCCTCATCGAGCGCCTCGATGGGGTTTTTCTTGAACGCTTCGGACAGGAACATCTCACACAGCGTCGTCGGCAGCTGATAAATGATGCGGCCGATGCCGAGGTTGTCATAGTGAATGACCGGCTTCTCGTTTTCAAACACCTTGCCGACCTCGATGGCGACCTGCGCCTCCTTATAGCGGTCGGCCAGCTCGCGCAGGTGGTTGGCCGTCGTGCCGATGCCGATGACCGTCTGCACGTGCAGCTCCGTGTGCACGGCGCGCTCAATGCTCTCGGCCAGCGCGCAGACATCCTCCGAGGTCTCGTCCGGCGTCATTTCCTTGATGACGACAATGTCCGACTCGCTCACGCTGAGCACAAAATCATGCTGCCGGTCCGGGAACATGTTCTGGATCAGCTCGAGCACGGCGATATCCGTCACGTTCACCTGACGCACCAGCAGCACAGCGCGCGGCACGTCGGTGGTAAAATGCAGCTCCTTGGCGCGCACATACACGTCGCCGGGGAGAATGTTGTCCGAAATGATGTTCTTAACGAAGGCGGCCTTATTGTGCTTTTCCTCAAAGTTCGTGCTGGCCTCCGTCATGCCGACGGCCGCGAGAATGCAGATGCTGCGCGCCGTCTGGTCATTGCCCTCGACAAACACGGCATACTCAAAACGCGCCGTGCTGGCAGACAGAATCTTATACGTGCGTGCGTCCGTTGCAAACAGCTGCCCCTGCACTTCACCCACCGCGGCCTGAAAGTCATCCAGGCGCGAGCCGATCATCGAAAGCTCACTGCAGGCAATGACAAACCCCTGCTCGTCCACAACACCAATGCAGCGCGTGGTGGCATCTTTCATCTGAACGATCACGCCCTGAAAAATTCTGCTCGACATATCTTTTCCTCCTACGAACGGCCGCCGCAGTCTCCCACAGCACCTACCAATTTCCTACTTTACATAATAGACGATTTATGTGCATTTTTCAATAGAAAAATGGTCGTTTTTTGTGAATAATTTTCGAAATTTCGTGAGATAGTCGGATAATTTCCCGAACTTTTGTAAATTATCACGAAGCTGGAAGCGAGAAAACGAGCATCGCCTCAGCGGGCTGCAATTCCCGATAAGCGCCCGGTGACAGCGCGGGATCGAGCGTCAGCGCCCCGATCGACAGCCGGTGCAGCTGCGAAACGGGCGTCCCGCAGCCGGCCAGCATCCGCTTGACCATATGATATTTCCCTTCATAGACCGTGACGCGGCAGCCCCCCTGCTCCGGCAGCAGCTCCAGCCGGGCGGGCAGGCACTGCGTCCCGTCGCCGAGGACAACGCCCTGTGCAAAGCGGTCCACATCCGCGCTCGTGGGCTGTCCATCCGTGCGCGCGAAGTAGACCTTCGGCACGTGCTTTTTCGGCGTGATGACACGGTGGACATAGTCCCCGTCGTCCGTAACGAGCAGCAGGCCGGTCGTGTCCTTATCGAGCCGCCCAACGGGCACGAGCCCGAAGCGCCGCAGCTCCGGCGGGAACAGATCGAGCACCGTCGGCTGACTGCGGTCGGCCGTCGCGGTGAGGACGCCGGCGGGTTTATGAAGCATATAGTAATGATATGCCTGATAGCGCAGGATCTGTCCGCGCAGGCAGACGACAGCGGTCTCCGCGATCTTCTGCTCCGGCGCGCGGGCGGGCACACCGTCGACCGTGACCTCACCGCGGCGGATATACGCCTTGGCCTCGCGCCGGGAAGCGGCGCCGGTATCGGCCAGATATTTGTCCAGACGGATCATGCGCGCCCCTCCTTTACGGCCATTGGATGTATTATAACATATCCGGCGGCAAATTTGAATAGGCTTGTTCCGAGGTGTGGTTATGAAGCTTAAATCCTTTCACTGGACAAGACGGACGGTCGTGTATGCGCTCATCGGTCAGGCCGTGCTGCTGGCGCTGGCTGTCATCTGGCGCAGCAACGGCGGCGTGCTCTCGGCGCACTACAACGTCACGACGACGGACGGGCGCATTGCCTATCTGCAGGCGCTCGGCTGGGAGGCGGATCCCGCGAAACGACGCAGGAGATCGTGATCCCGCGCGTGTTCAATGGTGTCTTCGGCGATTACAACGCCCTGCAAAAGCAGCAGGGATTTGACCTGTCCACTTACGCCGGCGAGACGTGCACAGCCTATACCTACCGCGTGACGAACTACGAGGGCTCGACGGACACCGTGCTCGCGCAACTGTTCGTCTACCGCAACCGCGTCATCGGCGGCGACATCCACGCGACGGCGATGGACGGCTTCATGCACGGTCTGCGGTGAATGGGCGAAAAAAACTCCCGGCACGAATGTGCCGGGAGTTTTGGTTTCGTTCGGGTTCAGGCAGATGCCTTGGGGCTCAGGCGAGCGCCGTCCAGCGCTCAATGCCGGTCAGCTCCGTAAAGGTGTGGCCGACCGAGGCCTCGGTGACTGCGGCGTAGTACCATGCGCCGGGCGTGACGTCGGTAAAGTGCGACGCTGCCTGCGCATTGGCCTGCACGAACGTCAGGTCGCAGCTGCGGCCAAGCACGCGGTTGAGGATAGTCACCGCCTCGGCGCGCGTGATGGTCTGGTTCGGGTGGAACGTGCCATCCGCATAGCCGCCGACCCAGCCGTTGGCATAGGCCGTAGCGACCGCATCATGACACCATGCGCTGCCTACATCGGCAAACGGCATGCCCTTGGACGTGTTCGCACCGTAGATCCCGGTCAGAATGGTCACGAATTCCGCGCGGGTGATGGGCTTGCCCGGCTGGAACGTGCCGTTGCTGTAGCCCTTGATGGCACCGGCATTGGCCAGCGTGCTGACCGCGACCACGTACCACTTGCCGGCCGGAACATCGCTGAAGCCATTGTCGCTGCGGTCATACTGCTTGTGCGCCTGTGCGGTCATGAGCTCATAGAGCAGCTTGGCCGCCTCGGCGCGCGTGAGCGTGCCGTTGGGCACAAAGGTGGTCGCGGTGCGGCCGGGAACATAGGCGTTGTGGTTGGTCGTATCCAGCAGGCCGGTCGACTGCGCCGGCTCCGTGCCGGTGCCGCTGCCGCTGTTGTTGCCCATCTGGGAAATGTACTTTTCCAGCAGCGCCATCGCCTGCTGGAGCGTGATGGTGCGGCTGTTGTAGAGCGCACAGATGATCGTCACAATGTTCTTCAGGTTCATATTCGCCGAAGAAATGAGCTAAGACAGCAGCTGCGCGATCTGATCGTTTGTGAGGATGCTGCCGGCAAAGCCCGTCAGGATGGCATTGATGCCGGTCTGCGTCATACCAAAGGCTTTCAGGATCTCGGCAAGCGCCTGCTGGGCGGCCTCGCTGTTCGCGCCGCCGGCGGCAATGTCGCCGATGACCTGACCGAAGTTGATGTTCACCGTGTTGCCGGTGATGGTGATGATGCCGTGCATGTAGTTATTGTTGCTGGCGATGTCCTTGAACAGATCGCCCACGTCCACGTTCACGATGCCGTGGACGAAATTGCTGTCGCTGCCAATGTGGTCGACCAGATCCTTAATATTTACGCCGACAATGCCGTGAATGAAGTTATCGTCATTGGCGATGTCGATCCGGCTCAGGATCTCACTGAGCAGGCCGTTGTGCAGCTGGCCATAGGCCGTGTCGGATGTGCTGGTCTCCGCCTCCGTGGTGTCTGCCGCGAAAGCCGGGACAGCAGCGAGACTGAATGCCAGCACCAGGGACAGTATCAGGCTCAATGTCTTGCGCATTTTTTTCATGGAATTTTGCCTCCTTTAAGTTCCAAGCAAACATACATGGAAAAGGTGGCGGCAAAATGTCGGACACAGGTGTCCGCATCCCATCGGCACGAAGCAAGAAGCCTTTTTTAACCACGAAATATAGGCCGCAATTATTAAAAAAGCATTCGAAAAGTAATTAAAGTTTCGTATTTGAAACAATTTTATCGAAAAACAAAAAAATTCCTCTCCGGCAGATGCCGGAGAGGAATTTTGCATGCTGAAAATTACTCGTTGATGGCGATGACAACACCGGAACCAACGGTACGGCCGCCTTCACGGATAGCGAAACGCAGGCCAACCTCGATCGCGATCGGGGTGATCAGCTCGACGTCCATGTCGACATTATCGCCGGGCATGCACATCTCAACACCCTCGGGGAGGCTGATGACGCCGGTCACGTCGGTGGTACGGAAGTAGAACTGCGGACGGTAGTTGTTGAAGAACGGGGTGTGACGGCCGCCCTCTTCCTTGGACAGAACGTAAACCTGGCCCTTGAACTTGGTGTGCGGGTGGATGGACTTCGGAGCAGCGAGGACCTGGCCACGCTCAACGCCCTTCTTGTCGATGCCGCGGAGCAGGCAGCCGACGTTGTCGCCAGCCTCGGCGAACTCGAGGGTCTTGTGGAACATCTCGGTGCCGGTGACGGTGGTCTCCTGGGTGTCCTTGATGCCGACGATCTCGACCTTATCGCCAACCTTGACGATGCCACGCTCGACACGGCCGGTAACGACGGTGCCGCGGCCGGAGATGGTGAACACGTCCTCGACGGGCATCAGGAAAGGCTTATCAGTATCACGCTGAGGATCAGGGATATAAGAATCTACAGTATCCATCAGTTCCATGATCTTGTCGCCCCACTCGCTGCTGGGATCTTCCAGAGCCTTCAGAGCGGAACCCTTGATGATAGGGCAGTCATTGAAGTCGTACTCTTCCAGCTGCTCGGTTACTTCCATCTCAACCAGCTCGATCAGCTCGGGATCGTCAACCATATCACACTTGTTCAGGAATACGATGATGTAAGGAACGCCTACCTGACGGGACAGAAGGATGTGCTCCTTG
>OGLS01001943.1_pt1 | contig 10734 bp, 9 predicted proteins | sample 1572881 | NCBI WGS metagenome assembly OGLS01 (sample SAMEA2582013, study PRJEB24529) | metagenome | biome: Human gut stool | place: China | collected 2011
TGCAGAACAATCATTTTACACGATATTATCTGGCGGCAACCAAGCATTTCAGTTTTGCCGGGATAGGAACACTGGGCGTTCACGCCGCATACGTGGATTACCGTGCCTGCTGGTTCCCTCATTACAGAAAGCCTGCCGCAGGTGTGAATTTCAAATTCAACCTTTTGCCGGAAGACAACCTGGCGGTGAAAGCTTTGAACGGGCTGGACCTGATGGCCGAATACGACGCCCGCACAATAAACATCGGCGCACATTATCAACTCTGGAAAGACCACATCAATCTTATTGCCGAACTGAACAACGGGAAATACTTCTCCGGCGGCATTTATTTCAAAATCCATCTGAAATAACTTAATTAATATTTATTTCTATGCCTAGTTTTCAGAAGATTATAGACATACTGTCCAATGCGTTCAGCATATTGGATTTTTCCTATATTGTTTCCGGTGGTTTTACATTGGGTATCGTTCTGTTTGACCTTCATTATCATTACTATGAGTTCTTTATACGAAACATATCCATAACTATTGTTTGCGGAATATTTCTGGCATACATTTGCGGACTTTCTTCTTGGATAATCGGGAGACTGATTCGAAAAATAGTTCAAAATACAGATAAAGATTTTGAAGAAACCTACGACAGAACAATGAATGCTTTGGCTTCTAATGCTTTATCTTTATCAGTTTCGGATAAAAAACTAGCCTATAGTTACATGTGGATTGAATTACATAAAAAAGAAGAAGCCAAAGAACAGATTATCTTTATGAACAGAATGTGGGTAATGCAGGCTGTTTTTGAAGGATTGATTTTTTCTTTTATAGTAGCTATAGGTGTATTGATAGATTTAAAATGGGGACTGAACAAGGATATATCATGGCTCGAGTTCATTGTAATTTTCGCTGTATTGTTATCATCGGTATGGTTGTCTGCTATAGAAGCCAGACGATATGCCAGAACCCAAATAAGAGAAGTGATATTAAGCTATTATAGCTATTGCTGTTAACCGTAATTTTTGTAAGATGGAGAATAAAGTAGTTTTAGATTTTTCCAAGTGTGATTATTCGGACGCTGCACCCTATGACGAACAGAGCCTGATACACCGTTCCAAAATGAGACAGATTATGCGAATGTGGGATCAGTTGTATGACAATGCCATAGAAGTTGGGGAAAATACTGATTTTCATAGATTTCATAGTACTATTTCTGTTTTTGCCAGTCGTGGGGCAGGGAAAACGACTTTCTTATTGTCTTTTCTAGACAGAATAAAAAGAGACAAGGGAAAGGATATATTATGCTTAAGTCCTATAGATCCTTCATTGATTGAAACGAAGCAACATCCGTTTATCAATATATTGGCCGCTATTCAGGAATGTGTGGAAAACGCTTTGAACGAAAATTATTATTCCGTCAGAGACAAGCGCTTTGAAGAACAGAAAAAACATGCTGATTGTTATAATGACTTGCTAAAGGCATTGCCTTTTATTGATGGCATAGGTAAAGATAATGTATATGACGGATGGGATGATGAAGAATTCATTTCTATACAGGGTATGAATAAAGCCAAGGCTTTTAATAATTTGGAAGAGAGATTCCACATCTATATCAGAGAAACGTTGAAGTTGCTGGATAAAAAATGTATTGTGATTCCTTTTGATGATATTGATACGGATTTTAAGAAAGGATTTGAAATATTGGAAGTGTTGAGAAAGTACATTACTTCCGGGCAGATAATAACCATACTGACCGGAGACCTGGAACTTTATAGCAAACTGGTAAGAAAAGCCAACTGGAAATGTTTTGATGATGACTTCTTGAAAAAGGAAATGGAGTATGCCGGACATAGAAAAGAGGAATTTGCGGAAATGATAGACCAATTGGAAAATCAATATCTGATTAAACTTTTGAAACCGGAATACCGAATACATTTAAAAACAATCAGAGAGTATCTGGAAGAGGATGATTATTCTTTGGAAGTAATCTATACGGATACGAAAAAGGGAAAGGCTATTGTCAAATGTTATAAGGATTTGTTGAACCGTATCGGGATATCATCGGGAAATGAAAGGATTAATACTGAAATATGCCATTTCCTGTTAGGATTATCTTTGAGGGGACAGGTACGTATCCTGACTTTATTGAACTTCAATTCTGCCCAAAAGGAGAAAATGGATATAACTACAGGACTGCTGAATGTTTTTGCAAATGACATCAATCAAAAGGCGGCAAATACTAAATTGTTGATTAACGGGACACCTGTGTATACTATTGAAATGCTGAAGTTCCTGATACATGCTAATGCATTGTATACAGGCAGTAACTTCCTTCCGGAAACCAATGATGATATATTGAACAAGGCTCTTTTTGCTGTCGGAACTAAATTCAATCAATTGGTACGAAAAAATCGTTTCCTGATTTTTGATTATTGGATACGTTTGTCGTATATAGAGGTTTTAAGCGAAAGGTTGGGAGGAAAGCTGTCGGACCGGAGTATGGTGCGTGACTTACTTGAATTTTCACAATTGAATGCTAATATCAATTTACTGAAGAGTGTAGGGTTGGCACAGGCCTTTTGTAACAGCAAGTTGAATAGGAACAAACAGGAGAATGTTGAAACCATGGCGGGAACTATATTTATAGGCAACAATGCTCCTGTCTTGCTGTCGGAAAGCAATCAGGTGCTTTCCATGCTTCCTATGTTGGGTACAATAGATACTCGGCAACATGAGAATGTTTTTCTTTCTGTTTACAGGTTGCTGGCGATTATCAGAGAAACCTTGTTTTACAGTAAGAACAACGGTTCGGACAGTTTAGAAGAAATGTTATCCAAAGAAGCTCCATATAGTAATTTCCTGCAACCCTTCTTCTTGGATCCGGTGAGCCGGAAAGAAGGATTGGCCAATTGGAACGATGTCACCATAGATATAAAGGAGGACGATTTGTGGACTACTGTTATTAGAGAATTGAAGGAGTGGGCAGCAGATATGAGCGTGGAGGTTTCGACATCATTACTCTATCATATTTTTATCCGGTTCTATAATACGATGTTACAGATAGACGAGGATGATAAATATAGAAGTGCCGGTATGAAATTTAATGCGTATATTGTGGCTCTGCTGAATGCTGCATTGGTGGAAGAAATGGCCGAATACGGAATTCCCAATATGAACTTTAATGTAATAGGGGATATTGAGACCATCTATATTCATAACAGAAAGGCGGCATCTTCTAAAATGACGATAAACGGTAAAACTGATTTTTATAAATGGCTTTCAGAATGTCCTCTGCTAGAGATTTTTTTGAATCCCTTTTTAAAATACTTGATGCAAAATGATATTGAGGAGAAAGAACAGTACTTGAATGAATTGTTAAAATATGATCAGATGAATAATAAACTGGCTTTATTGCTAAAAAAGCAGGAGAATGTGTTGTGGGAATTGAAAAGGTATAATGGAATTCAAGAGTGGATAAAGTATTTTATCCAATTGAAGGAAGTGGAAGAAAAATTGTCAACATACAATACGTCTGAATTTTTGTTACCTGGGGAGGAAGAAGAATACCAGCAATTGCTGAAAGAGAAACAGACTCTTCGTAAAAAGACAAAAAATATAATAAAGGTGGATGAATTAGAAGTCTTGCTACATAATGGCATGGATGAGATGCAGGTGGATTTCATAAAAGATGATATATCAAATAAAATGAGCGAGACAAAACTTGGTCTTAGGGAACTGTTCAATGAAATAAACTTGTTGAAAGGAAAAATAAAAAATGTAGCTGATTTTGTAAAAGCGAATTATGAATCACTGCATCAGTCTGATTCTCCTGTCTTTGCTATTCTGAATGCAATCTATATCTGATAAAGATGATTCCGATATTATCTCAACTATTGTGTGATAACGAAAGCTTGTTTGAGTATGAACGTTATTGGGGAACAAGTAGACAGGTGTCCATAGGACAGGTTCAACGAAGGTTGATTGCACTGGAAAGACAAAACGCTCCTCTAAAGCATGATTCTTATTATGAAGGATTGGCAAAGAATGCATTAGCGGCTTACCGGGATTTGCCGGACTTGATAGGAGGGATTCCTTATGACCTTGCCAAAGAATATTTGATATCGGTAAATCACGAACTATATGTAAAGGCTGATCGTTTTACAGAATGGATGGAACTGATAAAGCAGTTTCCCCCTTTGTTACTGATTTCCGCTTTCTTTGCGGATAAGTTTACATCGGCATTACAAAAGGACAGGAGGAAAATGATGGAGTTTGCCAACTGTTTCTTGAAGCAGTTCAAACATACGGTCCAGTTACTTCCATACATACCGGCATTTAACTATATAATGGAGAAGGAAGGAGGACTGAATGACTTGCATCTTCATTTGAACGGAACAACAGAGACGGATGTGTTATGGAATTTATTGTTGAGGAGTCCTTATAAGATGGCGAAAGATTATCAGGATGCGTATGAAAGTAAAGCGGCAGTCAGGAAATTGTCGGAACAGATAATCTCGGATTTTACACCTCTCAGATTGTATGAACGGATGAAGCAGGCGGCGGACTTGCGCGGCAGATTGATAACACAAATAGCTATTAGTAATGGCTTAATTAAGGAGGAGGAGATCATAAAAGGGGAGAAAGATTATTCATCTCCGGTTAGATTGAGAAATTTGTGGGGGGATTTCGGGGGGATGAGTGAAACTGGGATGATGATAGATGAATTGCTGTTCTGCCTGTGTGTCATGAGTGAAATAAGGAATTATCATGATACCAAAGTGGCGGGTATGTTCCATCATTACTTGTTGATAAAAGGCATGGTTCATCGGTTTGTGGTGATGCAACGGCTTCAAGTGGGATTCCCGCAATTCCAGCTCTTGACAGAAAATTCATTTAGGTGGCATATTGAAGAGTTTTATGAAAAACGTTTTTTACAGCTGGCAGGATGTAACTTTTGTACAAAGCTAGCTTTAATCGAAGGCCGTTTTTCTCCAAAGAACTCATCCGTAGAAAACAGTTTGCTGGTTAGCAGAATACGAAGAGGTTTCGAAGAGGCTAAAAGAAAATCGGAATTTTTGAAGGATACGGATTTGCGATTGATTGCGCATTTCATAAAGCGTCCGGAAAAAACGTTCGAGAAGAAGTTTAATATCAGATCCCGTTTCCTGCGAAAGGAACTGAAAAGAAAAGCCATCGCTTTGGCCGTTTTTTTGAAAGAAAGTCCTGATAACAAACAATATGTAGTGGGAGTCGATGCGGCTGCTAGTGAATTTGATGCAGGACCGGAGGTCTTTGCACAAACGTATCGTTTTTTAAGAAACCAGGGAGTGAAACATTTCACTTTTCATGCAGGAGAGGATTTTAGCCACTTAGTGAGTGGACTGAGAACTATTGTAGAAGCCGTGATTTTTTTAGACTTGTGGCCGGGCGACCGTTTAGGACATTGTACGGCGATAGGCATATCACCTGATTTGTGGATACGGAGAATTGGGAAAATATGTTATTTGCCACAAGGAGAGTGGTTGGATGATTTGGTATTTGTATGGAAACTGATACGTGAATCAAAACATGAAGGGTTGCAACATCTGGTTCTGCCTCTTGAGAGTGAGATTGCGGAATATTCTTATAAGGTATATGGGACGTATTATCTGCCCTATCTGTTGAGCAAAGCTTGGGAATATAGGCAATATGATCCGTTTCTTCTTTTGGAAAAGGCGGATATGCGTTATGATAGCTGGTATTCCAATTATTCATACGAACAGTATAATGATATACAAACTGAGTTTGGCAAGTCTGGGATCAAACCAATTATAGAAGCTTATCATGCATCGACAAATGGACAGAAGTACTTGGGGGATACTGTAAACAGCCGGAAGAATTATGATGAAGTGATAGAAATAGAAACGGATAAATTATTTAGTTCTGATGCATTGGGAATTATACAATTGCTAATTTTGGAATATCTTGCTAGGAAGGAAATTGTTATTGAAGCTTTGCCTACAAGCAATTTATGTATCAGTCACTATCAACATTTAAAAGAATATCATTTGGAAAAATGGCTTGAGGTTGACCAAGAAAAAATATTGCTTCCGTCTGTCGTGTTAGGTAGTGATGACCCGGGGATTTTCATGACAAATATATATAATGAATATGCATTGGCCTATATGCATTTAGAGACATGTAATTGTTCGGCTTCCCGTAAAATGGAGAAGATTCTGAATTTGCATAGCAATAGTAACATCTATAAATTTTATAAAGATGACAAACGATAAAAGGGCATGTATCGCTTTCATTTGTGGAATGAAAGTGAATCCTTATCGTAAAAAACAAATGGTCTTTGATTATTCAAAGGGTGAATATTTTCATTTCTTGGTTATGCATCGTTCTATTTCTGGAATTCATGTATTTGATTATCAGAGAAACGGACATGTAAAAGGAGCTTTTGACATGCTTTTTGATTATGTAGCCAATTATCATGTTACTATAGAATGGAATAAATCAAAATTTCAAGGATTTGATTATGAATCTCAATGCTATTTTACAGGTAAGGTCGATAATCAAAATATTGAGATGTTTGATTATGAGAACGCTAGTTATTTTCTATATCAAATGCTTTGATTGTTTTTTTAGTAAGCACTCAATTTAGGGCATCTCCTTTTGCCTAAACACTTTTTCAAGTGCCTATACACAGAATGGTTAAAAAAATAACTTGCTTGTTAACTGTTGGCATATTGCCAATCCTATTTTATGTAAGCAGTCAAAAATGGCTATTAATTGAAAGTCCTATCTTCGCTGCCAACCAAATTTATAGAATTATGTATAGCAGTGAAGATCTTGAAAGGTTTTACTTTCAGTACCAGACGGAGGCCTTGCCTCATGGAGAATCTCTCCAATCGTTTTGTGTTAAGCACAAGGTTCTTTATAACATCTTTCAGAAATGGTTCGTTAGCATCCAAAAATGACGTATAGGATAACCGATATAAAAGTTAGATCTTTGCTTTCGTTAAATCAAAAGCCAAGTTTATGTATAGTTACAATGATTTTGAGCGTCTATTTTTGCGCTATAAATTGGAAGGTATCCCTGCGGGTGTTTCTATTGAGAAATTTTGTATGTCCAACAAAGTGCCTTATAACCTATTTTTCAAATGGTACAAGGATACCCGGAAGAAGATAGTCCCTGTTCAGGTTTTGGGTGCTCCCTCATCGGAATCAGAAATGCCGGAAAGTCCTTCGCCAATTTCGGAACAAAAGCCAGAATCGGATTCTCGGCTTTCTTGTCATACTGAACTTCGAATCCTGGTGGATATCCGCATGAGCAATGGTGTTCATATCAGTCAGAAAAATTTAAGCTACGAAGGTTTGAAAAGCTTGGTGGAGAAACTGGAGGTTTTATGTTGAATATTACAGGACTAAACCGTTTTTTCTTTGTTCGTGATTTTCATGATATGCGCTGTAAATATGATAAGGTCTTATCCATCATCCATCAGCAGTTGAACCGTGAGCTGGAAGATGGTGATGTCTTTATCGTGATGTCTAAAGATTTACGTCTGGTTCGTTTGTTCAGCTATGACCGACGGTCTTACAGTATGTTTGAGAGACGTTTTAGACCCGGATACCAGTTTATGCAGGTAATCTATAATGGTGCTGAAAGTATTTTGCCGTGCTATGAGTGCCGACAATAGAGTTTGTGCCGAACGTTTTATTCGTTCATTGGCTGGTGAGCGTAAGAACTCGTTATTCTTCGGAAGTGACAAGATGGCCGGCGTCTCAGCGGTATATCATCATGCCATCATCTCCACTTGCAGGATGCAGGGTGTGTCTGTGCTTGATTATTTCAAGAGATTTTTCAGTGAAATTGTTAAAGGACGTAGGGATTATGAATATTTGTTACCCTTGACAATCGGACTGTAGTAATAACAAATGTTAAAAATCAGTATCTTTTTTGACGTTATTTATTGGAGAACTGCCTTGTGGCGGCTTTCCTTGGGGTACACGTCAAAATTGGACTATAACATAAAAAAACTAAAATATAATTGCTTCATTATTGGATAAGCGGAATATAATTTGTTTCTTTGTCATACAATATATTAAGCTAATACCATTATGCAAAAAAATGAGATTATCCATTCCATTCGTGAAACGGCTCGTCAGGTGATGCCTTCAGGGAGTCGTGTCATTTTATTCGGTTCTCAGGCTCGTGGGGATGCACATCATGAGTCCGATTGGGATATTCTTATTTTATTGGACAAATCTCGCATATATAATGAAGATTTTGACCGTGTAGCTTATCCACTGGTTGAATTAGGTTGGAAAATCGGTGCGGATATCAATCCATTGATATATACTTATACAGATTGGCAAAGACGGAGTTTCACTCTTTTTTATAAGAATGTAGAACAGGAGGGAATTGAATTATGCCACTAAGTATAGAAGAAAAGAAATCTATTATTGCTTACCGTGTTCAAAAGGCTGATAGCGTTTTTATTGAAGCTTCGGACAATGCTACCATGAATCATTGGAATTTGGTTGCAAATCGTTTGTATTATGCTGTCTTCCACATGGCTTCCGCATTATTGATAGATAAAGGTTTTACATCTAAGACCCATAGCGGTGTAATTTGTTTGTTGGGGCAGGAATTTGCAACTAAAGGGGTTGGACAAAGATGAGATGCGTTTGGTCTCTCGTTTACAGAATATGCGTCATGCCGGTGATTATGATGACATGTTCGATTGGGCTGAAGAAGATGTAAAACCTCTTTTTAACCGAACTGAACTTTTAATCAAAAAGATGAAAAGTTTATTATCGTTGGTGGAATAGTATGTTTCATTTTGTTAATCTTACCCTTCTTCATAATATCGGATTGGCATGGGCCAATCGTTGAGAAATCGCTTAAATTATTAGCTCAAATGTTTTTTAGGCACTTTTCAGTGGCTAAAATCAAATATTTACAATTCAATCTTACGATACATCCCAAACCCCAGTGAATACAGGAGATAAGGACTATTGCCATAGGGGTTGGATACTTATAATATGACGGTTACCGTTCGTTACCTTTATTCTTTTCCGTTTTGCGGACTTCCCGTAGTGAAGGTGGGGATAAACTTTGACTCGGAAAGTCACACTTTGAGTGATTGGATTATAGAGGGATAGACAATAATAGGTCCTGTCTGAATTCGGTGGAGGAACAGTTCATAACCGCCGATAAAATAAATTTATAAAGATAGAATATTTGCTATAGGCTGTATGCGATAACGTATGCGGCCTTCCTTGTTTTTGTTGTCGGTAGCGACTGGCATCCGTATAATGTATTGCAAGAACGATTGTCTTCGTGACTACCAGCAGGAGATGAAGCTCAGGCTCTTTGAAGAGTGGGAGCTTCACCGGAGTGTGATGGTACAGATGCCTACAGGCACGGGAAAGACACACCTGCTGGCTGCCATAGTGAGGGAGTTCTTGTGTGGTTCCGGTAGCCGGGTATGGATTGTGGCGCATCGTCGGGAACTGGTGGAGCAGATAGAGGAGACGGTTTCCCGTTATGGAATGGGGAGGGAGGACGGAAGTGTGAGGGTGATGTCCATCCAGTGGTTGTCACGAAACCGGAAGATTGTGAACGGACAGCCGGATTTGATTGTTATTGACGAGGCACATCATGCCCTGGCAGAAACTTATCGGGAGCTTTGGAAGAGTTATCCGGAGGCGAGGAAATTGGGTATGACCGCTACCCCCTGTCGGCTGAACCGCAAAGGATTCACGGATTTGTTTGATACCCTGATTACCTCATGGAGTATTGCGGAATTTATCGGGAGGGGCTGGTTGTCGTCCTTTGACTATGTGTCCATCCGTGCGAACAGCAGGGAACAGCGGCTGGTTGACTCGTTGAAGAAGCGGGGTGCGGACGGGGATTACCAGGTGAAGGAAATGAATGCGGTGCTGAACCGGGAAACCGGTATCCGCCAATTGTATGAGAGCGTCCGTCGATATGCCGCTGGGAAGAAAGGGATAGTCTATGCCGTGAGCATCGCACACGCCCGACAGATTGCGGCTTATTACAGCCTGCATGGCGTGGAGTCTGTTGCTATCGACAGCAGGACCCCCGCTCTGGAACGCAAGGAACTGGTAGAGGATTTCAGGCGGGGAAAGATCAGCGTGTTGGTCAATGTGGATATTTTTTCCGAAGGTTTTGACTGTCCCGATGTGGAGTTCGTGCAGCTGGCACGTCCCACGCTTTCGTTGGCGAAATACCTGCAACAGGTGGGACGGGGGCTGCGGAAGTCGGATAATAAGGAATCATGTATGCTGATAGATAATGTGGGCTTGCACCGGATATTCGGTCTGCCTGTCCGTGACCGTGACTGGGAGGCGATGTTCGAAGGACGGATGGCGGGAAATGCTCAGCCCTGGACACGGATGGAGAACAGCGGGCTGTCTGTGTCTTGCTCTCTATCGGAAGATAGCAAACAGAATGAAGGACTGGAAATTGTGATGACACACAACTGTCTGCTGGATGCTATTCGGAAAGGGGATTTGATTTGTTTGGGAGGAGGTGGTCCGGTCGGTGGGGAGCAACGGACTGCTTTGAAAGCCTGTCATGACCGGCAGAGTGGTTTGTGGGGCTTGAGGTGCGGGAACAAAATCACAGTGATTCCTCAATACCGGGAAGTATTTGATATTTGTGCAAACCGGGCTGCTGTCCGTTTTGAGGACGGCCGGACAGGAGTGGTGGATGATTCCGGAACTCCCCTGA
>OGLS01001944.1_pt1 | contig 10732 bp, 9 predicted proteins | sample 1572881 | NCBI WGS metagenome assembly OGLS01 (sample SAMEA2582013, study PRJEB24529) | metagenome | biome: Human gut stool | place: China | collected 2011
CAACGGTCACACTATGGCGAGTATAGAAAATACCAGCCCTGTTTTTGACCGAAGCCTGAGCAACAATTTTATTACTGTTACCGCAGGCGATGCTGCGGCGCTGCACCGTAATAAGACGGGCGGTTTTGACGCAGACTGCAATGCTATCGCAATTTTCTCTGATCTGGCTCAATATAGAGAGGACTGTGTTTTAAACGCCCCGGGTGTTGCGATTGTTTCCGCTAATGCTGACTTTGCGGCTGCTGGTCAAATGGATGTGATTAGGTATGGTACGTCTCAGGCCGCTCCACTGGTAACAGGTGTGGGCGCTTTAGTCCAGCAGGCGTTTCCCTATCTTGGCGGCAAACAGATAGGGGATGTGCTGTTGAGCACGGCAAATAATCAGATTGTGGCGGCGGATGGTTTTTTCATAAATGTACAGGAGGATCCAGGAGAAGGAGATAATAAGTCAGAGCTCAAAATAAATATTTTTGTTCCTCCTGGTGGAGCCGCGCTGGATATTGAGAAAGCATTCGAGAAGGCCTACGCAGAAAACGAAGATCTTTTTTGGGGATTTTATGGTATAAAACTATCAGATGATAAAACAGATGGTAAAAAAAAGCTGCACAGTGAACTGGATGCAAATGTGGAAATTGATGTTTTTGAAGATGTACCGGTGGAGGCACTGTTCGGACAGGGCATAGTTGATGCCGGGAAAGCTGTTGGAGGACTTGGGGCGATCAATGTCAGGCGGCTGAGTGCCGGCGATATCAGCGATGCTTATACGGTACGTGGAAAAGCTGAAAAGCAGGCCTTATACAGCGTGGATACTCAGGGCTATGATTCTGTCTGGAGTAATGATATCAAAGAAATACGCGCAGGTTATATTGCCGCTGATCCGCTCGGTTCAGTAAAAGCTGCTGATTCAACAGGAGCTGACAGCGATGTCAAAGATCTGTACGATCGCTGGCTGTACTATCAAACCAACTGGCTGAAAAATCCCAAAGGTGTTAAAGACAATAACAGTTATATGGTTGAGCGATATATCACAGATTTCAACAAGCAAATTGCAGACACCGGACTGGTAGGATTGCACGCCGGGCTGATAAAACAGGGGGAGGGTATTCTGAATCTGACCGGCAACAATACCTATCAGGGCAGTTCTATCGCAGTACAGGGCACGCTGCAAATAGACGGCTCTGTGGCCGGCGATGCTTATAGTACAGGCAGTGGTACGATTACAGGCAAAGGCACGGTCAATGGCAGCTTGTATAACGATGGCAGAGTGCAGGCCGGCAGTTATGGAAGCATCGAAAATATGCAGGTTAGGGGCGGCTTCAACGGCAGTGGTACGATATTGCTCAATACAGACGGTAAAAAATATAATTGTCTTAATGTAGACGGCGATGCCCATATCGACCGGATGGAGGTTAAAGCGGCTAATAGTGCTGCCCCGAAGTCAGCGGCATATTTATTACTGCGAATAGCATAGTTTCAGGGAGCAGTACAGAACAGGAGTTTTCCGGGATGCTGGATGCCCAAATAGTAGTCGATAATAAAGAGGGCAAGCTTACTACTTTTGTCAGTAATAATACCGGCGGCAACAGCGCTACCTTTGCTGCTTTGAATAATATGTATTTTTCGCTGGATAGTGACCGGCAAAAACAGATGTACAGGCTGTATGCCCTGGATAAAACTAATGCTGCAGCCGCTTTTTCGCAAATAGAAAATGGGATGCTGCTGGATCTGGCCCATGATGCCATGAAAAACGGCTCTGTAATGAGAGCGGTATATGAGCAGCCGGCACTGGCGCGGCAGGACGGATTGTGGATGCTGAATAACAAGCGCTGGGGACGCATTGGCGGCGTAAATGGGCACGGCTATAATCTGACCATTGGCAAGGATTTTCTTTCCGATGAACATGGATATTATGGTCTGTTGTTTGATTACGGCAGCAATACTGTCAGCGGAGCTGCTGGAAGCGGCGAATATGACAGTTATTCATTGGGTTTATATGCTGGAAATAAAAACAAACCCGGAAGTATAACAGGCTTTGTCAGCTATGGTTTACAGGCCAATAAGGGTACCGCTTATCTGCCGGTACTGGGGCAGACCGCTGAAAGCGACTATGACAGTAAAACGTTGGGGATAGGCGTTGAGTATGCCTATGATCTGGATTATGGAAAGCCGGAAGAATTGTGGCATGTCAGTCCTTATGCCAGGCTCAATTTTAACCATTATAGGCAGAAGGCCTTTAGAGAGCATGGTGCAGGTGTTTTTGACCGCAGTTTTGGCAGTTATAGTGATAATTATGCCGAAGGGGAGCTGGGCTTATCCTTTGACCGCAGTGAGGGTACGGGCGGTTATGGCATTCGCCTGGGTTATAAGCGTATCCTGACTGGCGAGCGGCAGCTTATGGAAGTCTGCTTTGCTGAAGATGAATGCGGGTCCCTGCTGCCGGTACGCAGTTGGGGAGAGGGCAGGAACCATTTTGTGGCGGCGGCTTATGTCAGGCATGATTTCAGCCGAAAATGGTCGGCTGGCGGCAGCCTTAGCGGGGACTGGTCTAATGGTGGACGGGAGATCGGGGCCCGGCTTGACTTGGCTTATCATTTTTGATTTCTTAATAATAAAAAAGACAAAGCCACTGTCACACTTATCACAGTGCGGCAGTGGCTTTGTTGCGTGAGCAATCGGCACATTTACAGTGCATTTGGGGGGGATGGCTCAGCGAACTTGGTATTTAAGTTCTTTTTCCATCAGAGCGCCGTTTTCAGGGTTGAATTTCATTTCGCCGCGTAATTCGGGGGTATAGAATTTCAACTCATATTCATAAAGGCCGTCGTCGCTGTCAAGTTTTACTTTAGTGAAGGTTGCGTTGGGGAATTCTTTGCGAACGAGGTCCTGGACATCAGCGGCAGATAGTACGACTCTGGGGCTGCCGAGAACTGTTTGGGCATCCATTTTGAATTCTTTTACAGCGCCGCCGTTTTTGAGCACTTCAACTTCATATTCGGTGTTGGTAGCGTTGTCGTAGAATTTTACTTCGTAATAAGCTGCGTATTTGTGGCTTTCGTCTTTGGTTACCAGATGAGTGCTGCCGGCAGGTACCCATTGTGCAGCGATGCTGCGTGCCTGATCGGCGTTGATGAACTCAGCGGCAAAAGCGGTTGCTGTGATTGCTAATGTACAGATTGCGGCGGCAATGATCGCCAGGATTTTTCTAGTCATGTTTTTTACCTCCTTGCGCCGTTTTCTTTATTCGGCGTTTTCTTTGTCTTTATTATAACGCGGAAAGATTAAAAGAAGATTATAAGAAAATTTAATAAAAATTTATTTTAAAAACTTATTCGTTAATTTGCTTTTTTATTGTAAAATTCTAGTAGAAGGCTTATTGAAAAATAGGAAAGACAAGGTCTTTTTATGAAAGAAAATAAAAACTGGAAAAAACAGATCGCCTTATTCCTGATCAGCCAGAATCTGTCGATGTTCGGTTCGTCAGTAGTGGGCTTTTCGATCGTCTGGTATATTACCGTAACGACTGAGTCCGGATTCTGGATAACGCTGTCGACGCTGGCAACGCTGATTCCTCAGGTGCTGGTTTCATTGTGGGCGGGAGTATTTGCGGACAGATATAATAAAAAAACGATCATCATGCTGGCGGACGGTTTTACTGCTTTGGCGACACTTCTGGCTTTTGTGGCTTTTCATTATGGTTTTGCAAATTTAAGCTTTTTGATCTTTATCGCCTGTCTGCGTTCTGTCGGCGGCGGGTTTCAGGCTCCGGCAGTCAACGCGCTCTATCCGGAGATTGTGCCGCGGGAGCATCTGCTCCGGATCAACGGTATCAACCAGATGGCGAATAATGTGCTGCTGTTGCTTTCTCCGGCAGCCGGCGGCGCTATTTTGGGTATGTTTGGGATGCAGTGGACTTTTTTAGTAGATCTGCTGACGGCAGTTATTGCCATTGCCATCATGTTCAGGCTGAAAATAGTAACAAGAGCAGCGGACAGATCTGATAGTTCGGTACTGAAGGAACTGAGGGAAGGTGTACGTTACACCTGGTCACAGCCGCTGTTAAGAGTAATGCTGGTCTGCTATGCGGTAACTTTTGTTCTGATCACTCCGGCGGCGTTTTTGTCACCGCTGATGGTAGTAAGGAGCTTCGGCAGTGAAGTTTGGAAACTGACGGCCAATGAAATGCTGTGGTCGCTGGGCGCTCTTTTGGGCGGCGCGTTTGTCGCCTGGAAAGGCGAGTTCAAAAACAAGATTACGATGATAGCGGTCTCGTTGGCAGTGTTTGGCTGCACCTTTGCGCTGATGGGACTGTCGCGGGTCTTTTGGGTGTATCTGATCTTTGATTGCATCTGCGGGATGTTTGTACCGGTACTGATAGCGTCTGAGACAGTTTTGATCCAGACTAATACGGAAAAGGGTTATATGGGGCGTGTTTTTGCATTGCTGCAGTTTGTTTCGCAGGGGATGATGCCGATTGCTATTCTTGGCTTCGGACCGCTGAGCGATCTTGTCAGGATAGAGTCGATCATGATCGGCTGCGGCCTGCTGCTGATATGTTGGAGCCTGTATTTTAAAAAGGCGGCTGGCCGGGCGCTGTGCAGTATTTGACTGTTGGCAGGGAAACAGCCTTAGGCTTGTGCTATAATAAAAATAATTGAGGAGGTTGCGGCTATGAGACTTTTATTTGTGGAAGATGAGCCTGACCTGCGTGAGGTGCTGAAAAAGCAGCTGCAGGGAAGCGGTTATAGCGTCGATGCCTGCGGCGATGGTCTGGAAGCTCTTGATTATTTACAGCTTACAGCCTATGATGCCGTTATTTTAGATATTATGCTGCCCGGAGTCGATGGGCTGTCGGTACTGAAAAAAATGCGTACTGCCGGCGATAAAACGCCGGTATTGCTGCTGACGGCGCGGGGCAGTGTTGAAGACCGCGTCGCTGGTCTTGATCTGGGGGCTGATGATTATTTAGTCAAACCATTTGCTTTTGACGAGTTGGTGGCGCGTTTACGGGTGCTGCTGCGCCGCAGCAATGGACAGGTGTCGAACGTGCTGCAGTGCGGTGGTCTGGAAATGGATCTGAACAGCCGCCGCGTCAGCAGATACGGGCGCGAATTGCAGCTTTCCGCTAAAGAATTTGCTGTTCTGGAGTATTTACTGCGCAATCAGGGCGTAGTCTTAGCACGCGAAACAATCGAAAACCATGTTTGGGACTATGATTTTGAGGGCGGTTCCAATGTAGTCGACGTATATATCCGCTATCTGCGGAAAAAAGTAGATGACGGGTTTGAGAAAAAACTTATCCAGACAGTGCGCGGCGCCGGCTATGTGCTGAAGGAGACTTTATGAAAAAGCTGTCTGTTAAAATGAAAATAACCTTGTGGTATACAGGGTTGATCGTGATAATTTTGAGTGCTATTTTTACGGCTGTTTTGCTGGCAACAGACAAGGTGTTGCTGTTGGGTGTACAGAACAAGCTGGAAGAAGAGGTCTATGATTTTGCCGAAGAACTGAAGGTCGAAAGCAATGGCCGTCTGCGTCTGGAGAAACTGGATTTTTTAAAGGACGGGGTCAGGCTTGCTGTATATCACGAGAATGGTCAGATGATCACGGGCCTTGTGGCCAGCGGTCTGCCGGAAACACCCTTTGCAGACGAGCTGCTGCAGAAGGCCGGAAGTGACCAGCAAAACTGGTTTGTATATGATTTTTATTTTAAACCGCGTCATGCTGATAATTTTTACTGGGTACGTGGAACGGTACCGCTCAGTTCTGCATATGCGGAACGGGATAAGATTTTGCGGCAGTGCGCATTGTTTTTTCCGCTGCTGGTCCTACTGGCTGCCTTGGGCGGCTACTGGATCACTAAAAAGGCTTTTCGTCCGGTAACACGGATCACGGAAGCAGCCGCGCAGATCAGCAGCGGCAGTGATCTGTCCAAAAGGATCGAACTGGAAGGCGCTGATGATGAGATCGATACGCTGGCGAAAACCTTTGACGGGATGTTTGCCAGACTTGAGGATGCTTTTGAAGCCGAGCGACAGTTTACCGACGATGCTTCCCACGAATTGCGAACACCGACCTCGGTGATCATCGCGCAGGCTGAATGTGGTTTACAGTCGCCTGATCTGGAAAGCAAGCAGCAGGCACTGCAGGGAGTGCTGCAGCAGGCCGGGAAAATGTCGAAGCTGGTCAATCAGCTGTTGCAGCTGTCTCGGGCGGACAGGCATAAAGAAAGCGTGCATTTGGAAGAATTTGATTTAAGCGAACTGACCGAGATGGTGGCAGAGGAAGCCCAGGGGCTGGCAGAATCCAAAGCGGTCACGCTGACGGCAGAGATCGAACCGGGAATCTTAGTTAAAGCTGATCAGACTCTGATGATGCGTATCTGGCTTAACCTGCTGACTAATGCGGTAAAGTATGGCAGGCAGCAGGGGCAGATCTGGCTTACTTTAAAGAGTGACGGTAAAAATGCGGTCGGTACTGTTTGCGATGATGGCATTGGGATCAGCGCAGCCGAGCTGCCAAAAATCTGGAAACGTTTTTACAGAGTCAATACCGCCCGCAGCAGTGGTGACGACAGCGGTACCGGTTTAGGGCTGGCGATGGTGAAATGGATGGTCGAAAGTCATGGAGGAACAGTAAGCGCTGTCAGTACCTTAGGGGCAGGCAGTACTTTCAGCTTTACGATCCCGCTGCGGCCTTCGTAAAATAAATAGGCAAACAAAAAAGCTCACTTCGCAAGAAGTGAGCTTTAATTTCTGGTGGCCCCGGCAGGATTCGAACCTGCGACCTTTTGATTCGTAGGCAAGGGTTTTAAAATAAAATCTTGCGTAAAAAATGCCCTGTAAGCGCATAAATGCAGCGATTACGGTATTTTATGTGATCTGTTGTCTGAGCGTAGTAATACCGAAATTTTGGCTAAAAAGACAGTATTTTGGGGTATAAGTTCCCCAACTGTTCCCCATAATTACAGAAGCACCGTTTATCAAAACGGTGCTTTCTTTCTAAGCAATATTATAAATGTTGGCGGCTGTTTTGGCAATCTCTAAAACTTTGTCCTGCCGGCGCAGGGCATATTTGTTGGTTGTTTCTAAACGGCTGTGACCTACTACAGCAGCAATGTCTGCTGCAGCATAACCTTGAATAAACATTTCTGTTATAAAGCTGTGGCGCAGATAGTGGAAGCTGCGGTAACGCACGTTAGCATGCTTTAAAATCATCTTCCATGCTCTTTGCATATTACGGACGCTGATAGGCGTTCCGTTGGCTGTGCAGAATAAATATTTACTATCTACAGTACACGCTGCCAAGTAGTCTTGCAGGATTTTACCTATACCGGCATCAAAATATTGTATCCTAACAGAAGCTTTGGTTTTGGTTTTTCCCACATAGGTTCGGCCGTTGATATCAGCTTTTACTGCATCTTTTATTTTGCAGTAATTTTTTTCAAAGTTTAATGTACTGCGCTCGATTCCCAAAATTTCACCTATACGTGCGCCTATAACACTTTCAAGTGAACAGAGGGCATAATAGCGTAAAAATTTAGGCGTGTTTTTTAATTTAGTGATAATAAGTTTTATTTCTTCCGGTGTAAACGGTTCATCGTATTCCGGTTCATACTCCGGAACAATGGCTATATCCATAGGATTTTCAAGAATAAGGTTATTTTTCCTTGCCGCTCCAAATAGGATTTTTAAGAATTTATATACCTTTGATTTATTGGAAGCGGACAGATCAGCTTCTGCAATAAAGGCATTGATATCTTCAGGCGTGATTTTATTCATTACTTCGTTTGCTAGCGGATAAAGCTTTGAAGCCAGGTAGGTGTAATAATTAACAGTGCTTTCAGCTATTTTAGGATTGGCAGCCTTATTTTTTATGAAGGCAAAGGCAAAATCCTGCAAAGTAGTATCATAGCTGTAGAGCGGGTTTAAACTGCTGTATACAAGGCGCATTTTATTGAGCCAGTTGATTACTTCTACTTTATCAACATGCCTGAATTTATGCGGTTTGCCGTTAGTATCGCGCAGTGTGCCGCACCATTTTTGGCGTTCCTTGTCCCATGATAGACCGCCTTCACCGTTTGATCGTCTTTTTTTCATTTAAAAAACCAGCCTTTCTTTAAAATTGTGTATAAAGTAGTAAAGGCTGGTTGCAATATGTTATAATATTAGCGTAATCAGCCTTGCTTTTAACGGGGTGGGGTTATTACACAGCCGTTCGGTGCGCCAACACCGGGCGGCTATTTTGTTTTTATATAATAAAATTAGTATATCTCTTCACCAACGGTTATACCTCTCTTATTATCGAAATATTTATCTATTTTAAATACATGGAATCCAAAGTTTTTATAGGAGTTTCTCAATTTATCGGTTACGGAAATAAGCATAGTAGGTGTGATTTTATCAGAAGTATTATATATAATTTGTGAAATTTCATTGCCGGTTAATGTAAATGGATAAACAGGAATTTTGATTTCAGAATTATTATCAAATGAAGTACCAATTATAGTATAGTTTTTATTGGCGGTGACTATAGCTCCCCGAGTTGACAATCTTGCTGTGTATTCTATATAGTTAGCGATATTTAATAAACCGCAATCAGACAATGTCAATAAATTTTCATATGAAATTTGATGCGATGCTAACACAGAAGTGTCGCGCAATAGAGCATAATCCCCTCCTTTTATAGTGAATGAGTTTTTGTAGACTTTTTGAAATAAAAAGGCTTCGTTTTTGATAAGTTACGTAATTTTTCTAGTGTTCTTAGCGAATATGACATGGGTTTTTTGATTTCACCGGCTAATACTTTCCCCCAAAGTTCTTGCATATCTTTATCGCTGATATCTTCTATAGAATTAAAAAAGCGCAGTATCCAGTCTTTATTGACTGGTTCTGGACTTACCTCAGATTCATTTTCTAATTCTTTATAGGCATTGACAACTACTGCTTCAACATTTTGTTGCTTTTGTATTTCTTGGAAAGTTACTCGGTTTTTGGCTCTTTCTTCTAAAGTAAGTGGAATTTGATTGGCAACATTTACTTGACCGTCGGCATAGTGTGAGGCGAGATTTGTTGTTGATTCTATTGCTTCAGATATTTTTTTTATTTCGTATGCTTTTGCGTCTGCCAATTTTTTTATATGTAATGGTTCGTAAACTTTTCCACAGGCAGCTGAAGCAACATCAATTAATTTTGATAAAGGTTCAGAAAGACCAAAAACATCAGAAATTTCGATTCCGCTGATATCGGTCATAAAAAAATCACATCCTTTGAAATTTTGTGCAGAGAGGTTTTTAATTTTCAAGCAATGCTTTGCCTGATTCAGTTAAGAAAGATTTTGAACCTTCTGTATTTAATCTTTCATAAATACATTGTGTTGTAAAATAAGTACTATCCATTTTGGTATCAATAAAGTCATTTTCATATAATAGATCTAATTTTTCAATAATATTTTCTAATTCACTTGATGGTATGTTAAAGCATTTTCGAAAAAGAGTGAAATAGGATAAATTAGGATGTTTAGCAAACACTTCTTGAATATTAACATTATGGATTTCACAGCATTTAATAATATTGTCTAGAAATTCTAATATATTTTTGCTAGTATCGTCTAACAAAGTAGAAACCTTCTTTCTATTAAAATATTTTGTTTTTTACAATGATTCTGCTTTTACATCAATTACTTTATATTTACTGTCCATATCTACAAAAAATTTACTTAAAACGACAGCGTTCAAACTATTCTTTGCATATACTGTACCAACAACACGAATAATATTATTATTTTTGGTTACCCAATAATTGCCGCTGAACTTTGCGGAATCGGGATCTTTTAAAATAGATTTTACTGCTCTTTCAGCTTCTCTCATTGCAATATTTCGTTCGTTGTCAGATAAAATAGTACCAGTGAGAGTGTTTAAAATATTGCCGGATTCATATAACTTGTTATTTCTGAATACAATTTTATCAATAGAATTATTGGGTTTAACGTACATAACTAAAATAACATCTACTTTTTGATTTGATAATGGTGGAGCAGTTATTTGATAAGCGGTATCTGTCATTTTGTACATAGAAGTGATTTTTTCAAGCCCTATGGCAGATAAAATACCGTCAATTTCCACTGCTTTTTCATTGTCTATATTCATTGCTTTAGCGATAAGATTAGAATTAGAAGCTATTTTTGTTACTTTAATTTTTTCTTCCGAATTGTTCGTTAATTGGGATACGTTCGGTTTATTTTGATCAGCGTTTTTTGTGTCATTAGAACCGCATCCAGCTGTAATAGAAATTATTAAAATCATAAGTATTGCGAATAAAATTTTTTTCATCACTCAACACTCTCCCCAGGACTATAATATTTATTTAATCGTCAATGTGACGATTAGAACTGAAATCAATGAATATTACCCGACCTTGTTTTCGAACGGGTCTTCGCCGTTTTCCGTTGTTTCATCTTTTTTATTTACTTGAATAAAATAGTCGATATTATTCTCTACCGCTCCTTGCTGTTCTGCAGTAAGTTGGCGGTATTTTTTTATTAGAATAGATTCTTTTGTTGAATAATCTTTGGTTTGTTCATTTAAGAAATAATCTAATACATTAGAAATTTGATAAATGGCGCATAGAATTAGAAATGTGTCTGCGTCTGGTTGTCTATAATTGTTTTCCCAACCATATAAAGTTTTTTCTGATATTGAAATATTATAGCTCTTTAGAGAATCTACAACTTGTTT
>OGLS01001945.1_pt1 | contig 10730 bp, 11 predicted proteins | sample 1572881 | NCBI WGS metagenome assembly OGLS01 (sample SAMEA2582013, study PRJEB24529) | metagenome | biome: Human gut stool | place: China | collected 2011
GTACGGAAGACATTACGGAAGGTCCGCTGGCCGGACGTACTGCGCTGTATGCAGAAATCGAACCGACCGAGCGCATGAAGCAGCTTGTCGCGGACGGCAAGAAAATCTATTCCAGTATCGAACTGCACCCGCAGTTCTCCGTTAACGGGCGCGCCTATCTGGTCGGGCTGGCGATGACCGACACCCCGGCAAGCCTGGGCACTGAGCGCCTGAAATTCACGGCACAGCAGCGTCAGGCGGTGATGACGTTCAACAGTGTCCAGGGTGAAGCACCGCTCATTTCCGAAGCCATCGAGTCTGAAATCATCGAAATGGCAGAACAACGCCAGGAAGAAGGCACCCAGTGGTTTAACCGCGTAATGGGGATTAACGACTGACCCCGTCAGCGGGCGGCGTGCGCGGTGTTCCGGTTTGACTCCGTGACCGTTTACACCGCGCACCCACCGCCCGATTTTTTTCAGGAGTGAACCCCATGAGTATGGTTGCCAGAACTGAACCCGGACCCGCAGAGGACGACATCACCGATACCGATGATGGCGATACCCACAATGTATCTGGTACTGCAAATAGTGCTGGCGCACATACACATACCGTTCCATTAAGGAGACCAAACAGTGGAGGTATGAATTTCGACTGGCTTGATGGTGCATCAAGTGGCACGGTGGTGGGGAATGGAACTGTGCCTTCTTCTGGCGCACATACCCACTCAGTATCAGGTACCGCTACAAGTGCTGGGGCACATGCACACACTGTTGGTATTGGCGCTCATACGCACTCTGTTGCGATTGGTTCACATGGACACACCATCACCGTTAACGCTGCTGGTAACGCGGAAAACACCGTTAAAAACATCGCATTTAATTATATTGTGAGGCTTGCATAATGGCATTCAGAATGAGTGAACAATCACGTACTGTAAAAATTTATAACCTGCTGGCCGGAACTAATGAGTTTATTGGTGAAGGTGACGCATATATTCCACCTCATACAGGGCTGCCAGCCAATTCTACAGATATCGCCCCACCGGAAATTCCTGCTGGCTTTGTGGCAGTTTTTAACAGTGAAAATGAATCGTGGAATATTGTTGAAGACCATCGTGGTAAAACGGTCTATGACGTGGCAACGGGGGACGCGTTGTTTATTTCTGAACCCGGACCGCTACCAGAGAATGTCACCTGGTTGTTGCCAGCAGGGGAGTATCAGAAGTGGGACGGCGTATCCTGGGTGAAGGATGAGGAAGCAGAAAAACTGTTTCGGATACGGGAAGCGGAAGAGAAAAAGGCAAGGTTGATCCAGGAAGCAACAGATAACATCGCAATTCTGCAGGATGCAGTTAATCTTGAAATAGCAACAAACGAGGAAAATTCACAACTGGATTCCTGGAGAAAATACAGAGTATTAGTGAGTAGAATTGACACCAGTACAGCTCCGGATATCGTATGGCCAGAGCTGATGAATCAGGGTTATGTGCGGGAGGACGAGCAGATAACTTCAGACTGAAATTTAGTGATGAATGTTGAATCATCTGGAATATCATGCAATACCAATGCATGAGCACCTATTGTGACATTGTTTCCTATACGCACTTTGCCACCAAGAATGGTGGCATTACAACCAATGGTCACATTATGTCCTATAACAATATCCATATCATTAAAATCACCACGCAGCCCAATAGTTACCCCTGGTTTTATTGAACAATTTTCACCGATTGTTACTTTGTGACCGATAACAACACTGTTGAGATAAGAAATATCAAAGCCTTTCCCTATATTTACAGTTAAAGGGACTGTTACATTATATTTATCAAGAATGAAACGTTCTATTTTCCCCGCAATCTTCCGACAGTATCCGCCTTTATCAAAAAGGTATTTGGCTATGCGCCACCAAAATAAATAACGAACTCTTCTATGTTTTATTGCGCGAACAATTGCCTTTCGCCAGGAGAAAGGACGCTCGCTACCGATTACTTCATAGTGAATACAATCTTTAAGTTCATTAATATTCATATCTCTATTATTCAGCATAAGATAATCATGTGACCAATTATTGTAATAATTTTTATGGTATGTTTCTACTGGCTATCCAGCGTGTCTGATGTCCAGTAACAAATCGTTAACACTGGTGCAATCAAATGGTGAGTGTTAAGACTGGCCACTTATTACCAGGTATGAGGGTATGAGTGGCCAGCATTAAATCAGAACAGCCCTTTAACTGAACTGGCCGCGCTGTTAAGGGATGATGTCACTTTATCTTTGAAGCCGGACAGCATATCGCTGAACGATGAGGATTGCAGGCGCTCCCGCAAATCCTCATCACAGCGTTCAAGGGTCAGTGAAAATTCTATCTTTTTCGCCTTACCGTAGCGATCAAACTCGGAACGGGTCGTATTCGTTTCGGTCAGGACATACATGCCGTAAATCTGCCCGACGCCATCAATAAGAGGCCAGGGGCGTCCTGTATACGCCTGCGTGGTCAGCAGCGACAGCGACACTTCGCCACCTGTAATTTCAGGATAAAGCACACCAGAAAGAACGATGCGATCATCACCTGCACCGATATACTGCCAGCTTGCTGAACGGTTAACGCGTTCATTTTTCACATGCCGCCAGCTTTTGTTTTGCTGTAACTGCTGATGCGGCAGCGTGCGCAGCTCAAAAACAAACATGCCGTAGATCATCATCATGGCCATGACTCCTCAATCTTTATCGTAAAAACTGCCACGCCCGGCACGGGCGCGCCGTTCCATTTCTGCCCTGACCATTTCACCGACCAGTTTCGCCAGTTCGCGGGGATTCTGCGTAACAACGTTATGCAGATGAACATGAATTTCACCACCAAATCCGGAGGCAACAGGCTCCCGGTTACGGGAAGTTACAGGAACTGATGCCACTGGAGATCGTATGGCCTCCGCCACCGGGCGGGAGCTGGCCGCAACAACAGGGACCAGCGCCGGAGGCAGCGGAGCCGGGACCACGGGTGTGATATTAATTGCGGGGGCAGGCTTACTGACCTGCGCAATCTTCCGCTCCTGCCACTCTCCACGAACAGCAAGTGCGCGGGGCAGGTTCTTAAAGACAATATCGCCGGGGCCAATGCGTTTTTTCGTCTCATCAACCAGCTTACCTGTGTTATCAGCAATTTTGCTGAGTCTGCGTAGCGTCCCGGTATTGCTGTCTGTGAGCGGTTTGTTGTCTTTGGGTTTATTACCTCCGGTGCCATTGCCATTTTCCACAGGCTTCGGCGGATTGATTTTCGCCAGGTCACCCTGAAGCAAGGCAACCTTGTCCTGAAGAATGGCCGCACGCTGTGCGTCTTCGATTTTCTTGCGCGCCCTTTCCGCTTCATCCGGAAGGACGCCAAGTTTTTCAAGTATCCACGCCAGCGTATCCAGTAGCATTTTTGCAGGTGTCAGAACAAGCTGTAACGCACCGCCAAGAACGTTACCGAATATCTCGCCAGCACTGGTACATTTATCCAGCGTTTCCTTGCTGGACTCCATCGGTGACAGCAGCGATTTAAACCAGTTAAACACCTGGCTGATCCCGCTTCCGATTGTGTCAAAAACAGGACCAAACCGTTCAAAGGTTTCGCGCAACGGGGTCAGCCTTTCCATAATCCCGCTGAACACCCCGGCAAAAAATGCCCTGATGGGATCCCAGTATTTCCAGATAAGAACGGCAGCTCCGGCAAGCGCAGCCACGATAAGACCAACCGGACTGAACAGCGCCCCGATAGCGCCTCCCAGTAAAGAAACGGAACCCGTCACCATTCCCCACAGCGCAGGCAACACCCTGACGACATTCATTGACCGGGTAAGAATGTCAAAACCAAGACGCAGGGTGGCCAGCTTCCCGTAAAGCACCCCAATAACCAGCGACAACGAGCCAATCGTTGCAGTCATTGCCAGCAACGCACCGCCTGCTATCAGTAGCTGGCGCGTCAGTACCGGATGGGCCTGCGCCAGCGAGGTGATTTTTTCAAGCACCCGCGTGAGCCACTGCGTGACAGAACGCAGCGGACCGTCAACCAGATCACTGATGCGAATACGAAGACCTTCCCATGCGCTGTCGAGATTTTTCAGGTCCCCATCAAGATTATCGGCCATTACTTTTGCGACGCGATCGGCCTCTCCCCTTGCCCCCTGCAATTCTCTGGTCAGTTTTTGCAGCTCTCCTGAACCAGCCGCCGCAACAAGCGTCTGCAAACCAACGAACGCCTCTTCTCCGGCGATGTCCTTGAAGAAGGAAACCTGGTCCACCTGTCCGTATTTTTGTGTCGCCTTATAGAGATCAAGCAGCACATCCTCCATCGGGCGCATTTTGCCTCTGGCGTCAGCAACTGACACCCCCAGCTCTTTCAGTGCATCAGCCGCAGCTTTTGGCGGTGATGCAAGGCGGGACAGACTTGCGCGCATGGCCGTACCAGCATCGCTTCCGCGAAGACCATTATTGGCAAGCATCCCGGCCATGGCTGCCGCTTCTTCAAGACTGATACCAAGTTTTGCGGCAACCGGACCGGTATACTTCATGGTTTCGCCCAGCGCGCGTAAATCAGTATTGGTCCGGGTGAATGCTGCTGTCAGCGTATCGCCAACACGGTCCATTTGATCGGCTGTCAGGTTGAACTGTGTGAGGATATTGGAGCCTATATCAGCCGTCTCGCCGAGTTCGACGCCACCTGCCAGCGCCATATTAAGAACACCGGGCAATGCGGCCTGAATGGCCTGCGGAGTAAAACCAGCCATTGCCAGAAAGCTCTGCCCACTGGCGGCATCACTCGCAGTAAACTGTGTTTCAGAGCCAAGTTTTAACGCCTGCTCACGCAGCGCCTTAAACTGTGGGCTGTTTTTGTCGATTCGCGTCAGTGCCTGAACGCGGGACATCTCTTTCCCGAACCCGATCGCAGGCTGCAAAAAACGCCCGGCAGCATAGCCGCCCGCCGCTGCCGCACCAATTGCCAGTGCACCACCTGTTTTCAGTTTTCCCGCTGTTTCCTGCGCGCGCGAATACCGCTCACGCGCCCGCGTTACACGCGCAAGCGCCTGCCGTTCGCGTTCAAGCTGATTGTTGTACTGTTCGGTGCGTCTGATGGCCTGCTGGATGGTGTTATCGCTGCCTGTCAGGGAAATGCCGTGGCGTTTCAGCTCTCCGCCAAGCTCCCGCATTTTCTGAATTTCCCGCGTGCGCGATTCATTCAGGCGTTCAAGCCGGGTGCTTAACTGCTGCATCAGCTTTTGTTGTTTTTCGCTGAGCACTGTACCCGTGCGTTGTAACTGATTAAGGGTGTTAAGCTGGCGTCGTGCTTTCAATATGCCAGCATCCGCTTTACCGACAGCGTCACGGGCGCGCTCAAATGAACGCGCCTGACGCTCGAGATTTTTGATCGCCCCCTGCGTTCGCTGGATGGAGTCACCAAACTGCCCCATCAGGCGGCGGGCGTTTTCGGCAGGCTGGGTCAGCCTGTCAACGGCGCTGAAAGCGACCCGGATATCAAGAGTCTTCATTGTCTGCATTCCCGCTGCGAAGTGCCGCCCGCTCACGCCAGCTAACCACTTCGCCGGGCGTCATCATGAAGATTTCGGCGGGCGACCAGTTAAAAATGGCGGCAATATCCGCCACCAGATCTTCGATGTGCTCAAAGCACACCAGGGTGATTACGCTGCCGTCTCCTGCACGCTCTTCGCGCCAGAGTCTGGCTCGCTCATAAAATTTACAGCCACAGCGCACAACTGAATAAAATCGCGTGACGACATTTTTTTAATCATCACTTCATCCAGTCGTGGCGAGGTCACGCGAGGCAACAGCGTGAACATGGTATCCGCTTTCAGATTCAGCACATCAGACAGCGACAAATCTCGCAGAGATCCAGCCTGCTCAATAGCCCCGGTGATCTCCACATACGTGATTTTTTCGCCACCACGCTCAATTGGTCGGGTCAGTTTTACGCCACGCTCGCTGGTTTCTTTCACAGTGTCAGCAACGACCGTATTTTCGGTATCGATGTTTTTCGTCTCTTTCATCAGGAAACTCCTTTCAGTCAGAGGCGACGCACTGCGCCGCCTGCATATTACTTATCAGCCAAGCCCGAGCGCGGAACGGATGCGATCGGGCACAATGTCCTTGCCGTCCTTCCGGTAAATGAAGTTCAGCAGGTCAATCTCCCACAACGGACGATCGTTAACACTCAGCTTGTAGTAGGTGTTTTTAATGGCGTAAGTGTGTGATGTGGCTTCGCCCTGTTTGGCTTCCCCCATATCAATTTCCGTCACACGTCCGCGCATTTCGACTTCATACAGGTCGCTTTCATCATCGGTGTAGTATTCACCCGCAAAACGCAGCAGCGTGCCGTCAATCGTGCCGCCATACTTCAGGAACAGCTCACGAACTGCGCCCCCCATGACAAAGCTCGCATCAAGCGCGGAGTCGTCCAGACCGAGATCAATACTTACCGCCCCCATCATGCCACCACCCCGGTAGCTGTCGGTTTTGCGCGTCAGTTTAGGCAGGGTGACGGACGTCACCTTACCCACTTCGTTTTCACCATCCACAAACAGCGTAAAAAAGCGAAGATGTTTTGGTACAGCCATCAGGCACCTCCCAGCACCGCAAATGCGGGACCAAAGAATTCATCAGTAAACGACTGGTAAAGCTCCATGTCTTCCAGCGGAGGAACGGGCGTATATTTGTAGCGAATACGCACACGCCCCTGACGTAAATTCGTGGTGCTGTTATCCACGATGTCATACCAGCACTCCGCGCCAATCAGTTTCCCGGCAGTAACCAGTGAATCCAGTTTTGCCCTGATGGCACTGATAACATCCTTCACGTTCGCAGGCGTCAGTGGACTGTCGATGGTTTCAAACTGCGCTTCCGCAATTGAATCAGCCAGCACCTGTGCGGTTCGGGTATACACCTCAAAGATGTAGGCGTTCGTTTCCGGTGTGCGGTTGCCCCAGAAGCGGAACCCGTTGCGACGAATAATGGTCGTGATTTCTTTGTTGTTGAGGCTGTTGGCATCACTGTCTTCGGCCTGCAACGACCAGAACACATGCCTGGACATCCCCAGCACATTTTTAACCGGAACGTTGGACAGCGATTTGTGCCAGCCCTGCTCATGGTCAATGTACGCACGAAGGCCGCACGCATAAGCAGGCGCGGGGAACGTTTCGTTTTCGCCACTTTTCGGGTTGTAGGCGATGAAGTCCGGCCATAAGAGCATCACTTCACGTTCGTTGAATTTCTGGCGGTAGGTAATCGCCTCAGCCATCGTGTTACAGCCGTGACATGAGGCATACACAAACGCGCGCAGTTTACCCGCAATCACGCACAGGGATTTTGTCACCGCCTCCGTGTCCAGCTCCGGCGCGGCCAGAATACGCGGACGGTATCCGATGCTTTCATCCTGCTCTGCAACAAGCAGCGCATACATCCCCGTATAGCTGCCGTCAGATTCAGAACCACCGATAACCAGTTGATCCTGCGTTTTTCCGTCTTCTTCTTTGTGTTCAGCCACGCGAACGACGATCACCTTTGTGCTCACCTGGTCTGCGATGGCCTTAAGCGCACGATAAAGCGTCCCCGTTGTTCCGCATTTTCCCAGCACGTCATTGACGCGGGTCAGCAGTGTGGGCTTGTTCAGCGGGAACAGCTTCGCGTCCGCATCATCCGCCGTTGCCACGATACCGATAACGCTGGAATCAACATCGTTAATCGCTGTTACCAGGTCGGTATTTTCCGTAACACGGGCACCATGAAAACGAGTTTCACTCATAGCTTCAGCCCCTTGTATCCGTTAAATGATTCGGCAACAATCATCACCCACCACGCGCGTAATCTCACCCCTGCGCCGTTCTCCCGCCACGGCGACAACAAAAAGCAGTAACCCCCTCCGCACGCACATGCGACCATGCCACACAAGGAGGGAGCAGATGACCGACACCACCATGCAATTGCTCAGTCAGGGCACAGACCCCGTGAAAATGCCGGATTTTGATATTCTCGCGGAGGGTAAAACGCTGTCAGGCGTGGCAGAGCGCCTGATGAGCCTGTCACTGACCGACAACCGGGGATTTGAGGCGGACCAGCTCACCATCACGCTGGATGATGCGGATGGTCAGTTGCAGCTACCGCCACGGGGCGCGCGCCTGACGGTTCTCATTGGCTGGAAAGGCGAACCGCTGACAGAAAAAGGCACTTACATTGTTGATGAAATCGCTCACGAAGGACCGCCGGACAGGCTGACTGTTTCAGCCAGAAGCGCAGATTTTCGGGATGAATTTAACGTTAAACGTGAGGTGTCCTGGCATGATGTGACCGTTGAGCGTGTGGTATCCGCCATCGCTCATCGGTACGGTCTGAAACCGCAAATCAGCGAAATGCTGATGGATATCGAAATCGACCACGCCGACCAGACCGAAGAAAGCGACATGTCCTTCCTTACGCGCATGGCGGAAATGCTGGGCGCAATCACCACGGTAAAAAGCGGTAATCTGTTATTCATTATGCCAGGCAGTGGCGTGAACGCACAGGGCCAGCCGTTGCCATCGTTCGCCATCACGCGCAGCAGTGGCGATCGCCATCAGTTCCGCATTGCTGACCGCGAAGCGTATACGGGGGTACGCGCTTACTGGCTTGATCTTAATTACGGGAAAAAGAAAAAAGTCAGCGTGAAACGCCGCAAACCGCCAAAACCCAAAAAGGAGAAAAGCAGCAGCCGTGAAGGTGATTATATGGAAGGCGCGGAAGGCAATGTGTTTGTGTTACGCAAGACCTATCAGAACGAACAGGCAGCAAGACGCGCAGCGGCGGCAAAGTGGCAGCAGCTACAACGCGGAGCCGCATCATTCTCCATCACGCTGGCGCGTGGACGTGCAGAACTCTACCCCGAAATGCATGGTACGGTAACAGGATTTAAAAGCGAGATTGATAATCAGGACTGGATTATTGCAAAAGCCGAGCACATCATTGATAACAGCGGCTTTACCACGCAGCTTGAGCTTGAGGCAAAAATCCCGGAATGGATAGCAGAAACAGACTGAACAACTTAGAATAGCGCCAGCACCACGTTAAGGGAGGTCGCTATGTTCCGTTGTCCGCTTTGTGGCGCATCTGCCCGTATCCGCACCAGTCGTCCGGAAAATGATTCAAACACCGTGCGGCAAAAGTATTACCAGTGTAACAACCTGGAATGCGGCGTATGCTTCTCAACACTGGAAGCCTTCCATAAATTCACATCAAAACACGCCTCCGGCGTTCACTCTTCAGAAGGTATCCCGTGGCATGAGCTGCCAGCTTCACACAGGGGAAACAATCAGATGAGTTTGCCTTTACCTCAGAATTAACAGGCAGAATTGCCGGAGTAACAAAAAAGCGATAGATTACGCGCGGGTGCCTTTCGGCTGATGGTCGGAGGGAATACCCGAAGGCCAGATGTGGAAAGGCCCCGGAAAACATTTCTGTTTAACCGAGGCCCTAACCCGTCAACCTAGCAAGTGATAGGTTAGCGCCTCTCCAACAAAGGAGCAAGCGCTATGTCGCAAAAATCGCTTACGGCCATCACGTTCTGCGTGACGGTAATCCTCATCATCTGGATGCTGCACGGTTCGCTGTGTGAAATACGGATGAGCTTCTGGGGAGCGGAGTTTGCGGCGTTCTTACAGTGTAAGCAGTAAGGAAACCGCGACGGGGAGGCAACTCCCCGTCAATCGGTTGCCGGGGTAAGGCCGATAAGGCACCCTATCTCATAGGCATGAATAACAACCCCGCAGCGTAAAAACTGCGGGGTTTCTTTTTGGAACTCTCACTAGCTAGTGAGCCGTTAACTGCACATAATGCTCGCACAACAAATCAGTTAAAAGAGATTACTCAGCATTCTCCTGCTTCCATTGCCGGATCATTTCATCGGTAACATCACTTTCATAACATACCACGTCATACCCTCCAGTACGGCTATATGCACTGCGTCCACCACATCTACTACCATTCCTTGCATGATTATACGGACACGCACAATTGCCTGGATAAGATTCAATGGATTCTTTAATTATTTCTTTCTTGATCTGAGCATCTGACTTTCCTGTTGCTGCATACCCACTAAAAGATACCAAACAAAGGCAGATTGCCATTAATAAACCACATCGCATACCGATACACTCTATTACTAACCAATCATAGCCCACATCATAAAATCGAGATGAGGAGTACAACACCTTTAACAAGAAGGTGCCATCACGATAATATGCCGTGCAATTCATCAAAAAAAAGATCTATATCAAAGAGATAGAGTTATTATCAGTGCTGCAGACATCAGCATTCGAGGCAGCAGAAAGACAGTAAATCTAACGAATTTGTCTTTTTCTCAGGATGTTGTCAGATTAAAAAAGATAGAGTAGCGCAGACACCTTTTGGTGGATGGTAGGAGGAAAAATGAAGTTGAGTGGGAAGATCCCAGAAAAAACTTTGGTTTAACCAAGGCCCTAGTTCAATATGCGAAATGCAGATGAGTTGCAGGAGAGTTTTGCTTCACCCTTAGAGTTTAAACAGACGTGTACTATCATTATTTCTGCATATCGCCACACCATCGCCACTTTACCGCCATTTAACAAAATACAAATACAAAAAAACCACCCGAAGGTGGTTTCACGACACTGCTTATTGCTTTGATTTTATTCTTATCTTTCCCATGGTACCCGGAGCGGGACTTGAACCCGCACAGCGCGAACGCCGAGG